>TARA_B100000963_G_scaffold84761_1_pt1 | contig 17722 bp, 5 predicted proteins | sample TARA_B100000963 | Tara Oceans TARA_B100000963 (sample SAMEA2622097) | marine metagenome | biome: marine biome (ENVO:00000447); feature: surface water layer (ENVO:00002042); material: "saline water (ENVO:00002010), including plankton (ENVO:xxxxxxxx)" | depth 5 m | reverse complement strand
AATATGAATTAAACTTTTATATTAAATCTGGTGGTTCCACAACCGGTATAAACCCAACTCCAGACTGGATTGAACTAGATGAAAGAAATGATAAACCTATTTTTCAGTTGCAGAATAATCCATTAATTAAGGTTAATGCTCCTATTAAATTTCATACAAATGATAGGTCACAAAAAGGTCCAACTATTTTTGATACACAAGAAGACCCAGGTGCTGCTGGTGGTTATAGATTAGCTACATTTCCAACTGGAGTTGTTAATAATGATGATATTATGGTTTGGGAAACAGACAGATGGATTAATAAATCAGCTGGAGCAGTATTTGCTAGTTCTGGGTTAGGAGTTATGCAATATGAATATAAATTTGATGCTTTAACATCAGAAAACGCAGCAATTTCTGGAACTAATCAATCAGGAACACCAGGAACAGTAATTGATTTATTAAATAGCTTTTATAATTATGCTTATGTTCCACAAAAGGGATTAAGATTTGATATGGATATATCAGGACAAGATATTAGCGACTTACCAAATATTAACTTTGTTTTTTTATATGTTTTAGATTATGATGGAGAATTTCCACATAAAACATTAAGATTATTAGGTAATAATGTTAATCCTATTAAGGGCCAGATTCATTTAGATAATTCATCTATTTATAACGGGACTCAAAATGGTGATGATGGTATGAATTTTTCTGTTTTAGAAGTTACTGCTCATGATGAGAATGACAGCATAATTCCATGGAGCACAAATATAGGCACAACACCTTATGGACCACCTGGAACACCAGGAGCTGGTCCTGTTTTATATTATAGACTTAGTGTAGATTTTCTTTCTGCTGGAAATAATTGGGCCGCCGCATTCACTGATGATGCTAATATTGGAATGGATATTTATTTAAGCGGCACAAAAGGTGCCGATGGAAGTGACGGTCAAGACGGACAAGATGGACAGGATGGTTCCGATGGAGTAGATGGTTCTGATGGTGATAAAGGTTTTGACGGAAATTCAGCCAAATGGACTTTTCAATATGATAATAATTTTCCAATAGATATAAATGACCCACTTTATATTGATGGCGATTTTATAACTATAGCAGCAGGTGCTGTTACAAATGATAAAAGTGCGGTAGAAAAAATACACATTAAAAATATAGATTCACAATTACCTGGAACAGATATGACTAATTGGTTAAGTCCAACACAATTGCAAGTTGGAGACATCATTAGTATTAGACACACAGTTGAATCACAACAAGTTGGTTATTATACGGTTTCAGCTGCTCCAATTCTAAATGGTTCAGGAACAGAAATTGCCGTCCTATATATTGAATCAGATACTACTCCTTTTGATCCTTTATCACAATATTTTGTTGGATATGTAAAAACAGGTGCTGATGGTTCTAATGGTGCTGACGGTCAAGACGGACAAGATGGAGTAGATGGTGATGACGGTCCAACAGGTTTTGATGGTAACTCTAGTAAATGGACTATGATTCCTGTAGGTCAAACACCAAATCCGGGAGAAATATCATTTGGACAGACCGTATCACCTCCACCCGCAGATTGGGCGTCTCAAACTTCATTAGTAGTTCATCCATTTGATTTCACCGGACCTAGTGATTTTAGTTCATGGTTACAAGCCATAGAAGTTGGCGATCGTATTATGATAAGAGCAGTTGATGATTCATCTGATGTAGCATATTACGATGTATTTTCAGGACCAACTCCTATTCCTATTCAAATTAATAACCCTGTAGCAATAGGATTAACATATATTTCAGAAGGAAGCAGCACTATACCAACTATTGGTGTTCAATATTTTTTCAGTTATGTAAAACAAGGTCCTACCGGTCCAGGTGGTCCAGGAGGTGGAGACGGTGCTAACGGTATGACTGGTTTAGCAGGAAACTCTAGTTTATGGAAATATGTTTATACTCCTCCCAACGCTCCTGGTAATCTTCCTACTCCTGGTCCAGGAGAATTTTCATGGTTTGCTGGTAGTAATAGTCCTGGTGTTAATCCTTGGAATACAACTGGTCTTGTTTTTAATCCAGTAGATTCTATTCTTCCTAATGGCCAGAATATGACAGATTGGTTGTTATCTATGAAGCACGGAGACATAATATACATTAGAAGATTTGAATTTTTACCAGAATTTTGTTATCATACTGTATCTTCTCCTCCCTCTACATCACTTATCCCAGGACTTATTGTAATTAATGTAAATACTGGTCTTCCAGGACCAATAGATAGTAATCCTGATAGTGATCCAAGTCCTCAACTGTATCAACAAAATAACTGGGATGGAGAATTATTTGATATTGGATTTGCTCCAATCGGTTATGTTGGACCAGATGGAAATAGTTCTTTATGGAAATATGTAGATGAACTAAACTCAACATCACCATATGCTGCTGGAAATGCTGATATGGGTCCAGGAACATTCGCTACATTAGATGCTGTTGGTAATTTAGAAACTAACAAATCTGGTGTAACACAACTTTTAATTGTTAATACCGATCACTTAGGAACTGATTTGACAGATTGGGTTAATAATATGGATGTTGGTGATATAATTTATATTAGAAAACAAAATGTTATTAGTGAAGTTGCTTATTACACAGTATCAGATAATTTATTAGCAAGTGGACCCAATAATCCAAATGGAGGATGGCTAATAGAAGTAACGTATATTGATAGTGATACAACTCCTTTTAGTTTTGCCGGTAATGATTATTACATAGGTTATGTTAAAAAGGGAGCAAATGGAACAAATGGTTCAAACGGACAAGATGGTTCTGACGGGCAGCCAGGTTATGATGCTAATTCTTCTATATGGACATCTGTTGATGCACTTGGACCTCCTATTCCAGGACAGGGACAATTTCTTCTAGCGTATGGAGGTTTAATGAATAATGGCGCTAATTTTCCAAACATGACTCATGAGTTAATTTTAAATAAGGAAGATCAAACGGCAAATGATATGACAGAATGGATTAAATCAGTTCAACCAGGAGATATTATTACTATAAGAGAAGTTCTTACTCCAGAAAATTCAGCTTATTTTAAAGTAATACCTCAAGATGAAAATTCTAATACAATTACAACTGATGATGTGGATGAAAATGGTGATATTATTGGATTTTATGAGGTAAGTCCTAATGCAAGATGGAGCGTTAGACTAGAATTAATACAAATAAGCAATAATTTAAATCCATATCCAGGATTACCAACTCCTGTATTTGCTAACAATACAGCTTGTTATATTGGTTGTGCTGTATCAGGACATGAAGAATTAGGTTTTGATGGAAACTCATCAAAATGGGCACGTCAAGATAGTTCTACGGGGTCGGTAGACCCAGGAAAATTCGTTACTCAAACTAATACAGGTGGTAATACAATTTCTAAACAAGCAACAGGAAAATTATGGATTAATAGTCAGGATAATGTAACTGTTTCACCAAATTTATATGAGTGGTTAAGTTTTGCCGATACTAATGATATTATGTATGTTCGTAGAAAAAATAGACCTTGGGAAGTTGGTTATTATCTTATTAACAGCAAGACAATTGTAGCAGGACACTGGAGATTTAATGTTACTTACATAGACGCTGACGCTACCGTTTGGAGAACAGATGCTGATTATTATATTGGTTATCTTAAAGCTGGACCACAAGGACCCCCAGGAACACAATCCCCTGTATTTAGAGCAGGATTAGGTGTATTGTTATCTGATGGAAATGGTAATGGTGTGCCAGGAAGTGAATTAGACGCCAGTGTAGTCTATGAAGATAATAATAGCACCACTACACCAATCGGTGAACAATCTCTCGAATTAGGTAGCACAAGTCCAGGAAACACAGGAAATAGTAATGAACCAACACCATATGTTCCAATTAAATACGACGTTACTGTATTAGATGCTGGGCAATATGGAGACCTTATCACATTACAGGCGGGTGGAAATATGAGAGTAAATCAGACGGCTAGGCTTTTTATTACATATAATACTACTATACGTGTTAGTTATCCAGATGAAGGTGCATCAGCAAATGAAAAACGTGATATGCAGGCTTTCTGTAGAATTCGTAGAACTTTACAAGGTGGAGGCACAGAAATAGTTCCATATTCTAGTAGTTCAGGTCACATGCGTAAACGAAAATATAATAAACAGACTTTTTCAGGAAGTGCCATATTAGATGTTGTTGAAGGTGATATTTTAAGAACTGAAGTATCTATAGTTCAATCTCATGGAAGAACAATTGAAGCAGACGACAACGCAAATAACGATGAAGGTCTAGATAGAACAGCAGTATTTTTAACAAAAGGAACAAATATTACTATTGTAGATGTTAAAGGTGGTGCTGCTGGTGCTGACGGACAAGATGGAGACGAAGGACCTAGAGGTGAAACAGGATTAGCCGGAAATTCCAGTTTATGGAAATCATACGGTAATGCTCCTACATTCGACCAGAATACTGGATATCCTATATTACAATACGGTGAATTTTTGATTAGTGGAACAGGTAGCAGCTGGCAAGATGCTAATAAATTATATATGACAATACATGATTCTTTTGATAATCCAGTAAATAATCCATTAGGAAATCTTATGGGAACATGGTTAGAAAGTATTAATGTTGGAGATATTATATATATTAGACAACATGATGATGTAACTAATTTTTCATATTATAGATGTAGTAGTATTGCTGTTCCTTATACCACAACTGTAAATTCGGTAGAAATAGGTATTACTCATATAGAAAGTAATTTAGCTGCTCCTTTCGCAGATTGGACTGATAAACAATTCAACGTTGGTTTTGTTCCTAGAGGACCAGAAGGACCAGGTGGAGCACCAGGAACTGCTTCAGCAATTATAAGAAAAACCACTAGGAATGTGCCACCCGATGCTACTGTGTTAAATGGAACTACATATGTTCAGGGAATAAAATTTAGACCTAATTTAATTGAATATGATATAAATAATACAGACCCACAGCTTGATGCGGCTTGTGATATAATAGTCCCTTCTAATAATGTTGAAGGAACTAATGCTATATGGAATTCTGGCGAAGTAACATCCTTTACCAATTGGCCTTATACTACCTCATCAGATTTTTCTCCATTTTCATGGATACAAACTAAAGTTGCTATGAATGCTAATATAGAATATGGTATTGTAAAATCTCTTACAATCTCAGCCGGTGAAAATGTATACGACGGGGAAGTATTTAAGATGTTTTTGATGAAATGTGCTGGAAATTTAGAAGCTAACAATTTTGCTAATTGGGTTACTATTTTTTCTAGTATTAAAACAATTACAACAGAACCACACATTCCTCCAGGAACTGGAGGTATAGGAGTTAATGAGGGATATCATGCTGGTCATTATCCAGATCATATTGATAGCAAATCTTCTTCTATGCAGATTAAATTAAATGCTGGAGATAGAATAGCATTATTTATTGAAAGGGCATATGACCTTCAGCAAAATGATCCCACTACCAATTTTCCACCAAATGTTATTATTTTAAATGGTTCTTATTTAAGTATTATGGATATGGTTGGTGGAGAAAAAGGTGAAGATGGTGTTGATGGAGTGGATGGTGAGGACGGTCAAGACGGTCAAGACGGACAAGATGGAGAACGTGGATTTGACGGAAATTCTTCTAAGTGGAATTGGAACGTTTTTAATGCATTAGGTGCAGGTCTATTTCAAGGTCTAGACACAACAGACAACTTTACAAATGTTTACCAAGATATAGTCACACTATGGATAAATAATATAGATGCTCTCAACAATAATTTATTAAGTTGGATTGAAAATATATCAACTGATGATATAATTACTATTAGACATGTAGAACAAGTTAATAAAGTTGTTTACTATAAAGTAATTAATCCAGGAGTTACTACACCAGGAATCCCGTCCGCCAGATATATTAAGGTAAGCTATATTGATAGTGATAATGGAAGTTTTCCATCATCTTTAACTATTCCAAATGATCAGTATTTTATTGGTTATGTTAAATCAGGTTCAGACGGTCAAGATGGACAGAATGGACAAGATGGACAGGATGGTTCCGATGGTGAAGACGGTCAAGACGGTCAAGATGGTGAAGACGGTCAAGACGGTCAAAATGGTCTTGGATTAAGAGGAACTATGAGTGTAAGTTTTTCATTAAAATTAAAAGGTGAAGTCACAGAATGGGCTACAGCACCGCCATTTGTAGGAAACGCTTTAAATTATAGAAGATTAGATGGAAGCGTATCTGGAAGTCCACCTTTGGGTAGAATGGAATATTTACACTTAAATCCTTATGGATTAGCAGTCCTACCAACACCAAATCCAGGTCATTTTCCATTAACATCATTTCAAACACAGCCATTTGTCTCCGCTGGAGGAACATCATTTGGCTCAGTTTTAGGACCATATGCAGCAGGTGGAGTTAATAAAATTCATAACAATTTTTACGGATACAGAGTTCCAGCAGATGGTGTATTACTAGGTTATCAATTAAATTTCTGCAACTTTCCTAATTCAGGCGTTTTCCATGTTTATTATTTTGATCCAAACGCTAGCGCTGGAGCTCCTAGCATCAAATTTTGTAAGGGCGGACCTATTATTTCAACATCAAAAGAACTTACTTATCAGTGGGCTAGTGGAAGCACAGCTATAATTCCAGCAAATGAGTTAGAAATTAGACGTGATGGATTTATATTCGCTTGTAGTGACCTAAGTTATCAGGGACAAGTAAATGGTGTTACATTTGAACCTCCAATAGGAATGACTAACATAACAGTTTTTATTAGATTTAAAGAATAATTTAATTAATTAATTATATAATATTTATTTATTTGTAAATATTATAAGATGGCTCAAAAACCAACGAATTTAATACAGCTTCAAGATGTTAGTATGAATAATCTTGACGTTCATACAATTTGGTTTCGTGATAATACATCTGTTTCAAGTGCTAACGGATTTAAAGGTCCGCCAGGCGCATTATCTTTTCAATATTTATTAGACACAGCTGATACGAACTTTCCTACAAATGGAGTAGAAAATGGTTATATAAGATTTAATAATGCTTCACATACTACTGCTACAACTATGTATATTTCTAAAAATACACATGTTTATTACTGGCAAAATAGTAATCAAACTAATTTAGAAAAACTTTTTACATGGATATCATTAAGAAATAACACCGTAAAAGCATATGTTGTTGTTACTGATTTTAACGATAATTCTAAAAAGATAATATTTCAGGTTAATACTATTGGAATAGTTCACGCCCCTAGCACTACTTTTGCATTTAATTTTGATAGTGCACAGACAGTATATAGTGAAACAAATCCATTTACGGATCCAGAACATAAGGTTATTATTAGTATAAAAATTTTAGGCGAAGGTGGTATTGGTCCAGAAGGTCCCCAAGGACCACCAGGAAATTTTGGAGGAGCTTCTTTTGATTATACATTTAATACAAATATATCTTCTCCAAATACAGATGGAAGTATAACTTCAGGAACTGTTAGATATCTAGGACTTAATAGCATTACAAACTTACCTACTGATATTCAAATAAGTCCATTTGATATTAATGGAGAATCTGTGAGATCATTTGTTGATAGTATAAATGCTGTGCAGAATTCAGTAAAAGCAATTATACGCATAGTTGTAAAAAATGATTCTACAAGATTTCAACAATTTACAATATCAGATGTAACTAGTGTAAGATTTGACATTATTCCTCCAGGTAACTACGTTTTTAATGTTGAACCAGTCGCGTCATCTGATGTAGGTGTTATACCTTTTACTGGATTAGGAAATCAAGATGTTATATTGAGTTTTGCTTTAGTAGGAAATAAAGGAGACCAAGGTCCTCCTGGTGAAAAAGGGGATCCTGGCGATCCAGGACCTCAAGGTCCTCCTGTTGATGGTGGAGGTGTTATTCCTTATGAACCATTCAGTGTATTGACTCCTTTGAATAATTTCACTCCTGAAACTGGTAGAATATATTTATCTCAATTTACTGCTCCCACTACCGGTAATTATACACATATGACTTTGTTTGGTGGACATCATTCATCCTCTGATTTTTCTGGAAAATTGTTAGCTGTTATTTATCGAAATAAAGCAGATACCAGACCAAATTGTGATGTTGGATTACCCGATACCCTAGTTGCTTTTAAAATACAGAATTTTGCGTTTCCAAATATAACTGATTTAAGTAGAAAATATATTGATTTTACTTTTGATTCTGCTGCTGAATTAAATGCCAACGAAAAATACTGGGTTGGATTTTCTAGAGTAGGTGGGATAAACGGGAGTTTTCAAATACCCTTTCATAGTGACTATTCCGAACAAAATAGACTAGCAGTTCATTCGGCACAAAATTTTTTTAATGGAACAGAAGCACCACTGGATTTTGAAACTGTTCCAAATGAAGAGAATAGTAACTTTGCATTTTGGTTTCGTTTATATAATCCAAATGCTGCTGTTGGTAAAGGAGAAAAAGGTGACCAGGGACCACAAGGACTACCAGGACAAGACGGACAAGACGGACAAGATGGTGAAGATGGACAAAAAGGAGATCCTGGAGATCCTGGTCTCCCTGGACCACCAGGACCACCAGGACAAGATGGACAGGATGGTCAGGACGGTCAAGACGGAGAAGATGGAGCACCAGGAGCACCAGGAGCACCTGGAGCGCCAGGAGCACCAGGACAAGATGGACAAGACGGACAAGACGGACAAGACGGACAAGATGGAGAAAATGGACTAATGGGAAATTCTTCCCTATGGAAAAGTATTCCAATTGGTAATACACCTACTACTGGAACATTTCATATACACGAAGATACTCCACCTTCATTACCACCCAGATATAATATTAATATGCATATTAATGATTCAAATGGTGTAAATTTTGCATTTTGGATTGCTAGTATGAGTGTTGGAGACTATATTCATATTGTTAATCGCGAAGACACAACTTTATTTGGTATCTATAAATTAGAAAGTATATTTACACCGCTTATTTCAATTGATAAACAGAAAGCTACATTATCAAAAGTTGCTGGTCCATTATCTATAGTTAATAGCACAAATATAGAATATAATATAGCATATTCTAAGACGGGTATAGAAGGACCTCAGGGTTTACCAGGAGTTGGATTACAAGGAGATCCTGGTCCAGAGGGACCAAAAGGAGAAGAAGGTATTCCAGTTTCAAGTTCAGTTTGGAAATCAGATACTCAAACTGGCGTACTAGACCCTCCAGCTAACGGAAAATTTAAGTTAGTAACAATGTTTAATCTAATAGAAACAGTTAACAGATTAGATAATAAAAATGTAAATCTTATGCTATCAAAACTAGACGATGGAGGAATAATTTGTTCTGATTGGTGGAATGCTTTAACTAGATTAAGCACAGTCACTATTAGAAGAGTAGGATTTCCACATGAATTTGGTATTTATTCGGTAGGAATATTTACTGAAACTGGCACTCATTTTTCAATACCATTATTTCCTTTAGCATTTTCAAACACTATTATTCCAAATGATGCAGAATATTCAATTGGTTATGTTTTAAGCGGACCAATTGGTCTTAGAGGTCCAACAGGTTTAACTGGTCTAACGGGTCCAAAAGGAGAACAAGGTATGAGAGGTGGCACAGGACCACCTGGTATTCAGGGTATTCAAGGACCGGATGGACCAGAAGGACCTAAAGGTGCTACAGGAAGTCAACCAATAGCTCGCACATATAATGTAACAAATGGACCAGGAATATATTTAATAGACGGAGTAACTAATGATACTATTTATCTATTAAAAGGACAAAGATATGTCTTTTCTTTAAATAATATAGGACATCCATTTCATATTCAAACTACAAATTCGTCTTACAATTTTAACGCATTATATTTAGATGGAATAACTGAATACTCACCTAATAGACAAACTGGAACAATAGAATTTGTTGTTCCTTTTAATGCCCCTAGCACTTTATATTACGTGTGTCAGTATCACTCAAGTATGAAAGGAACAATTGTAATAATGGAACTTACTGGAAATTCATTAAAGGGAGCACAAGGTATTCAAGGTATTCAAGGAGAAAGAGGTGAACAGGGACTTCAAGGTATTCAAGGAGAACCAGGATTAAGGGGAGAACCAGGATTACCTGGACTTCAAGGTATTCAAGGAGAAAGAGGATTACAAGGACTTCAAGGTATTCAAGGAGAACCAGGACAAGATGGTGCTGCTGGTTTAAATGGAGAACCGGGTTCTTCCTCAGCATCTTTTAGAGGCTCTCTTCCTATTGATACAGATGTAACTGCTATTACTTCTGGAAACACTAGTTATACTGGAGAAATGATAATAAATTTACCATCATCTCAAGATCTTTTAACTGGTTGGAATACTATTTCATATAGTAGAACAAATTATGCTACTCCCTTAGGAGTATTTTCTCTTAGTGGCGGAATACTAACCATAAATCAAAATATGCGTTCTCTTATAACATATACCACCACATTTAGACAAAATAATAATGACTTATGTGTTATTCATGTCAAATTACAAAAATCAACAAATAATGGAGTAACATGGAGTGATGTTCAGAACAGTACGGTATCAGCACAAAATAAAAGAGCTCAGGGAGTTAAACAAAGTTGTACGGGACAAGCTATAGTTCAAACTACATCTGGCACTAAATTTAGAACACAAGTAAATGCTCTTAAAGCTCAAGGAAGTGCCAGTAATGATAGAATTTACATAACCAGAGACACTTTTATAACAGTTGTTGATGTTTTAGGAGGTGAAAAGGGAGATAGAGGCGACCCTGGATTACCAGGAACGGTAGGACCAAAGGGAACTCAAGGCACAGTAGGAGATAAAGGAGCTCAAGGCATACAAGGTATTCAGGGACCTCCTGGGGCTGATGGTAATTTTGGAGGAGCTACTTTTGACTATAAATATGGTGGAGACCAAAGTAGTCCTACTATTTCTGGATTACCAAATGGTATATGTAAATTAGGTTTAAATACTGGTGATCCTCAACGTCTTATGACAAATTTACAGATGTCTAGAAATGACGATAATGGAAATTCTGTTTACCAGTTTATGGAAAGTATTTCAGTAAATAATGTTGCTGCTGGAGGTATTAAAGGACATGTGTTGATGCATAAAAAAGGCGACACAACTACATTTTTAATGTTTGCTATAACTGGAGCAATTTATGTTCCAAATAGTGCTAGTTGGATGTTAACTATTCAAAATGTAAGTAATAGTGATTTAGATCCTTTTAATTTAAATGATGATGTTCTTTTAAGTTTTACTTTAGTTGGAACAAGAGGAGCACAAGGTATTCAAGGACCAGAAGGACCTAAAGGTGCTCAGGGAATACAAGGTCCTCCAGGAGATGGAGGAACACAAGGACCAACTGGACCAGGTGGACCTACAGGACCAGTTGCTAATTCTAGAAGTTTCAAATATTCTGAAAGCACATCTAATTCTGCCCCAAATACTGGTTATTTGAAAGATGATGGTAATTGGAATAGTGGAGTTCTTACTAGATTTAATATAAGCACTACAAATGCGAACGGCCAAGATGTCTCGATGTGGTTGGATTTTATTTATGAAATGGCACAGACAATAGGACAGGGTGGTATATTGGAATGTAGAGTTAATGATTCCAAATTTATTATATTTTCTGTATCACAAGCTCATCCTGCTTTAACGGGTCAGTCTTACAGAGTTTTTACTGGAACTAAGTTAGCTAGTGGAAATCAAAATCCTGTAGATGATGATTTAGTAACTGTTAATTTTATACCTAAAAGTAGGGATGGTGATATAGGTCCTGTGGGTCCACAAGGTTCACAAGGTATAGAGGGTCCTAGAGGAATGCAGGGTATCCCAGGTATTCCAGGAGAGCCAGGAATTAGAGGACCACAAGGAATAGGTGGAATTACCGGACCTAGGGGAGCACAAGGTATAGGTGGTATTCAAGGACCTAGGGGAGCACAAGGTATACAAGGTCTTCAGGGTCTACAAGGTATTCAAGGGATTAAAGGAACTCAAGGTATACAAGGTCTTCAGGGCATACAAGGTATTCAAGGAGAAGTAGGAATAAAAGGAGCTCAGGGTATTCAAGGTATACAAGGTATTAAAGGAACACAGGGTATACAGGGTATTCAAGGTATTGAAGGACCATTAGGACCCCAAGGTATTCAAGGTCCAAAAGGAACTCAGGGTTTTACTGGTATTCAAGGTCTTAAAGGAGCACAGGGACAGCAAGGTCTACAAGGCATACCAGGTTTGTTAGGTCCAACAGGAGCTCAAGGAATTAAAGGGGCACAAGGTATTCAAGGTATTCAGGGTATAGAAGGTCCAAAGGGAACACAAGGTATCCAGGGTATTCAAGGTATTAAAGGAACACAAGGTATTCAGGGTATTCAGGGATTAGAAGGTCCAAAGGGAACTCAAGGTTCACAAGGTATTCAAGGACCATTAGGACCTCAGGGTATTCAAGGTATTCAAGGATTGGAAGGTCCAAAGGGAACTCAAGGTTCACAAGGTATACAGGGTATTAAAGGAGCACAGGGAACACAAGGAGTTAAAGGTGCACAGGGAATACAGGGTATTCAAGGTATTCAAGGTATTCAAGGAATAAAGGGTGCTCAGGGTGTAGAAGGACCAAGAGGAATTCAGGGTTTCCAAGGTATTCAAGGTGCTGAAGGTATTCAAGGACCTAAGGGTTTTTACGCTGGAGGTGGAAGTTTTGCTTATAAATATAGAAATACTCTGGGAACAACCGGTAATATAGATCCAGGAAATGGTGTTATTCATTTTGTAGGAGGAACTAGTATAAGTGAAATTAATGGCACACATGAAATGTTAAAATTAGATAAATTATCATTACTTCCTACAGAATTACCTACAGCATTAGCACAATTTAACATGAATCCTTATTTAAATAATTTAAAAACTAGAGGTCCAGGTAGTAACGATCCTACTTCTACACAAAGATTTGGTTCTATGAGAATTCATTCACTTGATCCTAGTAATCCAGCTTTTGTAGTGTTTAATATTCGGTGGATGATTTATGTTACTTTTGGTTCAGTGAATGGTAATGCTATAACTACTTCATACTGGTCTATAACTGGTGAATATGCTGGTGGTTATCACCCAATTTCTAATTCTTCTAGACTTTTTGATGAAGATGAAATTGTATTAGTTCATTTTAGTGAGTTAGGACAAGGCGATGTAGGTCCACCAGGTCCTCAAGGACCACAGGGTAGTCAAGGACCAATAGGACCATTAGGACCACAAGGTATACAGGGTATACAAGGTATCCAAGGTATCCAAGGCGTAGAAGGTCCAGGTGGAGCTAAAGGATCGCAAGGTATTCAGGGTATACAAGGACCAGGTGGAGCAAAAGGAGCTCAAGGTATCCAAGGTCCAGGTGGAGCTAAGGGAGCTCAGGGTGCTCCAGGACTGGCTGGAGTAAAAGGAGCACAGGGTTCGCAAGGTATACAAGGTATTAAAGGTGCTCAAGGTATTCAAGGAATACAAGGACCAGATGGAGAAAAGGGAGCCCAGGGTATACAAGGTATCCAGGGAATAGGTGGAGATAAGGGAGCTCAGGGTGCTCCAGGACTGGCTGGAGTAAAAGGAGCACAAGGAATACAGGGACCCGCCGGTCCTAGAGGAGTTCAGGGTATTCAAGGTTTAGAAGGAGATAAAGGAGCACAAGGTGTTCAGGGAGAACCTGGATTACCAGGAATTCAAGGTATTCAAGGTCCAGGTGGTGCTACGGGCTCTCAGGGACCTAGAGGTGTAGATGGTCCAGAAGGTCCTAGGGGACCTCAAGGAATACAAGGAATACAAGGTATCCAAGGATTAGGAGGTGCTAAAGGAGCACAGGGAGCACAAGGTATCCAAGGACCAGGAGGTGCTAAAGGAGCACAGGGAGCACAAGGTATACAAGGCCCTGGTGGTAGCAAAGGAGCTCAAGGTCCAGGTGGTGCGAAGGGAGCACAAGGTATTCAAGGTCCTGGTGGAGCTAAGGGAGCACAGGGAGCACAAGGTATCCAAGGTCCAGGAGGAGCTAAGGGAGCGCAGGGAGCACAAGGTATCCAGGGTCCAGGAGGAGCTAAGGGAGCGCAAGGTATTCAAGGTATACAAGGTCCAGGTGGTGCGAAGGGAGCACAAGGTATTCAAGGTATACAAGGACCAGGTGGAGCTAAAGGAGCACAAGGTCCAGGTGGAGCTAAGGGAGCTCAAGGTATTCAGGGTATCCAGGGTCCAGGCGGAGCTAAGGGAGCACAAGGATCACAAGGTATCCAGGGTCCTGGTGGTGCTAAAGGGGCTCAAGGAGCACAGGGACCTGGTGGAGCTAAGGGAGCTCAAGGTATACAAGGTATCCAAGGTCCAGGTGGAGCTAAGGGAGCTCAAGGTATACAAGGTATCCAAGGACCCGGAGGAGCTAAGGGAGCTCAAGGTATTCAAGGAATACAAGGACCAGGTGGAGCTAAGGGAGCCCAGGGAGCTCAGGGACCTGGAGGGGCTAAGGGAGCACAAGGTATTCAAGGTATCCAAGGTCCAGGTGGAGCTAAGGGAGCACAAGGAGCACAGGGACCTGGAGGAGCTAAGGGAGCTCAAGGTATTCAAGGTCCTGGAGGAGCAAAAGGAGCTCAGGGTGATAAAGGCCCAGCTGGTGCTAGAGGAGCACAGGGTGCTGGTGGTGCCAGAGGAGCTCAAGGTATACAAGGAGAAAGAGGATTACAAGGTCTTCCAGGTGGTGGAGGTGCTAGAGGACCTCAGGGAGCTAGAGGAGAACAAGGTCTTCAAGGTATTCAAGGAGAACCAGGAACACCGGGTCTACAGGGTATACAAGGAGAAATTGGACCAGCAGGAACTTTTGATGCGGGTGCTTTAGATAATAATTTAACTATAACTACTTCACTTGGCGTTGGAACAAATGCTAGTGGAATTTTAGGTGATGTAAGAGCTAGAAGTAATATTACCGCTTATCACTCATCCGACTCTAGATTAAAAGAAAATGTCAAAATTATAGAAAACGCATTAGAAAAAATTAATTTAATAAATGGTGTTACATTCGACTGGACTGATGAGTATATTAAGAAAAATGGAGGTGAAGATGGATACTTTATTAGGAAAAAAGATATTGGTGTTATAGCTCAAGAGATTTTACAAGTTGCTCCGGAAATTGTAATTCATAGAGATGATGGATATTTAGCTATTAAATACGAAAGATTAACTCCTATTTTAATTGAAGCCATAAAGGCATTAAGTAATAAAGTTTCAAAATTAGAAAATGAAATAACTGAATTAAAAAAATAAAGTATATTTATATATGTCTTTAGGTTATAATACATTACCTACTAGTGGTTCAATATCAATAACACAATTAAATAATTACTTTGGTGCTACTTCTACATCAACTAGAATGTTATCTGGAACAGGTTCAGCACCTAATTTTTCCGTAAATCAAATATTTAATTCCACACCTGGAACAACTACTCCATCATCTACTAATTTTCAATTAATTTCTTTAAGATATTATAAAACATTTGGTATTTATACTAACACATCAAGAAATGCTTTAGTTAGCAATAATAGCATTATACCTGGACCTTTTTGGGTTGGATATTTCGGATTTGGAGGGACCAGTTCTGGAACTTCAGGAATTTTAAATCCAAGGAATCAGGGATTTCCTATTAAAATAAGAATACGTGTAACAAGTGGTAGTTATAGTGATTTATACGTAGAATATACCACAGATCAAAATTCATTTAGATGGACTCAACTTAGTATGAGAAACAACGACGAAACTTTTGTATTAAACGCTGTTGGTCTTAGAATTTCAGCATTTGTAATATTTGGTAATATTAGTGTTGACGTAACAGCTTCTCCATGTTTAAATGGTGTTAGCACAGGAACAGGTTCTCATACAACAAGATTGACGTTTCAAGGGGAAGAAGATAGTGATGGTGGAGGTTCTGGCGGAATAAGAGATTTTAGATAAATATTATTGATTATTATATAAATAATATTTATAATGGCTACATTAGATCTAAACATATTCCCATATGAAATTTATGTTAATACTTCTTTAGAAAGACCATATCATCCAAAATGTGACTGTATTTGTAAAGATATATTAGTACAATCTTTAAACGATTTATTAGTTATAGAAAATTTTGATAAATATGATTGTTATATTACTGGTAAAGTTAATAGTTCTTCACCATATCCTACTTTTGATTGTGATTTAATTTTAACAAAGATAGATAAAAATGATGATGAAATTTTACAATTATTTAAAAATATAAAGTTAAAAGGATTTGAAAGAAATATTAATTTTGATTTAAAATATATGTCTAGTATCGAACCTTTTTCTAATGGTGTAGATAACCCAGATGATTTACATGAAATGTCTCAAACTAGAATTCAATATGATTTATCTCAAAATGAATTTACAAATTTACTTACACTTAATCGTCCTTTTAAAATTAGAAAAAAGAGAAACATAGAATACACATACCATAAACCATTATTAATAAAAAATAAAGACTCAAATACATATAATCAAGATGCTATTGATTTTATAAATAATTCTGTATTACCTAATTCTAGTGAAAAAAATAGCACATTTCAATATACTATTCCGTGGAAAAATTATATAAATACAACTACAGAATAAATTATTATGACTGATAATAAAGTTCATTATATAAAGTGTTCTTATCTTGTAATTGATAATTTTTATAACAATCCAGATGATACTAGAAAATTTATACTAACACAAGAATTTAAAATTCGCGGTAATTATCCTGGAAAAAGAACAATATCATTCGCTGATGAAAATACTAGAGATTGTATTCAAAAATATATTTCTGCTTTTGCTGGAAAAATAACTAGATTTGAAATGGGTAATGATAATACAAATTATAATGGTTCATTTCAATATACAACCTCCAGAGATCGTTCATGGATACACACCGATAGTTGGAATAACTGGGCGGCTGTATTATATTTAACTCCGAATGCTCCAGAATCATCTGGAACTGGCTTATATAAATATAAAGATGGAACAAAAAGTTCTGATAATTTATCAAAACAAAAGATAGATGAAATTGATGAAGACAATCAAGATCTTACAAAATGGACATTAGTTGATAGAATAGGTAATGTATATAATAGAATGGTAATCTTTAATGCTAAGCAATATCACTGTAGTTTAGATTATTTTGGAACAAATAAAGAAAATGGAAGACTATTTCAGGTTTTCTTTTTTAGCACTGAAAAATAAATTATACACATAAACTATATGTATAATTTACCTGAAGATATTCAAAAAGAAATTTTATCATTTGTTATGGTTTGTGGTAAAAACAGTAATTATATAGTAAATAAAGAAACATATAATTATTTTAAATCAAAAAATTTTCATAAATGTGGTCCGATTATTGTATTAGGTAAGCATGTTTGTAAAAACTGTTATAAAAGAGAACTTCAATATTTTCAAATGATTTGTATGAATTGTGGTTATTTTTAATTATTATTTTCCAAATATTCAGCCCAACTCTTTTTTTTACCTCCATCGTATGAAAAGGCGAATTTATTTTCAATCAGCCATTTTGTAATAGAAGTATTATCAATAATTATATCTACTAAAAGTC
>TARA_B100000963_G_scaffold159000_1_pt1 | contig 17722 bp, 12 predicted proteins | sample TARA_B100000963 | Tara Oceans TARA_B100000963 (sample SAMEA2622097) | marine metagenome | biome: marine biome (ENVO:00000447); feature: surface water layer (ENVO:00002042); material: "saline water (ENVO:00002010), including plankton (ENVO:xxxxxxxx)" | depth 5 m | reverse complement strand
ATTTTATTGCTTTATCTTTATTTTCTTCACTTGTATTACGTATTAATACTCTTACATCTTCTACAACGTTCATCATCTTATCAGTTCCACCTTCTCCTAAATCATAACTATAATCTTTATTAATAAAGTATTCTTTATCTCCGTTCATTATAGCTTCTTCATAGATATCTACTATACTTGTTTTCCAAATTCCTATTAATTTTTTTTTACTAACCTTTGTTAGACCAACTATAAATGTTTTTCCTGTTTTAAGATCTAAGTTATTTGGAAATATAGTTAATATATCATCCATAAATTCAATAAGTTGGTTACAAAATAACTCTTTCAATGTTTTCTGATTTTCACTTTCCATTTATTTGTAATATAATTCATTTTTATTTTTAAATAAATTATACTTAAATATAATTAAGCTAAAGTTGCCCTAGGAGGTGCTTTTATATCTATCTCACGTTGAGCTTGTAATTTTCCTAAATCTACTTCTCCTACTTTATCTGGTTCATAGTCATCTTCTGGTGTATAAATTTTATCATTATGATTTAATGTTACAAAACTATGCATTTGTCGTAGTCCTCCTTGCCCTTTTGCACTTAACTCATCACTAGATTGGTCCCAATATGAATAACTATCAGACATACAAGTCCCCATTTCTGTAAATGAAAAAGCAATTGGCTCAATATTATTTTGTGTTGATGCTACTTTTTCACTAGATATTTTTGGTTTAAAATAATTCAATACATCACTTCCTACTAATATCTTATTTCCTTTATTTAATAATAATAAACTTGGAACACTTGTTATTTGTGAAGGAAGTAATATTTCACGTCCATTGTCTAAAATAATAAATAATTGACCTTTTTTTTCCATTCTTCTATCAATAGATAAAAAATGTATATCATTTTGTAAATTACTTTTACCTAATTCATATAGTAGCAATTTACAGTTCTCACAATACTTGCTATAATATAAAACTGAACTCATTTATATATTGTTAAAGTTTCTATTAATAAAATTATAACACAAAAAACATAAAATTGAAAATCAATTAAATAAATAATATTATATTATATAAACATGACTACTCTAGATATTACTCCCGTTGTCGAAAAATCTGTTGAAAATAAAGGTGTTTTAGAATTTACAATAAAAAATACTAATGTTAGTATTGTTAATGGAATTAGAAGAACTTTGCTAACAAACATATCTACCTCTGTAATAGATAGTAAGCAAAGCAAATTTTATAAAAACACCGGACGATTACATAATGAAATTTTAAAACAACGCTTAGATTGTATTCCAGTCCATATTAAAGATACGTCTGTATTAAGTGATTTACTATTGGAATTAGATATGACTAACGATACAGACAGTTTGATGTATGTTACTTCTAGGGATTTCAAAATAAAAAATATTTCTACAGATACATATTTAACTGATGATGCAGTGGAAAATATATTTCCAGCACATAAAAATACTCAATGTTTTATATTATTTTCGAGATTACGTCCTAAAATTTCTAGTGATATTCCAGGAGAAAAACTTCATTTTACTGCACGTTTTAAAGAAGGAACAGCTAAAGAAAATGGTGCTTATAATGTTGTAAGTATTGCTGCTTATGCAAATACTCCTTCAAAATCAGAGCAGGCGGATGCATGGGGTTTAATTGAAGAGTCATTGATAAAAAAGGGTATGAATCAAAAGGATATTGATTATGAGCGTAAAAATTGGTATACACTTGAAGCTAAAAGAATTTATTTAAAAGATAGTTATGATTTTAAAGTTCAATCTATTGGAGTTTATTCTAATTTAGAGCTTATTAATCTAGCTTGTGACAAAATCAAAGAACAGTTACAAGACGTTCATGATAAATGCAGTTCTCAAATATATGAAATTAATATGCGTTCAACAGCTATGAAAAATAGTGCTGATTTAATACTTCAGGGATACGACTATACTATTGGAAAAGTTATTGAATATATTTTACACGAAGAATATTATAAAGGACAGGAAGGTTCTACTCCTCCTCTATCATATGTAGGTTTTATTAAAGAGCATCCACACGATGATCATTCTATCATTAGATTTGCATTCAAAGAAGAAGATAATTTTAATAAAGAAAATATTTACAATTTGGTTATGTATTCCTGTAATAAGGCACAAGAAATTTATGACGCTATTAAAGAATACTTCCTCTAACTGAAAAAAAAGCACTAATAAATAATATTTTTTATTTGAGATATTATTTATTTATTGTAGAGGTTGTTCCACTTTTTTTGTATCTAACGCATTTTGTTTATAAATATAATTTACCGCATACATTAATCGCTGAGGAGGCAGACTATTTACATAATCAATAACTACCTGCTTATTTACATATTTATTTTCTGGAAATAGTTCATTAATGTATTTTTCCTGTAAAGCATACATATGAGGCTTATATTGATATGGATATTCACTTAGTTTCTTTTGTTTTTGAATAAAACAATTAATATAATTTACATGAAGTTGTGCCGTAAACGAATGCATATCATTTCTAAACTGTGAAAAAAGTGCCCTATATTCTGGATAATACTTCAAAAACTCAGCTACCATACCCTTTTGTCTCAAATAGTAATAGTGGAATTGAAGTTTTGGATTATTACCCTTTAAATGTTTAACACGCTCATAATTTCGATTTCGAATTTTCATACGATGACCTTCACTATTTAAGATTACAATACCCTGTTGAGTGTAATCTAAATTATCAGATGCATAATGCTCTAAAAGTTCATCCCAAAATTCAAATGTTTTTACACCATATTGGTATACGTTATTACCGTTAAAATTTTTAACTAGTTCTGGGTGATCTGTAATTAAGACATTTTCACCTTCATTATTAATTTCATATACATTTGTTAAAATTAACTTCTTTTCTGTTAATGGAACAACTATTTTATTTTCTGGATGTTGTAATACAAAACTATAGCAATATTCCTTATTTAAATGTTCGAATTCCATTTGTTGTTCGTTCATTGCATCTAAAAATAGAAATCTAAATGTTTTATCACTGTTCCAACTACATCTTGCTCCTATACAACTTTTAGTATTGATATTCCATTCATCTGCTATTTTATCCCAAAATACATTAACCATTGTTCCTTCAACAAAATCCAACTGCACACAATTAGAAAGATCATTTAATTGCATAAATCTATTTTTATTTAATGATTTTGGTGGTGCAAATGATAAAACCTCAACATCACCACCAATAAAAGCACAAACTACAGATCTATAAAGACCTAATTCCATATCATTATTTTCATTAATATATTTTTTATTATATTTCAATATATATTTTTCTTCACTATCATCTTTTACTATTATTTCTTCATTTACAATATTGTTCTTCTTTTTTTCAATAATATCTCGAATAAGCTGTTTAGAAAGAGTAAAAACCATTTATAAATCAGTAATTTGAGTTATCTTTATATTATATTTATAATGAATTTATCTAATTAGAGAATAATCTATTGTAAATATAAGTAATGGCAGAAAAAGATGAACCAAAATTATTTTTAGAATTAGGGCAAGTTATAAAAATAGAGGCACCAACCGACCCAACATTACATCAAAATATTTACATGATTAATTATTTAGATAATAATTTAATAAAACTCATTAATAATGAAGATTTAAGTGAAAAGACATTGCGAATAAATAATGGTGAACTAACAAATAAATCAGTAAGTAAAATTATTATATTAGCTACTCCAGAAGAAAAAGGATATGCTAGACAAAACGGTTTAACACCTGGTAATTATATAACTATAGAATTTGGTGGAGATATTCCTACTATTTTTAACGGACAAATTACTGATTTAGAACAAGATATGATTGAATTATCTATTTATGAAAGTGGAGAGAAAATTTACATTGATTTTGAAGGAAAAGGTATTCCTCTTGAACTGCCTATTCAAGACATAAGAACATTTTCTCCACCTGAGAAAAAATCACTTACTCCAGAAGAAGATGATTTGCAACTTATGGAGGAAGAAGACGAAGATATTATTGATGAAGATGATGATGAATTAGAATTAATTGTAGATACAGAACAATTAAAAGAAAACGTTAAGGAAATTTATATTAATTTAGATGAATTAACATTGGAAGATGAAGACTTAGGAGAAATAGAAGAAATCGAAATAGTTGATGAAACTCAAAGAAGGTTTGGAATTGATAGACAATCAGATGATTTATTAGATGAATTATTAGCTGATATACCAAGTGATAAAAGAACTCAACGTATATTAAATAATATACATATTTCTATTGAACGATTCAAACAATTAAGAAGAAAGTTTTCTAATTTCGATGAATCTGGAAATGCAGAAGGTATAAAATCAAAAGGTTCTTCATATAAACCTCTGGTTGAAAAAATGCACAAGTTAAATACACAACTTTATTGGTTATTACCGATAGTAAGAAACAAACATAAAATTTATAATTTTGCTGATGGAGATAATGATGTTGATGATATTGAAGATAGACAACTTGGATTTGTTTTATCAGAGCAAAATGAAGTAATAGAAGAATATATTAATAATAATATTCCAGATGAAAGAAACAAATACAAATATTTATTGCAAAATATAAATCCATATTATACACCATTTTTGGATCCGGATAATACTGAAAATGTAATCACTCAACAAGATGTTTTGAATAACATTGAAGTTGTAATTGATAACTTAGGAAATCTTTATAGTAATATGATTAGAGGAAATGAAGAAAGAGGTAAAGGAGAGCCAAGTTATAGTCTTAGAAATCAAAGATTTGTTATAGACCGTTATAATCTAGGTATTAAAAAGTTATCAAATAATGATATTAAAAATAAAAAAAGCAAAAATTTTTTAGAACAGGTTACAAATAATGATAAAGTTAACGTTATTGGTTTGTTATCATTAACTAATCCATTTATTCAATACAGCAGAATTAATTTACCGAAAACATCCATATATATGAAAGCAAATTTGCACAGATTTAATTTTATGTATCATAGAATTCTTTTACAAAATTTAGAGTTGGAGAGAAAAATAATTAGTGAAGAAAATTTAAAAGATAAAAATTTTTTAAGTGAAATAAACTTTCAAACCTTTAATACATTTAAATTCAAGGAAACAAAGATGTTATTGGATAGAAATAATGATGAAATTTATAATGATTTTCTAGAAAAAATTATACCACAAACGAGAATATTATTCGAAACTGTAAAAAAATACATTAAAAATGGAACTTCATATATAAAAATTATTGAATATTTGGAACCATTTTTAGTTTATGACGAGGATATTACCTTTAAACAATATGAAACTATAATTGAATTCATAGAAAAAGAAATTAATAAACATAGATTAAAATTAACAAAAAAGATTAGTGAGTTTAGGGTTTACACATCAAATATAGATACTTATTTTATTCCAAATCTTTATGAAAATATGCTCAAAAAAAAAGGTAATAGAGGAATGGTATTTGATAAAAATAAATATGATATTAATGATAATGTAGACGGTATTGATGCATATAGAAATATGATGAAATATGACTGCTTTCGTCTATTTAATTCCGCAGTTTCCCTTAATCAAATGAGTTTAGTTCAACCAATTGATATAGATGAAAAAATTAATGATATTATGGAAAAAAAAGAAGAACCGAATGATGAGGTTAAGAATGAACCTTGTTCTACGTTTACATTAGCTAAGAAATATATAGATTTTGATGATTTAGAAGCTGATAACGTTCCACAAATTTTCTTTGATAAAAAATATGACCCTACCCCATATGATATTGGTGCAGATTGGTTAAATAAAAATTTAGTCGGTGCTGATGATAATGAAACTGCTGTTAGATGGCTATCTGAATTTTTACAAGAAAATAATGGAATAAAAAAAGAAAAAGCAGATATTGATGCTGAGGCAATGGTATATGGTGTAAGGCGTGTAAGAGAAGGTGAATATGCTATACTTGAAGGAGATGGCGGTGATACAAAATATTATCGAAGACAAGGAGATAAATGGAGATTAGATAAAGATTTAACTGGAAAACACGTAGATAAAGTCAACTTTTGTAATTATAAACCAGCTTGTATTAAGGTTAAAGAAGAATGTAAATCAGTGGATAATGCTAGAGATACTATTGAAAAAAATTTAATGGATGAAATTACAAAAAGATTTAGTGAAGAGCTCAATGAAAGTATTCAAGAATTAAAATCACGATTGGATAAAGAATTTGAATATAGAATTGAAAATATATTAAATGTTAAATTCATACTTACCAAAAAAATACTTAAAAAGGATACAGAAATGGTAAGAATAGCATCTACATTAGATAGTGGGGATGAAAGAATTAATTCTCCATATAGTGAGTTACGTAATCTTATTTTGGTAGAAACCGATTTATTGATTAAATATAATAATATATCAAAATTTGTTGAGTTATACTGTAGAGACCCTATTAATGAAGAAAGTGAATTTTGGTATTATTGTAAAGAAACAAATACACCCTTATTACCCAGTTTTTATAGCACTTTAGCTGAAGGATTTAGACTAGGTAATTATAAACATGCTCTAGATTTAGTAAAAAAATTACGAGGAAAGTTGTCGGATGATGGTGATAAGATTATAGATGAACATAGTGGGTATGTTATTGATATTATAGAATTTGATACTGATGAAGGTTATGATAAAACAACAGGATTTAAAATAAACACCAGAGATGTTATAACAGTTTCAACTTCGGATAGATTAAAAAATGTTGTTGATACAACCTTTCAAGCAAAAACAAATGAGGCCATAAGAGTTAAACAAAATGTTGATGCTTTAAGTGAAAAATTAGATGTAGACATGAGTGAACATATTTACTTTGTAAATAGAATTGTAAGTGAACTTTTAAATAAGAAAAGTGTTTTTATGAGCGAAGAAGCGTATAAAAAACGTATGAAGAAATTAAAAGCACAAGGTAAAAAAGGTAAGCCTTATGAAAGATATTATGATGAGAAATATATTTTAACTTTTTTGGGAGCATTTGCAATAACTTTACAAACTGCAATACCTAATATTTCATCAAATAAAACATATGAAAACTGTATTCGTTCCTTTGAAGGATTTCCTTTAAACGAAGATAATAATTTATCATACTTAGTGTATATTATTTGTGTTACTAGTTTCCTAGCTAAGAGTAATCCTAGACCATGGAAATATTTGAAGTTAGGTGGTAAAAAAAATAGAAAAGAGAAAACAAATGACTTTGCAATTAAATTAAAAGATTTTATGAAAGATAAAATATTAACACTATCTTATGTAAGCGATAGATTAGAGGAAAAAAGAAATTATGATAGAATGAATAAAAATGTTACTACTATCAGTAATGATGTAGATGTTACTAGATGGGGTTCATTTTTACCACCTTTACACAACTTTAAAGTTGATAGAATACAAAGTATTGGCGTTGAGTTTGAAAGATTACTTAACCAAGCAATTATAAATGATGATACACGAACACAATTTGGATATTTGTCTGCTTTATATGGTAAATTATCCAGTTATTCATTTGCAATTATTGAGGCAGTTCAAAGAGCTGTAAATAAAGAACCATTAATTCTTGAAACAATGGACGGTATTCCGTTTTTAGAAAATGCTTGTTGTAATGAAGGCGGAATAAATACACGCAATTATTTTGTTGGTAAAGAAAGTTCTATTAGAACACATAATAATACTTTATTTCAATTAGAAAAGACATACCAAAAATATAAAAATTTACATAAATCTATAAAATATTCAATAGCAGCAAATACAAAAATTGTTTTTCCACGCTTAATAAAAGAATTCTCAGAAAGTACTATTTACTTAGCATTTATAAAATATTGTAAATTTAATAGTGGTATTGTATTAAATGATGCTTTGTCTGATATTTGTTTAGACAATAATGCGGATTTCAAAAGCGTTGATGATCTTGCACGAAAAATAGAAAAAATGAAAATTAAAGGATTGAATTATGATTTAAATTCATTAAATTCCTTATTAAATTACGTAAATAGAGAAAATATCTTAGATTACGATATTAATCCACCGGTTTTAACTGAAAAATTAAGACTAGAAAAAGCAGTTGAAATATTAGATAAAGAAAATACGTTTTTATGTGGTGCTAATATTATTGAAAATTTTAAAAAAATTCTTGATAGATATGATATAGCAATTATTGGAAAAGATGATGTTATAACAGAAGAGTTTACTCAATATCTTAAAACAATAAACTCAAGATTGACTAATGAGTTAAAAGAAAAAATTCAAGAATCGGGTAAATTAAAACCAAGGTCTTTGATAGATTTTTTATTTTTATATACTTCAAGTAAAGATGATGATAAATCAACAAAAACACGTAAAGACAAATTTATTTTTAATTGGAGCTTAAATGGAGATGAAATGTTTATGAGTCAAATGGACCAGACTGGGTTTTATAAATTTAGATTTATCAAACAAATGATTATTAATATATGCAAAATTTTTCCAACTATAATGCTTAAAAAGGAAATGCAAAAAAAAATTAGTAAAAGGACAGTTCCAAAACATTGGAAACTTAAATCAGAAAGAATTAGAGGGCAAATATATAAATTAATGACTGAAGAATATAAAGATTTTGCTCCATTTTACGATAATAATGTTATAAAACCGGTATTAAATTATGTTTATGAAAATAGTAACGATTTAATTACACTAATGAATAATATTCCTTTTTATGCAAATATTGATGAAAATATAGGAAGTATTTTTGATGGAGAAATGCTAACACATTTATCTTACTACTTTTTATTATGTGCTTTAAGTCTTTATGTTGGAGCTACGGATGCTAATTTACAGGTCGAAGAAGAAAAAGAAATAGATGATTATGATACTGTAGATGATACACCTGAATTAGCAGTTATAGAAGGAAGAAGAGAAAATATGTTAGATGAAGTATGTAATTTACTAACTGTATATGCTAAAAATTTAAGAAAATATAAGAATATTCTATCAAGACCAAAAGATTTCATTAACCGTGAAGTTCTTAAATCTAAAGAAAAAGAAAAAGCAGGTATCACCAAAAGATTAGGTGATTTGACTGTAGAGCAACGTGAAGTAGAAAACATACATAAAAATCAATCTTTAGGTGTATGGAGTGTTGGTTTAACTAGGGCAATTTATGAATATGACGACAATCAATTTGACAAAGAATTCATAGCACGTGAAAAAAGAGAAGCATTAGAAAGGTCCGCAGGACTAGATGCTTCCGACCAAATGGCACATTTAGAAGAACAATCAATACAAAGCAGGATAGATGCAGAAATAAATGATTTAAGTATTATTCCGGAGGAAGATAATGATGATAGGGACGCTATTGATTATATGTAATTTTATGAAACTTTTATATAAATTAAAACCTAATATATATATAAGTTAATGTATAGACAGTATATTCGAAGAAATATTACATCAGTATCAATTATTTTATTTGTTTCTTTATTTACAATTATTCAGTATTTAGAACCTGCATTTTTATATGAGTCAGATGGTTCTTTAAGAAAATTCGGTTTAGGTAGTTCTAAGAAAACAGTTATACCAATATGGCTAGTAACTTTTATTATTGCTATTTTTTCTTATTTATTTGTATTGTATTATTTATCATATCCAAAAATGAGTTATTAATTATTATTTATTAATTAATTAATAACTTAATATCCAAGAGACCATTTTTCTTCTTTCTTTTTCATTTTAGGATTATTTAAGGAATTTTCTACAAATGCACCTAGTTGGTCTGCTGATCTATTACATTTAATAGAACTTATGTAAGTGCTAGAAGTATTTATTACTAAATTACCCACTAATACATACCATAAAAATTCAGATATCATATCTTTAATTACGACAAAATTATATAATCCAGGTATATGTTGTTTGTAGTTAGAACTTAATATTGATGTGCTGTTTCCACCTCTTTGTTTTCTTCTACCCCCTTTCATAGTCATAGGAGGAGCAGATGGTTTAGGTAGGGGTTCTGCATTTACAATAGGTTGCGCTTTTACAATAGGCTGCGCATTTACTATAGGCACCCCTTGTACTATCGGCCCTATGCCTCCCTTTTTACCGCCCATTCTTGCTATAAATAAATCAAAATTTTCTGGTGTAATTTCATTTATCATCATGGAAGGGTCTTTGTAAACCATTTGTAATAATTTATTTTGATTATTGTCTTGTTTTAATATTTTAAAAAAACTACCATTTACTCCTGCTAACCAAACAATTAAATAACCTATTGTATTTGAAAAAGGTGCTTTCCATCCGGGCATCAGTATTAATATTAGTAATAAAGTTCCAAAAATAAATAGATTTGGTATAATTGTATAATTAATAGATGGAACTAATTGAGGGGTTCCACCGCATTTTTCCTTAGCATTTTGATAATTTACATAAAGTTGTATAAAAAATATTATTGCTAAATAAACTACAGTTATTACTAAACCAAAAATACTTTGGTTTCTTGATGCATAACTTTTAGCCATAAAATATTTTAATAAAAATGCAGCTGCTGTAACCACTGTAAAATATGTCATACTACTTGCGACAGTTATTTGTGCCATTTATAGATAATAGGTATAATATTTTTTGATATTTTAGTTGTATAATTTAAATGGCTTATAGACCTTTATTAACTGAACCAGGAGTTAAATATTTTTTAGGAGAAAGTTTGAAAAATTGCAAAAAGAATAAAGAAGTTTTTAATGTTCAGATATTTAATTTAGCATTATTTGTTGGATTTTTATGTATTGTTTCCGCTTTATTGGTTTACAAATATAAAACAAAACCTGGTCCTAAGGAATTAAAAAAGAAAGAACAACTTAAAAGAGATTACTTTATAAATAAAGTAAAAATATTACAAGCTGATAAAGCACGCATTTATAATCAAAATATAACAAACTTACCAAAATTTGAAAGTCCATTTGAAGTATTACATAAAAAATTTTATAAAATATAAATATAAATGAGTGATGATGATGAAAGCCCATGGATTGATATGGACGGAAATATAAAGGAAAAATCTCCTGAAAGTAAAAATAAAAGTCCAACTTCATATAGTAAACCAAATACACCAGAAATTGATAAATTAAAAAGTTTAATGGTTTCTAGTCCATCTACTAATTCCAGTATTTCTAGTATTTCTAGTATTTCTAAAAATACAGATGAATCATTTTACGATAAATTACAAGAATATTATGAATTAAAACAAGAATACGACCAGAAATTAAGAGATGCGCATAGATTATGGAATAACGCTAAACCACCAATGTCTTTAGAGAAAAAGCAGGAAAAGTATCAAGATTTTATAATGAAAAGAAAATGTATAAATTGTGGAAATGGACCTGGTGGAACGATATTTTCACATGTAGGAGTGGGACAATCTAGAAAAATTATTGCAATGTGTGGGTGTGAGGAAAGATGTAATTTAAATATTGAAATATATATGGGACAAAGTGCATATTTACCAGAATATTTAGATTATTATACACAACAGGTTGAAGAATTAAAAAAAGAACTTACAGAATATAAATTAGATTTATTATTTAATTTAAGAGACGAAGAAATAGTATTAGGTGAATTTAGAACTATAAAAGAGCAACTGACTGAAAATTTAGATCAATTAGTTCAATATAAACAGGCATTTGACATGCAGAATGAAAATATAGAATTAGACATACAAGGCATACCGTTCAGAATATTTAATGATCTAGGAGAAGAAATTAAAGCAAATGAAGATGGAGAATACATTGTAAATAGAAAAAAATATATACAAGTTATGCAAAAATATTTAAATAATCTTATTAGTGAATTTAAAACTAAAACTAATGAATATAAGAAAACACCTTCACAGGCAAAATTAAAAGAAAATTTTGATTTTCTACAGGATAATGTATTAAAGATACAAAAATCCATACGCGACGAAAAATACCATACTATTTATATGGATACAATCGAAAATAATGCGAAAAAAGGTTTTAAAAAACAGAAAATAATGGACACTTTCGTTTTTAATCCAAGTAAATATAGTTTGGATAATCAAATTGTTACATTTGGCAGGAAAATAACTGAATTCAAACGCTAAAAAAAATAAAAGATATATGTATATGAAATTCATACATTTTCCAATATTTTTACTTAGTTTAGCAGTAGGATTATTTGTTGTATATATATCTATGCCTCCTACACAGGTAATATATGTTTATCCTACACCTGATAATGAAGACAGAATTACTTATAAAGACAGAGCAGATAATTGTTTCCATTTTAAATCTATTGAAATAAATTGCCCTAATGATGAAAGTAAAATCCGCTCTTATGGAGTTCAATAAATAATATTTAAATACTATATATGAACCTTAAACGTTTGATATATAGTGATGTTGGTAGAATTGTTATTAGTATTATACTTGGATTAGGATTAGCGACTTTATTTAGAAAAGTATGTAAAGAAAGAGATTGTTTGGTATTTCATGCACCAAAATTAGATAAAATAAAAAATCAAATCTTTAAATTTAAAGATAAATGTTATAAATTTGAAGAAGAAATAGAAAAATGTGATGAAAATAAAAAAATAGTTAATTTTGCGTAATAATACATAATATACCAATATTAAGTATTATTATATGGCTACTGCAATATCTTCTTTACCAAATGAAGTTAGCAAAAATGAAGTTGTTAGCATGGTTGAAAAAAATACGGAAGCTGCTGTTAATATAAAAATTGCTAATCCTCCTACTCAACAACCAATTATAGCTCCTAATGCACCTACTGAATTAAGTCAACAATCTATTCAACAAATTGTAGCTGGATTACAACAAGCACAGGGTTCTACTGGTTTACCAAGTAGAGATTTACCAAAAAATGATAATCATATTACTCAAGATGTTCAGGTGCAACCTAATTATGTTCCCAAAAGTGAAAATACAAATTATATTGAAAACGATCAGGATTTTGAAACTTTAATACAACAAAGTAAAAATAAAAGTGTAGAGCAAGATAGATTAGATATATTATATGATGAATTGCAAACACCAGTAATTGTTATGATTTTGTATTTCTTTTTTCAATTGCCTATTTTTCAAAAAACATTAGCAAAAAATATACCTTCTTTATTTTCTAGAGATGGTAATCCTAGTTTTTCTGGATATTTATTTAAAACTGCTGTTTTTGGTTCTGTATTTTATGGTCTCACTAAACTTACTAGACAAATTAGTGAAATATAATTTATTCGTAATAAAATATATTTGACTCTGTAAAATAAGATTATATAATTTTAATGGTGCTAGGTAGATTTTTTATATCCTTCGGATCCCTATAAAAACTTTTTGGAGATACATTTTCTTCTATATTACTTGTTTCTGTTTCTAGACTTTCCGGTTCTTGTGGTAAACCACTTAAATCAATATCTTCTTTTTCTTCATTTTTTGCTGCCGCTCTTTCATCACGTTTTTCCTGTCCTCTATCTTTCATTTCAGAAATAAATTCTGGTTTAGGCACACACTCTCCATCAACTCCTTCTAAATTTTGTCTTCCTCCTGGTAAACACATTTTACCATCACTACAATCTTTTGTTTTTTTACAAGAAGCACCTCCACTTCCTCTTTTTCTACGAGTTTTCGATTTTTTCTTTTTGCGTTTATTTTTTGTTTTCTTTCCACCTTTCATTTTTTTTCTTCTTTTTGTTTTCCTTTTGCTCTTACGTGTTTTCTTTTTGCGCCTTCCTCCCTCCATAGGCACATCATCATCATCTTTTTTACTTGAACCTTGATTATTAGTAGTAGTAGTAGTAGAAGAGGAAGAGGATGAAGCTGGTTTTTTTCTCTGGTTGGGATCACGCTCGAAAACCTCATCTCCTACATTAGAATCTCTTTTGGCTTCTCTTTGAACTGCCGCCTGCTGTTCGCGTTGTTGTCTTTCCTCTTCTGCTTTTCTTGCTCTTTCAGCCATAGCTTGTTCTATAACCAATTGATTTAATCTCCTTGATGTTTCTAGCCATTTAGCATACCAAGCTTCATTGTAAAAAGGTTTACTTGCTACTTCTGGATCCATAGCAGCCCATTCACTAAAACTTTTTAAAACACCCATATTCCATGTATCAGCTAGTGATTGTGTAGTAATAAATATTTTGGTTCTTAAAGCACCCATAATACTATCACCAGTGGTATTTAATTTTAATCGACGAGTTACAAAATCAAATGCTCTTAATGCAAAAGCTACTTTTATTACTCTAACAGGAGCACTTAATGAACTATTACTAGAATCTTGTCCCGTTGTTTGAGCCCACGTTTCTAATGGTGGTCGTTTTCCATCAGGTCGGGCGGCTACAGCATCTATTCTATGCAATTCATTCCAACTACGATTTAATGCTTGCCATTTTCTTTTATATAATTCATATTTCATAAATATATATTTTTGATCTGCTTGACTTTCACTAGTATACTCAATACCTTGTTGTTCTGTTAATGCTTGTAGTTGTTGTTGGTTTGCTTCCATTTGTGCAATACGTTCCATAGCGTCCATTTGTGCTCGTTGATATACTCTCATTTTATAAATGGTAGCATCCGCTTTGGCTTGTGCTTCTTCACTATCTAATAATTGTCTTGAGTGTAATATATCTAACTTAGCAGCATATAATTTTTCTTCAACATCAATATTTGGGTCACTACGTTGAAAAACACCAGATTCTCTTCCTAACAGTCTAGCTGCTGATGCGGAATCTAGTCCGGACTGGACGCTAACACCTTCTACTGTTTGAATTGCTCTTTTAATTAAATTACTATTGGCTAATGCCACATTTGATTCTGAAGATAATAAAGCAACTTGAAATACACTCCTGGCACCAGAACCGTCTGGATTAACACAAGTATAATTTATATCTGGTAAATTATCTAGTAGTATCTCACCAATTGCTGTAATTCTTACCTTTGGATTTGGTAAATCACCACTTACATTTGTAGGCAAATGAGTTAATGTTAGTTCACCACCGCTTGCTTTAAATTGATCTTGTAAAGCTTTTGCTTTTGCAATAGCATTTTCTGTTATTGGCTCTTCAACCATATCACCAACATCAAAGGCTTGGTAATTTCTGTCTCTTAATTTGGCGTTAATATTAGCTAATGCTTGTTGTGCTCTAAAAACACTTTTATTCATACCAGTAAATGCTAAAAATTCTTCATTACTCATATTTCTTACCGTCATCATATCAGCTTGAAGAGCTGATTGTGCTGCTGTAGTTTCGGATAATTCTTCTCTTACAGTTTTATTATTGCCTGGGGTTGTTCTAGTATCTAATAAAATTTGTAATTTGTCTTGAGGACTAGCTTGCGCTAATTGGGCACTATTTTGTTGTGCCGCCACCAATATACTTTGTGTATTACTAAAAATTAACATTTGTTGTGTTGTTGGTCTGCTTTCATTAAAAAGTAATACATTTAAATCTACTGCCGCATTTAATTGAGTTTCATTGAATGATGGCATATTTTCTACTACTTTCATAGCACTCCATGTATGGGCCATCCATCTAGGATAACAACTAGTTGGTTTAGTTCCTCCCATAACACCATATGTAGCAAGCTTTCTGAAACCAAATGGTGTATTATAATCACTTGGATCTCTACTAATACCTAATGCTGAAAAGTTAGTATGATTTGCACTATCATAAGGAGTTGTTGGGCTTTTAGAAGTTTGAATAGCATAATTCCAAAGATCCATTTCTTGTATTAATTCTCGTAATTGAGTATATTTACGTTGTCTAATAGATGTATTTGCGTTGAGTTTTGCTTGTGTAACTTCATTTGCTGCTTCAGTATTTAAAACTGTTAATTCATTAGTTAAATCTTGTATTTTTATCACAAAATGTTTATAAACCATATACATATAAACTGTATCTGGCTTCCCCATTCTAACATCAACATCAGCTGTAAATGCTTCAACACCGGTGAATGACTCTAATACAACTTTATGTAACATAGTTAAATATTCAATAAATGTAGGTTCTCTACTACCATTTTTTAATTTAAAGTTCTGAGTGTGAACTGCTAAACGTGCTGTAATAGTAGTTTTGAATTTGTCACTGTAATATTCCAATTGATGAAATAATCCTTGTTCGAAACAGTCTGCTAATTCATCTGGCCTCATATAAAATAATAAATTCATTCTAGTAGAATCATCATTATTGCTGGCACCAGATAATAGTTGGCCTGGTGTTTGAATTTCTCTAGAAATAGGAACTTGCATACAGAAATGTCCACCTCCGCCTTGATTTGGAACAAATAAACAATTTTCCTGAAGAACACCTAAGTTTAATTTGAGAGGATCAAGTGGTGCGTTGGCTGGGTCGCTTGCTAATACATCTGGAAGATATCCGTATGTCTTGGCTACAAATGGATATACACCAAATTGTGTTATTGGAGGTGGTCCCGTTAATGTTACATTATCTGGTTGTAGACTGGCTACTACAAATGTTGTGTATCCTGGGTGGTGCATACCAGTTGGTAAAGAATTATTTCCTTGTCCTGGATGAATTTGTAATGCTACAGATTGTCCTGTTCCAACATTTACCCTACCAGTAAATAAATAAAACACTTTTTTATTAGTTTCAAAAAAGTTTGTTGCGTTTTGTAATCGTTGAGTTACTCCAGACACTAAATTATTATAGTTTGTTCTCCCATCTGGGCGACTTAATGAACCTTTACCATGCATAGCATGTCCTTGAGTACCTCTACGCATAGCAGTTAATAAAATGTTTGGACCCATATTTGCGTATGTTCTGGCTACTTCAGTTGATGCGGGTTGATCGTTAATAATAACTTCTGGTATATTTTCGTTTAAATTAACACCGCCTACTCCACTAGACTTACTGCTAGAACCTACACCTTCTTTAGACATTCCACTACTAGAACTGGAACTACTACCCACTCCCATCATAGGCGGACTTTGAGGACTAAATGCTGGACTTTCGGGATAATTTTCTGTATATAAATCGATATAGTCTTGTTTAAGTTTTGCCTCAGAATAATCAACTGGTATCTGGTCTAATAATGCTTTTAGTTGTTTTATTGTTTTTCTTCCTACATCTGATGGATGAGGCATAGCTGGTGCACCTAAACTAAAATCTTCAAAAACGCCTCCATTAACAGCGGATCCTAAATTAGCGTCTTCAAAATTAGCTAGATTCATTTGAGCTTGGAACCTCTCCTCTCCCACCCGCGTCTGTGCTGGTGGATTAATGTCAAAGATTCCCGGTTGTGCGTCTTGCTTTTCAGCTCCTTGCTGATCGACCTCTCGCGCTATATCTAATAATGCCAGATATGTTGCTCTTCTAGTAGGACCGTTGTTATCAGGACCAGGAACTGCTTGTAACTCTCCGGCTAATCGTGCTATTTCATTTTTTTGGTCTTGTGCTGGCTGACCACAAAATGTATCTATATCCATTTGGGATAACGTTGCCATTTCTTATAATATAAATTAATATTATTTATTTATATTTTAACTATAGGAACCTTTAATTGATCGGCAAATACCTTTACTAGTTCATCATTTTTATAATCGTGTAAATATTTTATTTCCTTAATACCAGCTGCTAAAAGAAGCCGCGCACAAATAATACAAGGATAATGTGTTACATATGCTATTGACTC
>TARA_B100000963_G_scaffold154090_1_pt1 | contig 17759 bp, 18 predicted proteins | sample TARA_B100000963 | Tara Oceans TARA_B100000963 (sample SAMEA2622097) | marine metagenome | biome: marine biome (ENVO:00000447); feature: surface water layer (ENVO:00002042); material: "saline water (ENVO:00002010), including plankton (ENVO:xxxxxxxx)" | depth 5 m | reverse complement strand
TGTATTTCATATATATCTAATTATACATAATATATATTATGCGTAAATACCTGATATAACAGGTAATTAACAGGAAATTACATATTTTCCCATACATAATCATATATTGTATTACATTTATCATCAAACATTGTTTTATCATAAGATGAAGGCAATCCTTCATCTAAAACTTTTTCAATGTTTACCTTTACTTTAGACTTTGCAGATTGCTTTTTTCTCCAATCTATTACTAATAATCCTGTTAATAATTTATCATATAAACTTCTAGCTGCGCTTTTTACCAACTTAATTTCCTTTTCGGTCAAATCAGGCTTTGGATTTGTAATTAATAAGTCAAAAATAGCCAGCTCTTTTTCATCGGAAAGTTCTTCTTTCACAAATCGGGTTTCTTCAAGTTTAATTTCATTTACTAAATCTAAAAGCTTTTTAAAGATTTCCTCGACTGAAGCAGCTCCGTTATTATATTCATCAATCATCTTATTTAATTTTTCTAAATAGTTAATTCTAGTTTTATTTACTTTAACCATTGCGGATATTTTATTATTGAGACTGTTTTTAAGCTTTTCTACTTCAGTTCTTTTATTCGGTTCTTTTTCAAAACGTTTTTTCAATAAATCAAAATCTATAAGTGATAAATCATAAATTTTATCTTTTGTTTCCTTTATTTCAAAACTTTCAATGGATTTATCAAGCAAATCTTCGACCTTATCTAATACATTGTCTATATTAATAACTGGATTTAATGACTGAATTGATTTAACTAATTTTCTAGTTAAATATGCTCTTTCAGCGATTTTAGCTTCAATTGGATTTGGCAAATATGCCTTATATAGAGTTTTAACAACATTTCCCAATCTTATAAACTCTTTTTTTACCTCATCATTAACTAAAAGTAGGTCTCTTGCTTGACCAAAAAAAGACCATCTTCTTGAAATGTCTAGTTCAGACCTAATTTTATCTAAATCAACGTCATGTTTAGTTAAAAACTTAACCAATTCATCCATAGCAACCATTAATTCACTCTTTAGCTCCTCTTTATCCTTAATTGGCGTGTCAGTTACGTTAGAATCTCCATAAACTGATAATGCACGCTCTAAGCTATTAAATATGCCTGCATAGTCGACAATTAAACCATTATTTTTGTCTGGAAATACTCTATTAGCACGTGCAATTGTTTGCATTAAAGTGTGATTCTTCATGGGCTTATCTAAGTAGATAGTAGAACATGAAGGTACGTCAAATCCAGTAATCCACATTGAACAAACAAAAACAATTCTGAATGGATCTTCTGAATCTTTAAATTTCGTTTCCAAATCTTCTTTTAACATACGTTCTCTATGAGGTCTTATATCTCCTCCCTGCTCTTCAACAATAGCAACTTCATTTTGACCTGAAGAAACAACAACTGCTAAATCAGTCTCTTTTAAAAATGCGTACAAATCGCTAAGTGAATCTTTCTTATCTTGAATTATTTCAGTATTAATTTGATTATTTAAGTCTTTCAGGTATAATTCTAAATGGTGTTTTACCTTATCATACATTCTGACAGTGGTAGCTTTATCAATACAAATAACCATTGCTTTTCCTCTATTACCTCTACCAGCAAAATGATGAACAATATCTTTTGCAATTTCATCTAATCGGTCTTCTCTGGTAATAAGTTGATATAAAGAAGAAAAATTACGTGACAGCTTTCTTTCTTCATCTTCATTAAGCATGGATTTATCTATAATGTCGTAAAATTCTTTCTCAAAGTTCTTATTACTTATTTGAAGCTCTGGAATACGGTTTTCATAATACAATGGAACAGTTGCTCCATCCTCAATAGATTGGGAAAAATTATAAACACTTACATAGTCTCCAAATACCTCTTTTGTCTTTTGCTGCTCATCAGAAATTAGCGGCGTGCCAGTAAACCCTAAAAAGGAAGCATTTGGTAAGGCATTTCTCATATTTTGTGCTAATAAGTCATATTGACTTCTGTGAGCTTCATCAGTGATGATAATTATATCATCTCGCTCAGATAAAACTGGGTGCAAGGATCCATCCTCAGTTTGAAACTTATGAATAAGGGTAAAAATATAACGATGGTCTTGCGTTAATAACTCTCTTAAATCGTTTACTGATCTAGCTTGCACGTGCCTACTTGAGATGATATTTGCTGCTTCAAAGTTTTGGTATATTTGCTTATCAAGCTCTGCACGGTCAGTAACTATCACAAAAGTCCAATTTCCTGGTTTTGTTCTGAGCACTTTTTGACAGAAAAACATCATGGAAACACTTTTACCACTACCTTGCGTATGCCAAAATACTCCTAAACGACCGTCATTATCGTTGATAGAATTCAGAGCTTTAATAGAGTTGTTAACTCCTAAAAATTGGTGATTTTTTGAAACAATTTTAGCTAACCCACCAGATCCTTCCATAAAAACAATAAAATTAGCTACAATGTCTAAAAAACGTTCTTTTTGACAGGTACCATTTATGGTAGTATTTAAATCAATTAACCCAGGCTCACTTTCAGCACTTACCTTCTTCCAGTCAGCAAAGTGTTCCCACCCTGCTGTAATACTCCCCACTTTTGCTTCCAAGCCGTTAGACAATAAGCAGAATGCATTATAATACAATAAGTGAGGTATTGTGTCCTTGTAGTCTCTTAAATTATCATCATAGGCGTTTTTTACGTTATTATCCGCTGATTTGTATTCGATAAACAGTAAAGGTAATCCATTTACAAAACCAATTAAATCAGGACGCCTTAAGCCCAAAGAACCTTTAACCTGAAATTGAGAAACTATTAGGAAGTGGTTATTGCTTGGTCGCTTCCAATCTATTGCTTTAATTCGTTCTGTTTGTTGATTTCCATCTGAATCAGTGAAAGAAACTGAAATCCCGTCTTTTAATAACTGGTATATTTCACGGTTGGCGTTAACCGTTTGCATGACGGTACGATCTTGTTTTAAAACATCTAAGGCTTCTTTAATTACTTCTTTAGGAATATTTGGATTGAATTCTTCTAATTTTGGTAATAAAAATTTATCCAAAATAACTTCAGTAAAATCTTCTCTGCCTAAAAAAGAACTGCTTTCCTCTTCGTGTTCAGCATAAGCACACTCCCACCCTAAATCATGAAACTGTAACATTGAACTAAATTCTAATGCTTGTTCAGACTGAGGATTTTGCTGATCCAATAATTGTTGTATGTCTCGTTTATTCATCTAATATACTCGTATCGATATCTAAATCAGATACATCAACTTTTCCTGAAATTAGTTTAGGCAAGAGGTAATCTCTAGTTTGAGTCAAAATAATATTCTTTTTTCTAAAATTACCTACTTGGTAAAAGATTGGTTTAGAAATTTCTTCAAATTTTTCAATTAGATTTTCAGGTGGATTAATCACCAATAAACTCATTAAGTCTTTAGGATATACATGCGGTTGAGCAGCACCTCTTTGCATATTATTCACCTCTCTTTTTCTGCTATTTATCAAACAGTAAAAATAAAAGAAAAAATCAGTAGACTCATGATTAAAGTATGAGCAATCTGCTGCCCAAACATCTCTTAAATAAAGTGAAATATAGCCTGCATTTGCACCAGAAGCACTGACAGTAACAATTGGACCAGTAACATTAGATATATTATGGAAACCTGAAGGTTTTATACCTGCAGATACTACTGGTATGTCACCTTCGACCATTTGTTTTTTTGTTAAATTTTTGCCTCTTTGAAACTTTATACTATTGCCGAATTCATTTACTTCCCAACCCTCAGGAATCATCCCAAGTTCACTATCTACCAGTTTATCATTTTCATGTCCTGGATATTTAAAGTCTACAAACCACTCTTTATAAATCCTTTGTGCCATTTCTTTTAAGATTTCGATTCGTCTGGTGTTATTTTCTTTGAGTTTATCATAATTACTTAAAATACTAGCAATTTTGTTCATAATATTTTTAGGAGGAATAACGATTGGAATTTTGTTTAGATTTTTTTGATTAATTTTAGGCTGAGCTGCTCCAGTTATAAAAGGACTGATATCAATTCCCGATAAGTAGTAAAACAAATATTTATTATTTAAAGGATGTTTTGCCGAAATAACGTGTGTATGGTTATTTGGCCAAAATTTACCATTTAATAATTGAAGAAACGGTGTTTTATCTTTCTTGATGACGCTTCCATCTTCAGCAATCAAACAATATTCACCATCAAAGATATAATCATCAATGTAATCTATAATTTTTGCTGCTCCATAATAAGGAAATGGACCTTTCTTTTTAGATCTTTCCATTGTTGAAAGAGGAACTCTCTTTGAATCAAAATTATTTGTGACATTTCCAAGATTGTCCACCTTCCAATCAGATGGAACATTGTAACGATTAACATTTTTAGTTTTCATTTAATATTAGATTTATATTTTTATTAATACTTTCTTCAATATTAGATGATTTTTGATTTAAGTCATTCAATTCGTCATTAAGCTCTGAAAGACGTTCTTGGAAATCTATACCATCATCATCTTCATCTGCAATACCAACATACCTCCCAGGATTTAAACTCCAATCTTGTGCTTCTATTTCAGATAGTTTTACTACTTTACAAAGCCCTTTAACATCAGTATATCCATCTGAGAAATGTTGATTTATAAGTTCTTGACTACCAAGCTTAGTCTCTATATCATTTTCTCTATAAAGCCTAACTATATTGGCTAAAAACTCAAGTTGTTCAGGTTTAAAGTCTCTGTGTGCTCTGTCAACCTGATTATATATTTCTCTAGCATCTATAAAGAGAATTTTATTCTTTCTTTCTTCTGTTTTTCTTTTATCAAAAAACCATAAAGTTACCGGTAGTGCAACTGTATAGAAGAAATTAGAAGAAATAGAGATCATTACATCTACATGACCTGTTTTAATTAATTTTTTTCTAAGCTCCATTTCAGATTTTGAAGCATCTGAAGCAGAATTAGCCATTACAAAACCTGCCCTACCTTTACTATTTAAAGCAGTGTAAAAATTCTGAATCCATAAGTAATTACCATTATCATTATTTGGCATACCAAAGGGATATCTAGGATCATCATTTAAGCGATCTTTTTTAATACCATCTACGTTAAATGGCGGGTTTGCCATTACAAAATCAAACTTACCAACACAGTTGTGTAAATCTTCGTAGTAGGTATTACCTGACTTAATATCAGCAGATAAGCCATGAACAGCCATGTTCATTTTAGCTAGCCTTAACGTTTCATCTACACGTTCTTGTCCGTAAATACTGATGGCATTGGAAGCATTTTTTTGGTGATCTTCAATGAACTTAGCGGATTGAACAAACATACCACCTGAGCCACAAGCTGGATCATAAATTTTTCCTTCAAAAGGTTCTATAATATTTACAATTAGCTTTACCAAAGATTCAGGGGTATAGAACTCACCTCCACCTTGACCTTCAGTCATCGCAAATTTTCCTAAAAAGTATTCATAAATCCTTCCAAAATAATCTGTTGAAGAATCGGTGGGTATTGAATTAAAGGTACGCAATAAGTCTGCCAATAAAACGTCATTCATTTTATTGTAACTTCTAGGTAATACACCTTTTAAGTCCTCATTATGTTCTTCAATTAAGCTCATTGCATTATTAATGTGCTGTCCAACTACTTCATCTTCTGAAAGATTGATTAAAAAGGAATATTGCGCTTTTTCAGGTAAATAAAGTACTCCTTCTGCCTTATAGTCCGCAGCTCCAATAGTTCTTCTAGATGAGGATGAATGCTCCATTTTTTCTTTCGCTGCTAGAAACTTATTATCTGCATACTTTAAAAATATTAAGCCCAGTACAGGCGTTGAATATTCTTGTGATTTTAAGGAAGAGTTCGCGCGTAAATTATCAGCTGCTTCCCATAGTTTGCTTGTTAATTGTTTATCCATTTTTAATTACTCCATACCCCATATCCTCTTTTACGCAATCTTTCTGCAGTTTCAGCTTCAGCTTTTTCAACAGCTTTACGTGATAAATAAGGATTTTTAACTCCTGTATTTTTCTTTCTTAAAAAATTACCAAACTTTTTAGCATACCTGTTAGCTTTATATCCCTCCAAATGCTGCTTAAAGCGCACTTTTGGCTCATGAACTGACTGTCCAACGTACACACATGGTTTTCCTTCTACATAATCAGGATTTTTATCTTTAAACTTTTTAATGTTCAATATTTCCTTTTTAAGATTAATGACGTAAACGTAGTACTCTTTTTTAGCTGTTGACATATTTTTTAAGTTTTTCTTTTAAAATTTTAAGGTCATCTGTTCTATTTCTGATAATTTTTTTTCTTGAGTCAAAATTAAAATCAAAATATGACAATACTATCAAGTCAATTCCGTGCTTTGGAAGAACTTCTTTTCGTCTTTGATCATAAATTTTTCTTTGCTCTCCTCTGCTTACTCCACTTACAGTCATTTTATCGGGTTTATCAAAAAACGTTACTTTTTCAGTATGTTGTCTTTCATTATACTCAATAACCAGATCTAATGTTTTATAATAAGCATCAACAGGTAGCTTTTTTCTAACATTATTTTTGTTGGGATCGCCCCTTAAAAAATCAAAAGTATGTGACCTATGCGCTTTAGCTTTTAAAACCGTATCACATAAATCAATAATGTAATGTTCATCTTTAGTTTTTTTTTCATCATTGATCCTTTTTATGGTTACATCCAAAAACTTTTTATACAAATCAATACCAATATATTTTCTTTTATGTTTTTTTGCCACAACTCCAGTTGTTCCACTACCATTAAAAGGATCTAAAATGGTATTATTTTTATTTGTTGAAGAAAGAATTATTCTTTCAAGAAGTTTTTCAGGTTTTTGTGTTGGATGTTTACCATATCTTTTTTCATGCTTATTAGGGCCTGTAAAAGACCAAACATCTTTCATTTGCTTATTTTCATTACTTTTTTTCATTAAATCATAGTTAAAGAAATGTTTCGTCTTCGAATTTTTACCTGCCCAAATAATTTGTTCAGTTGAGTGTGTAAAATATCTACAACTTAGATTTGGTGGCGGGTTTGGCTTGCTCCATGTTATTATATTTAAAATTTTATAATTAAGGTGTTTCATTTGATTGCCTACTGAAAAAATATTGTGGTGTGTTCCACTTACCCAAATTGTTCCATTCGGTTTCAAAATTCTTTGACACTCCATTAGCCATAAAGAATTAAAAGTTTCAATTTCTTTCAATGAATCAATCTTATCCCACTCTGCTTTATTAACTGAAACCATTTTACCATTTTTACAGGTTATTCCATCATTTGATAAAAAATATGGAGGATCAGCAAAGATTAAATCCACGGATTTTTCATCAATCTTTTTTAATAGTTTTAATGAATCTCCTTTGAATAAAGTTGTTGTTTTATCTTCATAATAAGGTTTTATCATTATATACCAAGGTCTTTTAAAGGGATAAAATTAATGAACTTTTTACACCCAACTTCATCTATATAGTTGAAAACATCTTTATATCGTTGATGCAAAAACCAGTCATTGAGTATATAATAAAACTCAACTTCGTAGTTCAAACTATTAAAAAGTTTAGAATAATATCTTTTTTTATAATGACATGTTTGAAGTTTTTCGTCAACAGAACCTGAGCTCGCTTGATATTTTTTTTCAATAATATAGACTTTTTTATTAATCAGGTTGAGAAAAACAGAATCTGGTCTAAGCTTAGTTGATACAAGATCTAAAGCATTTACTCCATTTGGCTCAAGAAATCTCTTATATAAGCTATTTTGTTCGAAAAAAAGACCAATTAATTTATCATTAATAAAAATTTCAGCAGTTCGTGGAACTTCATTAAACGGAATTATATTGATTCGACAATTTTCAACAACACTAAATGCATCTAGTAAATCAGTATCTCTTTCAAATGTTAACCCATTTAAATTGGTTTTGGCTCCACCGCCAACAGTATTATATTTTCTTTTCATTCTATATTTTATAGTTTGTTATTATTACTTCTTTAGCTTTTTTTCTGTTGCTTGCTTTTGAGGCAATTGATCTTCTAACTAAAAATTTTTCGACGAATCTCCCCTCTTTCATATACATATCAGTAGTAAGTTTAGTATCGGAGTTTGATAGCATAAAAAATGCACCTTTTTCATCTATTTTATCGCAAAAACTGCTTAATTCTTCATGATGTTTTTCTCCAAAATCATTTTTGGAGTATTTAGTAAAAGATGAAGTGTCTAAAGGAATATATGGCGGATCTAAATAAACAAAATCTCCAGTATTAATTTTTTGTAAAGAATCTTCAAACCCATGACAACAAATTTCAACATTTTGTAGAACTTCACTTACAAGCAAAAGATTTTTTTCATCGCAAATCAATGGGTTTTTATAGCTGCCAATTGGAACATTAAACACTCCTTTTGAATTTTCTCTATACAAGCCATTAAAACATGTCCTGTTTAAATAAATAAACAACGAAGCTACTTCTAAATCTGCATTATCAATTTTAATAAGCAAATTGAACTTATCTCTACTGTTATAAAAGTAATCTTTGCTATGTAGCTCTTTATGCTCTTTGAGCATCTTAATTAAGCTGTTAACATCATTTTTAATAATATTATATGTAATTACTAGGTTGTTATTAATATCAGATAAATAAGCGTTATTTGGAGCATATTTAAAGAAAAAACCTCCAGAACCTACCATGGGTTCAATATACTTGTTTATTGAAGAATCAAAGTTTTTTGGTATGAATGGTATTAACTGTTCAGCTAATCTAAATTTCCCACCAGCCCACTTTACAAATGGTTTACTCATCTTTATATTTATTTACTCCTGCAATTTCATCTGCTATATCACCAAATAACGCCCAAGAAATAAAGAAACATAGCCAAATAGCTATAAAACTAAACCAAAAACCTTCTACCTGCATTAAATCAGGCCAGAATAGGTATATACCACCAAGTAATAATAAAAATAATGTGTTTAAACAGCCCATCTCAATAAAATTAAGCAATATTTCTTATAGTGTATCCAATAAAATGTCTCATATCAATTTGAACCAAAACAAAATCTGAATCATAAAGTGAAAAACAATGATTACACCCTATATGATATGTTTCATGCATTTCCCCATCTATTGCTTTTTCTCTATCAAATGAAAAGAAGTATAAACTGTGCATCTTCATTGGAAGATTGCATATCATACATGTATTGTTGTAATAAATTTGTTCTATTTTTTTGTATTCTTCAGAATTTGGATTAAATAAATGCAGTGTCATAAATAGGCGTTCCTTTCCCTGTTTAATTTTTTATTAAAGTTTTGTGGAGAATTGGTGATAAAAATCAGAAATATCTCACTTTTAAATAAATATTTTTAAAAATTAAAATCAAGTTTTTTTGGTTTTTTTCTAATTTTTAACGGTTTTTCTAAAGTTAATTCTAAAAATCTTTTAGCTTGACCAACGGATGGCGATCCTTTAGTTGTTGACTGAATTTCAGTTATTCTAAATATTGCTTTTGGTCCTGATTCATATCTTGAAATAAATTGTATGGTCCAGTTTTCTTTCTTTAATGTTTTCCTTGAAATAAGCTCATATGGAAACTTTGCATGAGATCCACATTCGCAACCAAAACCAGTATCAATCAGTAATTTGGCGCTACCTTTATTTTTAATTTGGTTAATTATATCAAATCTTTCTTCCCAAAGCATTAGTCCATACTGAAAGTTTAAATTTTCTATAAATAGATTCATTTTTCCTGAACATACGCTTGTCATTACAGATATCCGTTACTATTAACGATTAATAAGTCATTTTTAGCTCGAGTAAGCGCTGTATAAAGCCATCGATAATATTCTGTTGATGTCTGATCAGGAAATTTAGTATCGAAATCAACAATAGCCTTCTCCCATTCACCGCCTTGTGCTTTATGAGCTGTTATGGAATAGCCATATTTTGCTATCAAGGAGTTATAAATTTCATCATTTTTGTTGCTTAATATTTTTCCAGATTGAATTCCATCAATAACATCTACTTTAGTTAGCTTTAATTTTCCAAGCTTTTTAGCATATTGTTTTTTGCTAATATCTTGACGAATAAAAAATTCAACCAGATGTGCCCTTTTTTCTATAGGGCTTAATGCTAAACTGTCACTACGTAATGCATTCAAAATTAAGTAAACAGTTGATTGTTCTTTATGTCCTGATGCATCATGGTATTCTATATCAACTTTTTGGTAATCTAATTGAACATGAATTCTTCCATCTTCTTGTATTTCATCCGGATAATAACGACGCTCTCTTTCCGTAGGAGCCAATTTAATTAATTTTGAAATACGTGAATCATAGTCTTCATAAACTTTAACTACTTTCATCAACTCACCATTCCAAATATCATGCTTATAATTGGTTTGAGCACAAACAAGCCTTTCACCCTCCGTTATAAAGCTGTTATTATTAAATAAAATAGCTCTAATACTTGCATTATATTTATGTGATTTTTTTCGAGTATGCGTAACAACTGTGAAGTTTGAAAAAGAGTCTGGTTCGAACATATTTACACATGTCTTTATTGCATCATCTTCTGAACCAAACTTTACATCTTCAAACTCATCTATAGAACTATGATTTGCTTTATGAAAAATATTTTCTCTAACTTTGCCGGCATTAAATAATATACCGCTACCCTTTTTTTGTCTGATAATATCGGTTAATTCAGTTTCAATCACCTCAACTCCAAATTTCATTTGAAGATATTTTCTATCCAAAGCTGGTGACTTGTACATTTTTATAGGGGTAAGCTGACCATTATCTCCAATGAAAATCAGCTTTCTTTGACCTACAAATGTGAATAGATCTGCTAATAAATCACCACTACCAAATTCTAAGTCACTACTAAAATTTGATACGTCTGAAATCATTGAAGATTCGTCACAAATGTACAAGTCATCAGTTGGACTAACATTTTCTTTTAAAACAAATTTTGCTTTTGCTGAAGTAAGATTTTCAGGTTTTTCTTTTCCGTCAATGAAATGATTTGTGAAGCTATGAGGCTTGAATATACCATGATGAATTGTTGATATATTACTATCTCTTTTATCTGGACTTACCATAGATCGAGCTACATTAGCTGCTCTACCCGTTGGTGTAAAAATGTGTGTATTATCTGGCAAAAACTCTTTTATCAGAGAACCAATGAAGGTTTTTCCAGAACCAGCACCGCCTTTTATAATTAAGCATTGAGGTCCAAACGGATCACTTAAAAAATCATTTACAGTCTTCACTGCTTTTTCTTGTGAATTTGTTAATACAATATTACTTCTTTTGTTTTTAATATAGTCTTGAAATTTCATTTTTTAACTCCTTTTCTATGTATTGCTCTGTGTTTTGCTTTTGAAAGAACAATTAAATTAGAAGGTCTGTTATCAGTTTTAATACCATTAATATGGTGTACTTCATATCCTGGTAATATTTTACTACCCATCTTTTTCTCTGCAACACGTCTATGCGTCCAAATCCAGCCTTTACCAGCATTATATTGATGATACCCGTTCTTTGTACGTGTTTTCAGCTTTAAACGTCTTTTATAGCGATACATTTTTTGTTCCTTTTTTTCTCATACCTTTAAAAGACGAACAAAAATATTGGTTTTAGATAATTTTTTTAAAAATTATATACCGAACTGTGTAAAAGCAGCCCAGTAGTAAGGGTGATTGTACTCTGGATAAGTTTCTATAAATATCTTACGAGTGTTTTGAAGTGCCTTAAATGATAGTCCTGTTTTCATGTATTCATTATAATAGATTTCAACAAATAATGAGGTTGATAAATCATTTATAGGCCACATAGTTGAAATAACAGTATTTACTCCAGCAGATTTAAAAGCTTGTTGGATTGAAGGAGAAGAAATATTTCTAAAATTTCTTGCCAAATTTGTATTGCATGCAGATAGAAAAACAAGATCAACTGAGCTTAAATCAATATTAAATATTTCCTCATAGGTAAGTAGACCGTCATTTTTTTTATCACCAGCTAAGATTATTGATGATTTTTTAAAATCATTATAAAATGAAAGTCCATGTGTTGCAAAATGTATTACTGAAAAATCATTTAAATTTTTTTCTTTAAAATAACTTTCTGAAGCTTTTTTACCAGAAAGAGTTGTTGATTGTCTAACTATCTTATTAATAGAACTAATTTCTTTTCTTGTAAATGGTAAATAACCTAATGTGTTATCTCTTGATACTTTAATTATCTTTTTATTTTCATTCAAATAATCAATATCTCCAAAGGCAAGAATTTTTGGATCTATAACACTTTTAGTAAGACCAATTAAATTTTGAAAATTATTAACTCTTTGCTCTCGAGAATTGATTTTAACATATAAATCTTTTGCACCGCTAATAAAATCTTCGAGTGTATGAGATCTAATAATATCAGTATTTTCAAAAAAATAATTATCATTATCAACTAGAGTTTCAAATGGGATATTTTGCAATGATGGATCTAAAACAAGTAATGTAAAAGTATTATTACTTAAATAGTCCTTGTATGGACCTATAAAAAAATTAAACAATTCTCTTCCAAAATCGTTAACATCAGCTTTTGACATAATGAGTTCATTATAATCTTCAATTTTATATAATATATTGCTTAATAGAATTTCATTTTCGTTGTAAAAAGAATGTTTAAAAATATCGAATGAGTTTGATTTATTTGAAGATTTAGTAATCAAGTAAAAAGCTATAGATTCAACAGTATTATTTTTTGATTCAGAAACATTTGTTATTAAAAAATTTCCTTCTGATGTTTTAAAGTAATTATTAAAAAAAATAGCTAACTCTTTAGATTTTTCAATTGAATTATCAAAAAGGTAATTAAGAAATAATGAGTCATTTTTTTCAGAAAAAACCTTATTTATTTTATCAATTAAAACAGTATCAAATAGTGCAAGCATATCCATATACTCAAGGCCAAATAAATCTAATTCTAATCTAGCAATATCATCTGAGCAATCATTATTAATTGCATCTCTTAAAATTGTAAAATGATTAAAATAAGCTTCTGGATTTTCTTGAATGTCATATATCGAAACATTATCAAAAATATAATAAATTGCTTCCTCATAAGTTCCGCATAGTTGACTAAAATATTCATCTTCATTGATACTATCATTATTTAATATAGAATATATATCTTCATAAAAGCTATCAATCCAACTTACGTACCCTTCTTCATTATAAACATTATATTGACCAACTATTAAGCCAATACTATTATATTCACTTTCTTTACCTTGAAATGAATTAGATACAGCATAATCATTCATTCGTGATAAATAGATAACGTTATTTTTAATAAATAAATCAACATCAGGATTCTCTTCTATATAATCTTCTGGTATTACAAGTTCTTGAGAAATATTGTGAAGGCTTTCTAAAACTTTAATTTTTTTAAAATATTCATCCAAAGAATCGCTATATATTTGATCAGAAACTCTTTGAGCCTTGTGGGCTGAATTTTTTTCTATAGCATTAAAATATAATGAGTAAAGACTTTCATGAATATTATGAACAAAAAATAGCTTACTATTAATTCCACTATCCATTTCAGTATTTGATAAATTGTTAAAATTCATTTCATTCAAATAATCTATGCTTTTAAGAATATAAAAATTTGAATTTTTGTAATCGGAAGTTGTAGCATAATATTCTGCGGCAGCGCTATTAATGAAAAAACCGTTAAATTCTAACTCCTGTTTAAAATTTATATCAGTAAATATTTTATTGGACTTTGCTGTTCTATATAAATCATTAAAGGTATCTGCTAATTTTCCTATAACTATATTATAAGTATTATCATACATCGTATAATAGTGAACAGCAGAGTAAAACAAGGTGTCATTATTTTTAAAATCATTAATAATATCTTCAACTTCAGAATAGTTATTTAAAATGAGCTCAATGTAATCTTGATAATCATATGGTCTTTTTTTCCAAGCTTTAATAATTGTATTTCTAGGAACATCTAAAACATTGGAAAAATTATATATATTTTCAAAAATTTGATCATAATCCTCTAAAAACTCACTATATGAAATTGACCAATCATTTCTTGGATCAAATATTGTATAGCCTATTTCAATAAGATTTAAATAAGCTTTATCAAGATAATCATAATAAATTTTTTCATAGTTGTTATCATTTATCTCATTTTCTATTAACTCAGTTTTTAAAAGTACATTATTAAAAATTTTTTTTATTTGTTTATACTCAAAAGAATTTTCAGCATAGGTCGCATTATCATCGTAATTACTTAATTTAAAGTCATTAAATAAAAGTTCTATTTCTTGTGAAATATTGTCAAGCTTACTGAAGTTGTTTTCAATTTTTTTATCTTTATTTGAGCATGATACTAAAAATAAAAAAATCAATATAAAAAACTTCATGGAACAATCATTGTTTGCTTAATATTTTCCTTACTGTCATAAATAACAACTTTCAATGGAAAATTACTTAAAGAATCTGGACTCAAAAAATTATAAACATCATTTTTACTAACTATAAGTTCAGTTCCAGAAAGAATTTTTATAAAGAAAGTATTACTTGAAGGTATAGAATTATCTTCATTTTCCGCAAAAATTGAAATATTGAGATTCTCTGGATGTGAACTAGAGATTACTATAGTTGATTTATCGTAAGTAATTTGAGTTAACTCTCCCTTTTCAACAACTCTTTCAATGGCCGGCTGGATTCCTGAATTTTTAAAAATTCTTGATAAAGATTCACTGATTAGATCAAAATAAATGATTGAGAAACCTCCAATTGTAATTATTCCAACTAGCGCAGCACTATAAAATGGAGTTAGAGCAGAAAATGCAGCAAATATTGTTTCATTTTTATTAGGTAATAAATTACTAGATAATTCTTCTGTTTCAGTATTTTCTCCTAAATATGATTTATACTGATATTCACCCTCTTTAAGATTCATGTATTCTAGAAACCAATCGTTATCATTATCTATACGTTCTCGAACATACTTTCTCTTGTCATTGCTTAAAGAGCCTTCTATAAAGGCTACAATTAAATCTATATCAACTTTTTTACTCATATAAGTTACCTTACCTTAACTAGACGAAAAAAATTCAGCAAAATATTCATCCAGATACTGTTTTGCTATTTTTTTATTAATATTGGAATATTTTTTAGCAAATCCAATATAGAATCTATCATAACATTTGTTAATAAAATTAGTCAGGTCAAAAACTGTATTTACTCCCAACCTTTTTCCCCTGTTTAAACTACCATCATTTAAAAACTTTAATATTTTTTCATTAGCTTTCTTTGGTTCTTTTCCACCCCTTCCTTTTTCTGAAAGCTCAAGAGAAAAGTAAACTTTTAAGAAAGTTAATTCGTCATCATTAAATAGTGGATTTTTTTTGTTAGACATAAAATTAAAAACATCATCTTTTACTTTCTGAAGAATAATGTCGATATCAGAGGCGTCTTTATTATTATCTTCTGCTAGATTTTTAATAAAACCTTCTAGTTCTGTTTCTTGAGCAAATAGATCTCCATCGTCTTTTAAATCTCTTCTAAACTCTTTTTCACCATCATATTTAACATCAAGTGAATCTATTTCTGGCTGATGTAATACTCCCATCTTCTTTGCCGTTTTAAGTTCGCTATATACCCCTCTTTTTAATAAATAATTTCTTACACCATCATCTTGAATAACCTCATTATATATTGAGCGTGCATCAACATCAGGATATTCATTTTCTATTTCTATTAAAATTTCCTCTTTATTTTTATTTTTAAGCTTTTCTTTTACAATGAAAACAAAAATTTCACCTTTATCTTTTATATATTTAGGTACATATTGAATAGAACCCTTGGTCTTTCTGATCCAATCTGTTACTATGAATCCTCCAAACAAATTTTGTTTAATAAAATTATCAAGCGATGATTGAGCATTATAAGAATTACATATTTTTTTAATTATTTGTTCAACTAAAAAGGTATAAGCATCCATTATATCTTCCGTAAATGATAATTTATACCCAGGTTCTATTTTAAGATTGCCAAATTCAATTACTTTTTCTGTTTTGTGCTTTCCGAGCTTGGTAGCAATTTTTTCATCTCGTTTTGAGTCAAAATCACCAGGAAATGGCTTGTGCAATCTTCTTCCAGCAACATAAACTAGCTCATCATAATATTCTTTTTGAAAATCTCCACTAGCACGGCGCCTATCATTATCGCTGCTATTACAAAGAGCGTTGGTAAAATCTTTATTTAATGTCATTTTTATAAGATTTTTATTCGTCTAAATAAATATATAAAAAAAACTGGAAAATCTTAATGTTTAAAATTGAAAGTATTATAAAAAGTAACGCATGTTTTTACCGATTATTGCTTTTCTATTTCCTTAGCGTAGGAATTGGAGCTAGAAACGAAATATCAAACGAATATAGCTCTTATGGATTTATTATTTTTTTTGGTTGTTTTAGCAAAATAATATCCTTTTCGATCATATTAGGTTCAAACTATGATTTTGAGATAAAAATAGATTTTAGCTAAAATTTAAAATTTTTATTCGTCTTTTTATTTGTAGAAAGCAAAAGAAAGGTAAAAAAAATGAGTAAAAAAATTGAAATCAGAGGAATTAAAATGACGCATCATTTCTGGGAACGATACAATGAAAGAATATTTCTAATCCCTTGTTCAGAAAAAAGAAAATGTTCAAAAAACGAAGTAAAAAGAGATTTAAAGAAAAAACTTACAAATAATGAAAGAAAATGTTTAGATCTACTATCTCATTGTAATAAAGAAATAAAAATTCCTTTAGGACAAATTTATACAATGATAATTAAAGACCGACATTTTGTTACTATATACTGATGAAAAATAAATTAGAAAAATTAAATAATTTTAAATCGACAAGTTCTCCTGAATTAAAATTTATTGAAGCCTTAATTGATTATAGAAAAATAGATAAAAATATTATAGCTGAGATATTAAGCATACCATCAGAAATATCATTAATAAGAAAATTATATTCAGGATGGTCAGCACAAAAAATTAAAGTTTTAAGAACAAAACAAAGCATATTAATGCATGTTAGAGGTAATATAAATCAATCAAAAATGGATAAAACAGAAAAAATGTATTGTTATATACTTTTAAATATCGTTCTTTCAGATAGCTAAAATTTAATTCAAATTATAGTCATCGTATGGAAATAATGAATCAATTTTTGAAGAAATTGCTGTAAGCAAAAAACTACCTAAAGGTCCAATTATGGACCAAAAAATGGTAAAAATCCAAAAAAATAACACAAAAAATGGAAACTCATAACCTCCGTATGCAATATATGCTAGAAGTGGCAAAACTGCACTAAAAGGAATATACAAAACAACAACCAAGAGCCACGCAATTATTGGACCAACAAATTCACCAACTATACCAACCTGAAGCATCAACATTCCAAACCCTAAAACTATAAAGCCTACCCAGTATAGAACGATAAGAATTAGAGATAGTATAGCAAATGTTTTTTTTAAAAAAATTATAATTTTGTTTTGAAATTTTTTTATATCCATTTTTAAAAATTTATAAAAATAAAATTACATAATCATTTTAATAAGGGAACTTTACATTAAATAATTTGTAAAGAAATTGAGAAAAGAATTTTGAGGATAACTCAAAAAGGAGTATTTATGCTTACAAATCTATTTATCTTTCTTGCTTTCACTTCTAATGA
>TARA_B100000963_G_scaffold77671_1_pt1 | contig 17822 bp, 27 predicted proteins | sample TARA_B100000963 | Tara Oceans TARA_B100000963 (sample SAMEA2622097) | marine metagenome | biome: marine biome (ENVO:00000447); feature: surface water layer (ENVO:00002042); material: "saline water (ENVO:00002010), including plankton (ENVO:xxxxxxxx)" | depth 5 m | reverse complement strand
CTCTTAAACAAGTTAAGAAGCCAAGCACTTTTGAAGATCTCTTCGCACTTTTATTTACCATCTATATATTATATTATAGTGTTTTTTGATAAAAAATCAACCTAAAAAGGTAATTTTTTACCCATTATCTGCGATAATATAATACCAGATACTTGATCTGAGCCATATTCTATTACTTGCACAAAATCTAAAATGTTATCTCCGTCTATGTCAATTGGGTTATGTCCTTGTATTTGGGCACCACATGTAGTGTCTTCTGTTGGGTCGCAGTTGTCTGTTGTTCCTGCATAAGGCAAATAGTCAATAAGTCTGCCCTGCATTACAAACTGACCATTGTCCCAAACATATATGGGCGATGACCATGAACCAGTTGAAACAATGTCTTTGTTGCCATCACCATTTATATCAATGTATTTTGCGTATGCTAATTGAACACCATGCGTAGGATGTCCGTCAACTTCTTTTGTTACAACATAATGAATTGTTTCATTGCCCCAATCTCCGTCTCCATAATTTATAAAAATTTGATATTGGTGGCCTACATAGTATCCTTCTGTGTCTGTGTGTCCTGTAATTAAATCTGTAAGTCCATCACCATTTATATCTGCACCTATGATTTGTAATGAACCGTTTTGGCTATTATTATTTTTAGGTAAAGGTCTTATATCTCTAGTATAATCGCCATCAGCATTTCCGTACATAACATAACCATTACAATTATCACATGGATGATAATCTGATTCAGAATATAAAACTGCAATATCACCATAGCCGTCTTTATCAAAGTCATCAATGTAACTGCCCCCAACACCAGCAAGGTATGGTAGGTTTACAGAACCTAAGGTAAAGTTACCAGTGCCGTCGTTCAACATAGTGAATGCTGTACAATGAGGTGTATCAGGACAATTATGATTTTGATCTACAATAGCAGAAGGCACAAACAAATCTAAGGTACCGTCTCCATTTAGGTCACCTACAGCAGTTGTATGTGTCCAAACATCAAATTCTTTTAAGCCTTGTGAATATTTTTCAGCATCTACAGAACCCATGTTAGTCATTTGTAGTTTAAGTTGTTCTGTGTAATCTACAAGTCCGCCGTACTCAGACAATAACATTACAGGGTCTTCTCCTATGTTTATAAAGTCATCATGCCCATCGCCATTTAAATCTGCAACATGGCTAACATACATGTTGCCAGCAAAAGGAATCTCATAACCAGAAAAAACATCTGGATCAACTTGTAATCTACCGTTACCTTGATTAATTAAAGGAATAAGTTTTGCACGTGGTAACCAATCATTGTGATTAGGACCTAACCTATGAGCAAACATCATATCCATTAAGCCATCGCCATTTATGTCCATGTTAATAGGTGCTGGTCCTTTTTCATAACTGTAAAAGTATCCTGCATCTGACTTTTCATTAGGATGCCAGGTACTTGCATTTCTCCAACCAGTGTTTTCTGAATATAATAATCCTGTATTTTTGTATTTGTAAAAAGTGTTGCCTTCTAAATTTAATCCTAATGCTGATAAATCATACTCATCATATTCTTTTCTATTATATTCAATAATAGCATATTGGTCTGAATTATTATCATATTCAGAATAGTTTTCGCCTTGCCAATTAGGTAACTCCTTCCACCCACATGTTGCAGAATTTTCTTCTACTGTAGTAGTATATGTTCCGCCATTTCCGTCATGGTAATCTTGATATAGTGTCCATTCATTTGAATCAGTTCCGCAATATGCATCACCAGACTTTGTACCATTTGCAGGATACGTTGGTCCAGTATCAGTTAATGCTAGACTACCAGAACCACCCCCACCACATGCAGTTAATATTATTACTGCTAGAACACTAACAATATTCTTTGACATGTTTGCAATATCCTCTATATGTAAATCCAGGACAGGTACAGGTATTTTTTTCTGTGTCTACAAGATACACATTGCCTTTGGAACCTTTTACTTCTATTATATTTTTGTTTAGTTCTTCAGGACGTTCACCTATCTTTTTAAATTTACGTCTTGATTTAGAAAATTGTGTGCTAGGAACATTTAGTGTTTGCACAGGTGCATCTATATCTGGTTGATAAGCCACAAGTTTGCCTGCGGAGTTCACATGGTAAACACCATTGTTTACCTTGTATTTCCCCCAGTCTGTGACTTCTTGAAGTATGTCAATCATTAAGCGGCCTCAATCATTGATAACGGAACATTGTATCTACCTTCTGGTAGAGTAACAATGGCTTTTTTGATATTGATTTTTTCAACAATACCTTTAGTTTTTTTAGTTTTTTGAACTACAAAAACTTCGTCACCAACTGATATTTCAGCCTTTGCGTTTTGTACTTTAACGGAACTAATCCAAGCAGTTAATTCATTTAATTCTGAAAGATTAAAGTCACCTGTTTGGATTGCTTTTTTGATTTCAATTAGTTTCATTTGTTACTCCTTTTTGCTAATTTATGTATATATTATACTAAATTTAGGAGTCTCTGTCAACCAGAAAAAGTGGCTCAAGTGTAAGATCGCACACTAAAAAGTATGAATCTCTTTTGGAATTATTTTGTGTACCGTAGTAAAATTTTTGTGAGTTTAAGAAAAACAATGCATCTAAAAAATCAAAGTCATGTTCGTAAATTACATCTGTTGCAGGCCAGTCCATGTTACTTGTAAAAAACATAGGCGGTGTTAGCAGGTAATCAGATAAATTTACAATTATTTTGCCAAATGTTAATCTATTATCATTAAAAGGAACTTGCTGTCTGCCAACTGCGTCTTTCTCAATTGATACACTTGTTGCTAATATTTTTTTAAGATAGTTTATGTCTGCAATTTGTTCTATTGGCCATTCTGTATAAATTTGGTCTGCAATGTCTTTTAATGGCAAGTCCTCTAAAAACTTTTCTGAATTAAAATAATCTAACAAATCTAATATTTTTGTTTCAGCATCGCCTGTCGGCTCAGTTAGCATAAACTTATTTTCTGCTATGTCTGACCATTCGGTTTGTTCTGTAATTTCTTTAGCAGTAATAGGATATTCTAATTTGCCTTTCCATAATGGTAAAAATTCTTCAATAGGCCTTGGGTCTATTTTTATCATTTCTTCTTTTTCTTTTCATCACTCCTTTGACTTGCCGCCAAAGGATCCATTAAGACTTTTTCTCGCTCAGTTAGTTTTTTCTTTTTACGACCAAATATCTTATCGTAGTTTTCTGCATACTTCTCTTGGTCACTAGGCTTTTGTATTGAACCTTTGCCACCATGCCAAGAGCCTTTACTTTTCTTTATCTTCTCGCTCATCTTCCTTTTTTATATCTTCATAATCTAACCAGTCCCAAGGATATCCTGTACGTGGTTCTTTATTCTCTTTTGCTCTTTTCCAGGCTTGTTCCTGTAATGTATTAGGAATTTCCTTTTTCTTCTCGCTCATTTGTTTTTAACACCTCTCCACAATGTGGACACTTTAAAGGTATATCTAGTAATTCACTATATGCTGTATGTTTTTTCCACTCTTCGTCTATATTTTTCACAGGTATTTGCATACTATTCCACGCCTCTGTTGGTATTGGATATCCAATGTGTTTGTCTTTATTTGCCTTCATACTGGCGTCAATTTTTCTCCGTCAATTGTTGTTAAGCATATTTCACACCAACCAAAGTCATCGTGGTCACAAAAAGCATTACGTTTTGCTTCTTTACGTTTACGTGATTCTTCAACTGCTTTTACCCACTCGTCTGAATTCTTTTGCCAGTTGTTATCATTGTTCCATGTCATGCAATATTTTCAGTATCCACCGGTTGTATAGGTGCATCATAATAGTTATCTAAAGTATGATTTGCTGAGAACATCAAATAGGTACCAACTATAATCAATCCTATTAATGCAACAAACGTTATTCCTTCTAGAATTTTTTCAAACATATCTAACCTCATTTTATTCTCATTTGATACCACATAATTGCAACTGTCAACATACTTGCAAATATAAATGATAACCAAAGCATTGTTTCTACCATTAACCTCTCCTCATTCTTGCAATATCTTTTGCCTGATCTGTGCCTTTCATTACAGGTACTGCATTACTTTTGTGCATTGTAGCAATACCCTGTATAAGGTTGCCTGTGTACTTCATAGGCTCCTTCTTACGCATACCTTCGCCGTTAGTTTTGTATGTGCCTTGCTTCATTTGTTGTTCCATTAGACTAGGATACTTTTCACGATGGTCTTTATCTTGTTCTGCTCTCCAATTTGGTTCAATCTTACGTGACGTAAATGTAGACGGATCACGTGGGTCTGGCTTCTTAATACGACCATAGCAATAATCAATATATTCTTCTAATGTATCATACCTCATGTGATGCATATGAGTCTGCTTCATACGTTTATTATGCTCACGCCATCTCACTTCGAGTTCAGCCATCTTGGCTTTCGTAATCTTTACTTTACGTTTGCGAGTGTTAATGGTACTCAAACCTCGTTCTAAATGCATTGTCATAGTTATAAATATAACACAATGTTAACCAAAGGTCAAGTCAAAAATGCCCCTATTTCATAATGGAGATGACCTAGTTTTATTTGTACATATACCCAAATGTGGCGGTACTGCTGTGGAAAATTCATTTAAAAATAGCAACTGGGACATTGGATATTTAAATGAGCCAAAGATTACTAGATACAACGAAACACCATGCAATCCACAACACTTTCACGCAGAGTTAATAGAAGAATTAATTATGCCAACAGAACATTGCACAGATCAATTTACCATTGTTAGAAATCCTTATACTAGATTAATATCAGAATTTATTTGGCAAACAGGTAGAATGTATCATGTACAACAACGTGGATTTGACAGTGATTTTTATTTAGATTTGGAACAATTTACTATTCAAAGATTAAGATCATATAAAACCAACGAAGTGCAATATAGAATGGATACAAAAGGTTTTTTAGAAAAGAAACAAAGTTTTGTATTTGATAATCATATGAGACCACAGCATCACTATATTACAGATAATTGGAACATTTATTGGTTTGAGGAAATGGATACAAAGTTTTGGCCTGAGATAAGTCAAAAGTATAATGTGCAATCTCCTGGAACTGTTAATGAAACACTTGATCGTAATGTAGAAAGACCAACATACCACAAAGGTCTTAATCAAATATTTAAAGATCTTTTTGTAGAGTTCTACTACGAGGATTGTAAATTATTTGGTTACAATTTACCTTTCTAATCACCTAAACTTAATCATATTCCATGCCCTTTCGTGCAAAAAATAAATTAACATTTTGGCAAAAAATTCTATACCACCAATCGCCATTGCGGTTGATACGTCTCCTATAATAAAGTAAGCAATCAATATTGTTGTTAATGTTGCTGTAATTCTCCATGTAAGACTTTTTGCTATACTTCTTTTAATACTGTCAGTCATCATCGTTCCATCGAATAATCGAAGTTTGTCTTACACCAGAGACTACTGGTTCTATAGCATGATAGTAATATTCATCATAACATACAAATAAATCTCCTGTTTGTAAGTCATCAATTCTAATATCAGGCTCATGCTTTCCTTTAACAAACTTCGTAATTAGTTCTCGCAAGTCGTGTTTTTCTCTGTGCCAAAAAACTAAATCACCTCCTACAAGATTCCTACTTTTTATCATTACTATTGCAAATACATTAGTGTTATCTGCATGTGGTTCTAAAAAAGTTGTTGAAGGATATGAGTTGAAATCAACACCATAACAATTTTCAACACTTGCTTTATCATTCCAATCCTTTTGAACAACATCTAACACGGGTTGCATAAATTCTATCAACATAGGATAAAACTCGCTATCACGTTTATTGTCCATGCCAGGCACTAAAGGATTTCTTGCTCTAATAATTCGGTCATGCTGTATAGATCTATCAAATTCTGAAACATCATGACCATATGCTTTAAAAAGTTCAAATTCATCAGATGATTCACTTCCATCTATATCGAGATAAACATTTTTGCCAGACTGTACATCTCTGTTACCTATTAGGTTAATAAATTGTTCGCACTCCTTTTCGGTAAAAAGATTGCGATATATTTTATACATTAACTAAAGTCTTTGAGCATCTTCTTGATTTCTAATGCATGTTGTTCTTCTTGACCTATTTGTCCCCTTGCATATTCTTCTAACATAATACTAGCATCTACTACTTCTGCAAGTAGTTTTTTATATACTTCAACTGCTTTTAACTCGTGTGCTAAACTTTCGGCTAATATTTGTTTAACCGAATGGTCATGGGACTCGTCAATATGTGCTATTACTTGGCTAGGATGGCCGTCCATGCCTGTAATTAATTCGCCTGCCTGTAAGGCATGTTGCAAACTTTCATTTGCTTGTTCTTGTAAAAATTCGACAATAGGTAGTCTATAAGGACCACTAACCATTAATGAACTATGTGCATAACGTACTACGCCTGCCATTTCTAATTCTATTATTTCATTAAGTAATTCACAAACTCTCTGTTCGCTAAGTTTACGCATCTCCATTTACTCTCCGTAATCTGGTCCGACATCTAGTCTCTCAATATCGGCTTCTTCTAAGACTTTACCTGCCCATACTTCTACTATTCGTAAAGGTATTTGACCAGGATTTTTTAGTTTGTGTGTTTGTGCTGGTTTTATAAAAACACTTTCGCCCTCTGGAATATAAAATTCTCTTTCAGGCATTTGTCTAGTAGCACCTTGCTTTAATTGTCCGATACCTTCTAGCACAATCCAGTGTTCACTCCTATGAAAATGAAATTGATCACTAAGTTCTTGACCAGGATCAACTTCTAATTCTTTAACAGTATATCCTTCGCCATTGTGAAGTTGTCTGTATCTGCCCCATGGTCTTTCAACCACAGTTGTTTGGTAATCGTCCAACAATTTACTGCTACTTGCAAGTTTGGCATCTCCTCCTATACCAAATTCCAAAGGAATGTTATATGTATTACAAACTTTGGTTTCTCTAATAGTTTTTGTATCGCTTCTATCTCCACCATTACAAAAACAAATTTTAGCATTAGCATTCTTAATTGCAAAATTCATTATAGCACTACTGCTACTGTCATCTGAATCAGATGTTTGAATTATAACTTGATGAACACAATTCATTTCTTCTAGTATGGCTTTACGGTGATCAGCAGACATAAAAGGCTTACCTTTTTTTCTAGTAAGCCAGTCATCGCTGTTAAGTAAAACAACAACGTTAGAAGCAAGTTCACCTGCTTCTTTAAACATTTGCAAATGCCCTATGTGTACAGGATCAAACCCGCCACTTACGAGAGCATAATCATACTTCATATTTTACCTCTGCCAGTCTCTTTGTTGAAGGAGACGTTTTGTTGCACGATATTTATTTAATGACTTTTTACCTTTTAGGTGCTTTTGTCCGCCTCTTACTGGCGGTAATGCTTCACCACGCATAATTTTATCACGCATTGCTTTTTCACGTTTTTTAATGCCTTGTGCTTTTTGTCGCTTACGTTTTTCGCATGGCTTTTCGTAATATTCTCTTTTTGCTAATTCCTTCTGAAAATTGTTTTTCAACATCTTTTTCTTTAAGGTTCTTATAGCCGCATCTACATTTCCATTACGAACATATATTGCAGGATCAAATGGATCACGTTTTTCAAACTTCTTTTTGAAGTCTTGTTTTTTTCTACGATCGTTATTGAATCCTTTCTTTATATCGTTACCTTTATTAAATTTTTTCAAAATTACCTCATTTCTCTATTGCTACAATTATACTATGATCCTTCTTCTTTGTCAACCTCATGTATATATGATATTGAGTTATAGTCAAGATCATTGATATAAATTTCTTTTGTGCCTTTTGCTTTTAGATCCGCTATGTTGTATGTAAGATCAATAAAAAATTGCTCTAGTACACTTCTTATACCTCTTGCACCTGTTTTAAGTTTTATTGCTTCTTCAGATACTAGTTTGTAAAAATTATCTGTGAAACCTATATCAATGCCCTCTAATTTAAATAATGCTTTTATTTGATTGCTAACACTATTTTTACTGTCCTTCTGTATTTGGGTTAAGTCATCTTCGTCTAATGCTGTTAATCCTGCAAATATAGGCAGTCTTCCTACTAGTTCTGGAATTAAGCCGTATTGTATTACATCTTCGTGTGTTGCATGTAAGTATATGTCCTTTGATAAATTTTTATCAGTATCTAATGCAGAATTGAAACCTATTTTGTTTTTCTTATTCATTCGTGCCTTTGTTATATTGTCTAATCCTACAAATGCTCCACCTAGTATAAACAATATGTTGTCCGTATTAAATTCTATTTTTTCTGCAGACAGTTTATTCGAACCTAAGTTTATATATGTTGTTGTACCTTCTATTAACCTTAAAAGTGCTTGTTGGACACCCTCGCCACTAACATCACGTGTAGATGTATTAGACTCACTGCTACGAGCCTTTTTATCAACTTCATCTATAAAAACAATACCTTTTTCTGCTAATGTGATGTCACCGTTGGCCGCCTGTAGTAATCTTTCTAAAACACTTTCTGCGTCTTCTCCAACATAACCAGCCTCTGTAAGTGTTGTGGCATCAGCAATAGTAAAAGGTACTTTAAGTTTTTTAGATAATGTTTTTGCAAGTAATGTTTTACCAACACCAGATGGTCCTAGCATTAGTATATTACTTTTTTCTATTTCAACGTTTTCTACAACTGGTGATTCTATTCTTTTATAATGATTGTACGCACTTACACTTAAAACTTTTTTTGCAAGGTCTTGTCCAATAATATATTCGTCTAAATAATTTCTGATCTCTTTAGGGTCTGCAACATTATCTAATTGCAAATCTTCTTCTGTGAACTCTTCATCGATAATTTTATAGGATAACTCGATGCATTCGTTACAGATGTAAACATCTGGGCCTGCAACAAGTTTATTGACTTCGTTCCTGTTCTTACTACAGAAACTACACGAAAGATTATTTTTGTCTGTGTTATTGTCGTCTGTCATTAATTTTTAGGTTTCTTAATGTAGTATTTACTATCTACATTATTATCTTCGTTATCTACTGGCAAATCTGCTTTTGGGGTAAATGTCCAACTGTTTGGAATAACAGTTTTGGGTTTTGGCTCTACCGGTACTTCAACTATCTTTTCAACAATTTTTTCTACAGGTACTTCAACTATTTTTTCGACTTCGACGATTCGTTCTGGGCCTGGGACTTGGACTTCGCGAGTGACCACGACCTCCTTTGGGACCTCGATCTCTTTCTCAACTGTGACAATCTTTTCGACCTCAACAGGAACCTCCTTCGTAACTTCCTTTATGACTTCTTTTTCTATTATAACTTCTTTTGGCTTTTCGTCAAGCGAATTCTTGACATCTTTGAGATTTTCTAGTGTTCTATTGTACTTATCATTTAATTCATCTAACTGCTTTTGATACCTGTATTCGGTGTCTTTTACTTCAGTTTCAAGTTCCTGAATCTTTAAATTTTTTTTTTGGTAATACTATCATAGTTGGCAATTACATTGGCAACCATTTCTGCTTTATTTAATTGTGCTGGTAGTTCTATGCCACCATCCAATGCCATTTGCATTAATTGTGCTTTTGTTTTACCACCTAGTATTTTATTAAGGTCGTCTTCTAATTTTTCTGTTTTTTCAATTTGTTTAACAATATCTTCTGTTTTTTGATTATCTACATTACTAACAGGTTCATTTATGCTTTCAAAGAAACTTTTAGGATTGCCATCATAACTGCTCATTACATCAGCGGCATCGTCAACAGCACTAGGCAGTTCTTCTAATTTTTCAAGTTCTCTATTTACAGTTCTTTCTAAATCTTCTACATCAGGCATAGTATCATAACCTGAGACAAATTCTTCTGTTGATTCATAATGCTCACCGTCATTACCATTCTGTCCTATGATTTCCATACGTTTTTCATCTTCGTCGGACCACATACCTTCTTGTTCTGCTAACTTTGTTGCTTCTACCATTTGCTCGTCCCTTACAGTTGGTTTGTGTCCGTAATTAGGAGTTACAGGATGATCATATCTTGTAGGTTCTGGATCAGGTTCTTTAGGTGGAGTAGGGGGACCTGAACTTTCTAAGTTTATACCATAACGTAATAATGTTTGGTTAGCGGCAATGACTAACATGACTGCTAATGGATCAAACACAAACACTAACATAAGAATAAACAAACGTATTGCTTGATCTAATACATCACGTTCCTCACTACCATATATTAATTGTGCCAAGTATTTAATCGGCCCAACTTCTCTGTCTAAGTTTCTTATTTTACTTTCTGCGTCAAATTTTTCGTCTTTAAGTGTTACTATGTTGGCGTAAATGGCGTCGATGTCGCTGTTAAAAGTATCTATCTTAATTAAGTTATCATCTGCCTGTGTTGAACTTTGATTACGCAACCTGTTTATTTCTGCATTGGCACCGTTGATATCGCTTTGAGCCTGTGATCTATAATTATCAATTGCATCTTGAAAAACTTTTATATCTGTTGTTGCTGTATCTCTTAAATTTTTCTTTTCATCTTTGATTTCGTTACGTTCATCTTGTTGACTTGCTCTTAATTCATTTGCCTGTGCAATGTAATCTATTTTTTCAGTTTCAGCACCTTGGAATAATCCTCCCTCATCGAGTGTAACAACTTCTACACCTTTTGATCTTAATTCATTTACTGCTTTATCTAGTTCTGCTAGTCTACTATCTTGTTGAGCAATATCAACTGTTAATTGTTCTCTAACATTTTCTATTTGTTCCTGGTTGTAATCTATGTCGCCTTGTACTCTATCCCAAGCACCGTCTCTGATTTCTTCCTGTGCTTCTATGCTGGCACTTACATCAACACTACCGCCTATGCTTAATATTCTATCTTCTATTAATGCTATTTTGTTTTCTTCTCTATCTATTTGTGCGTCGATTCTTTCTACTACTGCCACAGCATCACCTATATCACCTGCTTGATCAGAAGCGGCTTTACTCAAATATCCAAAGATACCTATACTTGTTATAACCATAAGTATGACCACTGCGGTCGTGAGGTATGCCCGTAACATTATACTGGTTTCGTTCCAATATCTGTACAACCAACTTGCTGTTAGCAGTTTACCCACTTCCAGTGTGCCAGCCATAACGGCTATACTCATAGGCATACCACTAAATAGTAGCATTAGGCCGACTATGGAGAACCATGCGGCTACACCGGCAATTGCCAGTGCTGTGAATAATGTTAATAAACCAAATAACATACACATATTTATCGGGACATGTAACGAAGTGAGAACAATTTTTGTAAACGCAACTGTCAATCCAAATGACTACGAAACGGTTCAAAAGAAGGTTTCCAAGGCATTTATAGCCGATTCTTTGTTTGATAAAGACTATAATACTTTTAACTATATCAACAAACACGACTATCTTAACTGGATACTAAATCAAACTAGACGTATGCGAAAAGAGATTGCTGTTAACCTTACGGCTGATCATTTTATATATCCAGTATCAGTTGATATTAATTATGCAATAGACGTCGAAAGTCCGTTTTGGGCAGATCTGATCAAAAGATTTGAGCCAATACAAGATTGGAAAGTTGTTGTTTCAATATCTGAAAAAGCGGCATTTATGTTAAATGGTCAAACTTTTGCAAAATTTTTCAACCATCCAGAATTTAGTGCTGTTATAAGCGACGTCTGGGAATGTGGACCGCAACTAACAACTAAACCAGATGTTGGACCTGATGGATTTACTGAAATTAGTGAGTTAAATGTTTGGGAATATTTTTTAGAAAACTGCAAAAGACATCTTAAACCAATTGGCGAATGTAAGCACAAACGTTTTTATGTTAAACCAAACTCTGATAAAGATTACACATTCTTTTTACAAGGGCAAGGCATTGACTTTGAAGTTATACCATTTGAATACTTTTTGTTTGACACAAATAATGTGTGTGGCATAAAATCTTCAAGGAATATGGACATGATGGATTGGGAAGATGCCATGGACTATCAGCCTTTTGATATTGATAAGGTGCTTGAATCAATATGGCATGACGACAAGGAATACGATGCATTGCTTTTAAACAGAGTACCTAAGCAACACAGACTATCAGTAATTGCAGAAGCAGAGACAAGAGGCTTATTAGACAATATGATTTGGAGTTGTGGATACGAAACAGACAATATGACATTACCAGGCGATGATCCTGATGTTGATAAAAAAGTTTTAAGTATGTTGCCTAAACAGGCAGAGTTCGAACCTCATGACAATATATCTGGAAATGAAATACCAATACACCACGATAGAAAATTCAATTTGAAATGGCCTCAAAAATGTAAAATTAACATAATTACAGAAAGTCAAGCAAGAGATTTGATTATAGATCATGACCCACCGCACCCAGTAAGATTTTTAACTGAAAAAACATTTAAGGCCATGGCTTGGGGCATGCCGTTCTTGTTTGTAGGTAATCAGCATGGCTTACAACGGTTAAGAGATCTTGGTTTTAAAACGTTTCCAGAGTGGTTTGACGAAAGTTATGACGAACTAGATAATTATAATTTGCGTATAAAAGGAATGTTTGATGCCTATGAAAAGTTTTTATCAGAAGAGCATAGCATAGACGAAATACAAAATTCATTAGAACATAATTTTAACAAAATACATGATAGTTTTTGGGTGTCAAGCAGGTTGGTTGACCCAATGCGTATCATTATAGACAGAATTGAAGAGATGAGTTTACATGATTAATGTTTTTGTTCCTTTAGATATCAGCACCTATGCTAATAAATTTTTTATAGATCTTGATAAAATGGATCGAATGAAAAGTGAACTATCATTTACACCTGCAGATTACATAGAGCATGACATTTTTCACGTTTTGACAAGGTCACCGATGTACAGTAGCAATTTGGACTTTTCACAATACGGTAAGAAAGTAACATTAAGTCCTTTTAGACTTGCACTTGCTGATTTAGACTTGCTTGACCAAGTTGAAAGACGACTTACTGATTCTTATGGTGAGGAAGTTGCTGTTCATGTTACAATGAGTGAACACTTAGCAAGTATAATGTCCAGAGAATTTTGGTTACGGGCAGTTCCTAATTTTAATCTTGTGATTTCAGATGTATGGGAGCCTGAATTTTTGGATCATGATCCAAAATTATCAATGTATAATGTTTTTGAATACATTAAACAAAGTGTTGACCAAAGTGCTCCATTCAAAGTAAATCTTGTTAAACCAAATTCACATGATGGTTTACAAAAATGGCTTACTTTAAATAAAATACCTGCAAGTGTTGTAAATTTTGAGTATTTTCTGTATGACACTTGGGTACAAAGTGGTGTAACCTACGCAGGGTCTAAGTTAGATAAGGAAACAACTTACAAGTCTAAGACATTTTTTGACCTGCAACGTAAAACTGAGAAAACAAAGGACATCTTGCTGTTAAATCGCACCTACAAAGCACACAGAGTCGCTGTAGTAAACGATTTATATAAAGATGGGTATTTGGATAACAGTTATTTTAGCCTGCAGGAAATTAGGGATAGTAGCGAAGCACCAGAATTATTGGAAAATTACGAATTACCCATATTAGCCGATAGCGAACCAGACACAAATATTGGTCCTGACGGGTTCATGCAACATGATTCGGTGGCAAATTACGATTGGATACTAAAATCCAAGTTATATGTTGGCACAGAAAGTTATATGTCTGTTGATTCTCAAATTTTACAACAAGGATACACAAAATACCCAATTCGATTCGTTAGTGAAAAGGTGTATAAGCCTTTGGCATGGGGTATGCCTTTCATTATTTTAGGGAATGCCAGAACTTTACTTAAAATCAGGCAATTAGGCTTCAAAACATTTGATGGATTAATCGATGAGTCGTATGATTTGGAAGATGACCCCAAGATTAGGTATGACATGGTGTTAAATGCCATTAAAAGTTTTATAGATAGTCCGCCAGACAGTGAAAAACTCATGAAAATATGTAAATTCAATTTAGATTTGTTTTATGACACTGATTTTCAACTAAATCAGTTTAGTGAAATGGCAAATTCGTGTGTAAACAATTATTATAACTTTAGAAGGACTGTCGATAACGAATTTAATCAGTAAAGGCACCGATTACTTTTTCTACATTCGCTATATCATCATATTATTGAGTTATTCGAGCAATTAAGGGTGCCATCCTCTTCATAACTCAGAATGGTTTAACCATTCAATCTCCTTTTTGTTATGTTATTCGTTGATAGTCGTTAAGTTCGCATGTTGCACTATTGGCTTCATGCTCTCTTACGGTTACTCTTTGAACCCAGCATCTTCCATCAGTCAATTCTTTCACTATTTCGTCTGCTTTGTCAAATGCCATTTCGGCAAACCGCTCACAACCTGTAGAAGATACTATTCTTAGGTCTACCAAATCCTTTTTTGCTAAATCTACGAATGTATCCATTTCAGGATCGTCTTCGGCTACCAAATAAGTATGGTCAAAAGTGTGTTTCAACCATTCTTTCAGTGGCTTTAGTCCCCCAAAGTCCACTATCCAGTTACGATCATCAAGTTCGTCGCCACCAAAAGTGAATTCAAACTGTAATGCGTAACCATGGATTAAATTACAATGGCTATCTGCTCGCCATTGCCTAAATGCACAGGAATGACCTGTTGCATGTGTATATGTTTTACCAGAATAAAAACGTTTCATTTAATGTGCCTCAATAATTTACAAATTATAAGGTTTATTTAGGCAAAAGTCAACCTGTTTTTATATAATTCCGGCTTCTTCCTCTGACATCTTGATAAGACCTTCTCTGATTAACTTTTTACGGTTAGCCATATGCTTGTCTTGTATTTCTTCTTTGCTACCACCAAAGTATGCAACTGCATGACCTTCCTCAACTAATATGTCTGTTACCATTCTACCATCATCAGTTTCAAAGTCACCAAGAATACGACCGAACTTGCCTTTCATGTCTTCGCCTTTTTTATTAATTTGTGTTTTGAGGATTGGACCTGAACGTCCACCGACTAATTCTTTGAGTCTTGCTTTACTGGCTAGACCAAATTTCTTTTCTACTTTATCTCTAGTTCGACTTTCTGGGGTGTCGATACCCATAATGCGTACTCGCTCGTCCTTGAGGACAATACCAAAACCTAAATCTATATCTACGTCTACTGTGTCGCCATCAACAACTTTGAGTACTTTACATCTATACTCGTACATTGTTTTACTCCTACACCCACCTACGGGATTATAAGAGTATTTATCGTTTTACTGGGACTTATGAAAGGTGTGATTATCTATTTGGACAACTTGGACATAGTGGTTTGCCCAGTATGGTTGTGCTATATTATGATTGAAGTAATGAGTAGCACCGTCTGTAATATCAGGTAAATTACCTTCAATCATTTGTGTTGCAATTTGTAAACTTTCTTCCCATGCTAACATATGGCTTTTAATAATTTTGCCATCTGCTGTTTTAAGAATTATGTCATCTGACTTACCATCACAATACCAACTAAATTGACATTTGTGTCTTGCTGGAACTTCATTACCTCTCCAATTTACATACATTTGTGCTTGATATACAACACCACAATATGTATTAGGATATTTTGTGCTGTCTACTCTATTGTGGGTTACATTAGCAACTGCTACTTTACCAGCAAAACTTTCACCTCTTGCTTCATGGTATATGTTTGTGGCCAAACAATGCATTTGGTTAATATCAACAACATTGGGTTCTGATATAGTTACTGTTTGTTCAACAGATATTACTTCTGGTTTAACTGCATATATGCCATATGCATTCCATCCTACTACGAATGCTAGTAGAAAAGTTAAGGTCAAATTTCTTATTACTTTCATCATACTCTTGCCCTTTTATGAATATATTATAACAAATTTGTGTTAATGTGTCAACTATTTATGACTTTGTGTCCTCTGCAATATGTACTCTTTTTCTTAATGAAGTACTGCTAAAACTGTGATCTCTGCCGTTATATACTATTTTACTGCCTCTTTGTTTGGCAATATCTTTACCTGTAAAATCCTTAGTTTTATATTCATCACCTAATACTCTGACATCTATTGGTAATGTTAAAAGCAAGTCTACAAGATCTTGCTCTGTGTTGTAAATTACAATTTCGTCTACATATTTTACAGCCGCTAATTGTATTTGCCTTTCTACAATAGTTTGCACAGGTGCATTTTTTTCAGGTCTATCTAATGTAGGATCATTTTGTAAACCAACAATAAGATAATCGCAATGATGTTTTGCTTCTTCTAACATTGTAATATGTCCTGCATGTAACAAATCGAATGTACTGCATGTAAATCCAATCTTTCCGCAATCCTTGTAATTTAGTTTCATACTATGTGCTGTTCTCTGCTTTTTTCTGCTGTATATACTTTACCTGTTTTTCTACCGTAGTAGATATCTTTGCTGATACCTTTAGTACCACCGTCGCCTTTAGTAACTATTATAATCATTTGGCATATTGCAATAAAAACAGGAATCATTATTGCAACTATTATAACTCCATCTATCATTTGTATTCAACTCCTACAGCCATGCCGTTATCTTGAACAATATTTATATGTTCAAAATCAAATTCTTCTCCTGTTATTTGTTTCCAAAGTTGCCATTGTGTCATAACAGTTTTGTCTGCACCTCTAGTTCCGTGTAGGTGCATTATTTTTGCATCATCTATACTAGCACTATTCCATGCTTCTATTTCTGCAATGTATTGTTCATGGTAAATTGCCTGTGGTACAGCATTCATCATTTGAAAATTCATAGTGGCATCATGCCAGTTGCTTACATCTTTATTTTGGCTATACATCATTTCATTGAATATAATTTGTTCTGTACCCCAAATATTGTAATCCCAATCCTTTGCATATTTCCAACCTAAATCCCAAACGTCTTTTGCCATGGCACTTGGATAGTATCGGACACCTGCATTGAAATAATGTTGGTGCTGTAATCCATATTTGTTCTTTGCATCATTACCGCCAAGTGTTTTTGGGTCAGTGTAATTAAACATTTGAAAATTATCTAATTGATCAAAAACATTTACTGGCTTTAACATTATAGTATCTAAATCTAAAAATAGGATATTGTTACTACCATTATCCCACATTTCAAATACTTCGCCAAAGTTTTTATCAAATACTTCTTGGTAACTGTCTACTTCATTTTCAATTATTTCAAAATCCCAGTCGCCTTCTAAAAACACTTCAACACTTTCGCATAATATATCACACATACTAGAATATAGTTTAAAGGTGTTATCGGCACCTTTTTCTTGGTTATATTCCAGTTTATCGTTGTTTTTAATACGGCATAATGCCATACTAACTATATTTGCCATATATTATTCCTATTATGTGTCATATTTAACTGTTTTTCACCTCTTTTAAAACACTTTAAGGCAGATCCTGTAAATATATTATGTAAATGAGGTTGTGATAAAATTCTCACAACCTTTAACAATTTGAGTCCCTCTGATGAAACTCTAAGATACACGATATCAGAATACATCCACCTCATTTACTTTATTCGTTTCAACTGCCCTTTCATATAGTTGCTCACTAGCCAAATTCTTAGCCTTAGCCTCGCATTGTATATCAAAGTTGTCCCAAAAACTCAATGCCCAATCGTTTGCATCGTTGTTAGGATAGAAATCAGAGTGTGCTCTAAGTTTTTGTTTTTTGCAACCTATATCGAGTAAAGTCTGTAATTCATGCAAAGTGTCATGTCTACTTCCTGATTCAAGCAAGG
>TARA_B100000963_G_scaffold67805_1_pt1 | contig 17892 bp, 15 predicted proteins | sample TARA_B100000963 | Tara Oceans TARA_B100000963 (sample SAMEA2622097) | marine metagenome | biome: marine biome (ENVO:00000447); feature: surface water layer (ENVO:00002042); material: "saline water (ENVO:00002010), including plankton (ENVO:xxxxxxxx)" | depth 5 m | reverse complement strand
AAATTCATCCAATATATGTTGTCGCCTCAAGGTCAGGTTAAATCAGCGCAAATGGCAGCCTATCCAGGATTTGCAATTACCAAATCGGGGCGGGCCAAGCTAATTGAAGTTGACCGCAGGGAAGCTGAACGCACAGGTCAGATTGATGGTATGGCAAATGATCCTATTACGCTGGTAAAAGAAGGTCGTATTCATTACCGGAATATCCCGGTTCAACAATCCCTCGAAGATTGGAACGATTTCTGGTCCGAATATAAAAACGCTTGATCATTTTTGATTGCTGAACTAGGGACAGGGCATTGCCCTGTCCTGACAACCTGTTAAAGATCATTTGACCCGGGATAACGGAATATGTCCGTCTCCAAACCACCTATGAAAACGCCGTTGCCAGACCCTAAACCGGTGCGGCCACGCCAAAGATTAGATATATTTAAGCAATCGCTTCGTCTTCCGATCGTAATTTGGCAATGCCTGTTTTTTATCGCTCCACTGTTTTTCTTGGTGGCGATGTCGTTCTTCATCGTTCGCAACTACCGTATGACTGAAGCATTTGAGTTGAAGAACTGGCTCAAGATGATGAGCCGTGATTATTTTTGGGACAGCTATGGATTTACCATTGGGCTAGCCACATTGGCTACACTGGTGGTGATGTCAGTGGCATTCCCGGCGGCCTACACGCTTGCATTCCGCGTGTCAGAAGCTACCCGTCGCTGGGCTATTTTTCTACTCATTATCCCGTTTTTCACGAGCTATCTTGTCCGCATATTTTCTTGGTATGTGATTTTAGCAGAAAGCGGTGTGATCAATGCCATGCTCGGCTATATCGGGCTTGGCCCCTACGTTATGTTGAACACAAAATTTGGCACCATCATTGGCTACATGACGCTGACCCTGCCTCTGGTCATTATTTTACAGACATTTTCGCTGGCGAATATTGACCGGCGACTTGTTGAAGCAGCACATAATCTTGGATGTCGGCCATGGCGAACGATTGTACGCGTAATACTACCCTTGGCCAAAACTGGCTTAATCATTGCCGCTGTGTTTTGCTTCATTTTGTCATTTGGTGATTTTGTTAGCCCTTATTACCTTGGTGGCTCAAAACCCCCAACTTTGCCCATCCTGATTGTTGATACGGTCAAATCTGGCCAGCAATGGCCGCGCGCCGCAGTGGTTGCGGTGGTAATGATGGTCACTTTATTCATTGTCGCATTTTGTGGTATTGCTGCGGCCTATCGGCGGAGGACTGCGTGAACAGAGATCGCATGCTGAAATGGTTTTTGTATGGCTACCTGGCACTTGTTCTGATTTTTATCTTTGCGCCTATTATTTTTAGTATCATTTTTTCCTTTAATTCCGATCGGTTTCCAACTATTCCATTGGGCAGTTTCACGCTCAAATGGTACGAAACCATCTGGCAGGACCCGGATGTATGGGAAGCGGCGAGAAACAGTTTGATTGTTTCACTTTCTGTGGCTGCAATTGCTACATTTCTTGGATTTGCAACTGCCTATACAGATTACCGTTATCGGTTTAAACTAAAGCCACTTTATTTGGCGTTGATATTGTTACCCCCAACGATTCCTCTGATTATTTTGGCGTTGGCGATGTTGGCATGGTTTGCCAAAATTGGTCTTGCTGGCAAGGTGATATCGATCATTATTGCACATAGTGTTCTAACTGCACCATTTGCCATGGCGATTATCCGGTTGCGGCTCAGCCAGATGGATGTAAGCCTAGAACCGGCGGCATGGAATCTAGGAGCAGATCAATGGCGTGCACTAAGGCGGGTTATTGTTCCTTTTTGCCGGCCAGCGATCATTTCATCATTTTGCCTAACTGCTGCGGTATCATTCGACGAATTTGCAATTGCTTGGTTTATATCCGGGTTGAACAAAACCATACCTGTAATCATTCTTGAGATTGTAACAGGTAATATAGATCCGCAGGTGAATGCAATAGGCAGTTTTGTGTTTCTGACCTCGATAACGCTGGTTGTGATTGCGCAGGTTGTTTTGATGACTAGAGAAAAAAAAGAAAAGGTACACCATGGCTGATGCGTTAGTAGAATTTGATTCGGTGGTAAAACGCTTTGGTGATTTCACCGCGGTAGAAACTATGAATTTTACAATTAATGAAGGCGAATTCATTGCCATTATGGGGCCGTCTGGCTGTGGCAAGACAACAACACTGCGGATGCTTGCCGGCCTGGAAGCGCCATCTGGAGGTAAAATCCGAATGCAGGGCCGTGTGATGAATCATGTGCCGCCGCATGAACGTGACACCCCTATGGTGTGGCAATCATTAGCCCTATTTCCCTTTTTAAATGCCCGTGAAAATGTTGAGTTTGGTCTTGAGATGCGCGGTGTTGATGCTATGACACGCAAAAAGAAAGCACTTGAGTGGCTGGACCGCTTGGAAATTGGTGAATTTGCTGAACGTGATATAAACAGCCTGTCAGGCGGGCAAAAGCAGCGTGTTGCACTTGCGCGTTCGTTAGTGACTGAACCAAAGATACTGTTGCTGGATGAACCGCTTTCAGCACTTGACGCTAATCTTGTTATTCGAATGCAGTCAATGTTGTCTCGGCTTCAGCGCGAATTGGGTATAACATTCGTTTATGTCACGCATTCCCAGTCCGAGGCGTTTGCTATGGCGGACCGGGTGGTGATTATGTCACGTGGTCATATTGCCCAAATCGGCATGCCAAAAGATATTTATCGCGCTCCAGAAAACAGGTTCGTTGCTGAATTTGTTGGCCGAAACAACATCATAACCGGCACGGTCAAATCATCTAGCGGCGGGTTGGTTACAATTGACGGAAGCCTTGGTAAGTTCAAAGTGGCTCTCAGGCGTGGTCACCAACCCGTTATCGGTGATGTGGCTAGTTTTGTGATTGCCGCCGATCTTGTTCATCTGACCACATCCAAACCAAAAGCTGGCAACGTGGTTGAATGTTCGCTCATTTCAGAGGAGTTTATCGGTTCGGTGGTGACTCTGTTTCTTGAAACCTCGGACGGCAGTGAATTCAGAGTGCAAATTCAAGAACGCGAACTGTCTGATATGGATTTGAAACATATGGGCAGAGTGTTTGTGAGTTGGGAGTCAGACCGGGCGCACTTTATTGGTGCCGGTTAAATATTTGGAGCAAAGCAATGATTAATAATCCCATTCCATGGCCAAACGGTGCGCGCTGTGCCTGTGTGATTTCTTTCGATATGGATGCAGACAGCCTGATCCATATTGCGCGCCCGAGTGACTCTTTTGACAGATTGTATCCGATTAGCATGGGGCGATACGGCCCACAAGTTGCAGTGCCGCGTATTTTAGAGACGTATCGCCGACTTGGCATCAAACAGTCTTTTTTTATTCCGGGTTGGTGTATAGAGAATTACCCAGGCGCGGTGGAGGCAATTCTGACCGGTGGGCATGAAATCGGTCATCATGGCTATTTGCATGAAGACCCGATTGTCACATTTGACCAACGCGGTTGGTTTGAGAAGGCACTTGCGGCGCATCAAAAATATTGTGGCAGAACCCCGGTTGGCTATCGCGCTCCGGTTTATAATATTAATCAAGAAGTGGTTGAACTGTTGATTGAACATGGGTTCCGGTATGATTCATCAATGATGGCGGATGATATCCCTTACCGGCTGGAAACGGTGCAGGGCGGATTGTGGGAAATGCCGGTGCATTGGGGTACTGATGATTGGCCGCCTTTCGCGCATTTTGCTGAAATAGGCTATATGATGCCGGTAAAAGCACCATCAACAGGGTTGTCTGCATTCTGGGAAGAATTTGACGCGGCCTATGAGGCTGGAGGTTTTTTCATGCTGATCGTACACCCGTTCTTGACTGGCCGGCTGGCCCGCTGGAAACAGGTTGAGGCCTGGTTGGAAAACACATTGAACAAAAAGGATGTTTGGTTTGCCAGACTTGATCAAATTGCCGATCATCTGGACAATATTACATCAACGGGTGTCTATAAGCCACGCTGCGAAAAATTGCCTTATTACACCTCGCCGGTGGGGCAACCAAAATAGAGGGAATATGCCATGCTGACGGATATTGATAAACAGTTATTGAAGATTGCCTATGATGAGGCCAAATCTGGATTTGACTCTGGTGGCTGTCCCATTGGTTCGGTACTTGCACGTGGCGGACAAGAACTGTCCCGTGGTCACAACCAACGCGTCCAGCAGGGCGACCCGATTGCGCATGGCGAGATGGATGCATTGCGCAAGGCCGGGCGGCAGAAAACCTATCGTGATACGGTTCTCTACACAACCTTGAGCCCATGCATGATGTGCAGTGGCACAATTGTGCAGTTTGGCATTCCCCGTGTGGTGATTGGAGAGAACAAGACCTTTGGTGGCAATGAAGAATTTTTGCGTGATCATGACGTTGAGGTAGTGATTGTTGACGACCCAGATTGCATCGAGTTGATGGAGCGGTTCATCCGAGAAAAGCCAGAACTCTGGGCTGAAGACATTGGCGAGGATTAAAACATGACCTCGTTCGTTTATGACCCTGCGGTCTATGAAGGGACCAACGCCAGCCTGACGAGTGCTGTGTCAAGCGATGGATGGCCCGAAACAGGCAAGCGCTATCGCATTCCGCCGCGCTGTGGTGTAGCTGTCCGGTTGCGTGAGGGGCAGGTTTTGTCAGTGGAAAACACTCATGGCACGCAGGTTTGTGATTTTTGGGCCTATCTGGCTGGCGATATGGGTCAGTTTCTGTCAATGTCGCATTCCCGAACTTGGTTGCAATCAGTTTCCCCAAAAATTGGCGATGTACTTGTAACAAACCGGCGCCAACCGTTGTTGGAAATAATTAAAGATACTTCCCCTGGCGTGCATGATACTATCATGTCTTGTTGCGACTGGCCGCGATATCAGCTTCTCGGCTGCACCAATTATCATGATAATTGCGCGGATAATTTGCGTATGGCAATGGCGGTTATTGGCCTGTCTGCGCCGCTGGTTCCTGACCCGTTCAACCTCTGGATGAATATTCCAATTACGTCGGATGGCTCTACATCTTTTGAACCAACCGTATCATCTGCTGGCGACAGATTTGACATGCGGGCACTAGTAGATTGCATTGCGGTTATGTCAGCTTGCCCACAGGATAAAAACCCGATTAATGGACATGATGCCATACCCTCCGAGCTTCATTTTAGTGTTGGGGCTTGACGGAGACTTGCAGTGTTCAAAGAAAATCAAGCAAAGTAGGATCCAAATTAAAAAAAGGGCCTTGATACTCAATGCTGCTGAGCGTGTCTTCGCCCGTTACGGTTTTGCAGGCTCGCGTTTAAAAGAGATTGCTAAGGAAGCAGGATTACCGAAAGCCAATATCCTTTATTACTATAAAAGTAAAGAAGCTCTGTACCGGTATGTGTGCCAAGATATTTTAGAAAATTGGCTCAGTGCAATTGGTGACATATCAGAAAGCAGTGAGCCCAGCGAAGCGTTAAGAAATTACATTGAAGCTAAAATGGAGTTGTCAATCCGACGCCCAAATGCTTCCCGAGTATTTGCTATGGAGATTATTTCTGGAGCACCGGTTATTGGCGATTATTTAGCTAATGAACTTAAATCCTGGGTTGATAATCATGTTCAAATATTTCAAGTGTGGCAAAAACGTGGTCAACTTGCAGATGTTTCGCCATATCATACGTTCTTCGTGATTTGGGCAGTTACTCAGACTTATGCTGATTTTGAGACCCAGATTGAACTTGTCCTTGGTGACCAGCATTTAGGCTCTGATGAATATGGTAGGGCTATGAAAAGTGTCACTCAGATAATCCTGAGTGGTTTGACACCACGCTAACGTAAAGTTGACCAAATGGTCAACTTTACGTTAGGTTACAAGAATAATAGAGTTAGGTTGGGGGAAAAAATGGCATCTTCGGGCCACATTGTATTAACATCGCATTCAAGGCCAGGATCCAATCATCTATCACCCATCCATTGGGGGGCTGAGGATGCGCGCACCAGAGGTCCTATTATTGGAAGTGTATCAAACCAATCACATCGTAATGTTATTGGCACACACTCAGGCAGCTATTCCGTTTACAGAGCGATATCTGTCGCGGCAGGTCGTCTCGACCCAGCTCATGTTCCAGACTTAACGAATACCTCACCTGTGACTAACGTTGGCCCACATAATCAATGGTTTGATCCGAAAAAAATTGTCTCCTTTGATCCATGGGGTCACCTAGTGGTTAACGAATTTAAGGACCACCTCAAAGAGGGTTTTGACATTCGTCCGACCATAGCCATCACTCAGGCGAGATTGAAGTTGATGGAAATGCAGGAAGCAATAGCTCAAAGACGACTCCAGCCAGACGGCCAAGTTCTTCTTGAAAACGGTGATGTAAATGTCACTAAAATTGCGATAGATCCGGTCTGGCACATCCCGGGGTTAGCAGACCGTTTTGAAGTGGATGAACATACATTTCGCAGAGCTATTTTTGAACAAATGGGTGGCATGTATCCAGAGCTTGTTACGCGTTCTGATTTGGAAGTCTTTTTGCCGCCAATTGGTGGCATAACAGCCTATATTTTTGGCAACCCAGACACGTTGAGCGATCCAGATGTAAGACTAGCATGCAGGGTTCATGACGAATGTAACGGATCTGATGTTTTTGGATCTGATATTTGCACATGCCGGCCATACTTAACACATGGCATCGAGATAAGCGTTGAAATGGCACAGCGCGGAGGCAACGGGCTTGTAGTTTATAATAGAAAAGAAGGTCGTGCACTTGGTGAAGTGACTAAGTTCCTTGTTTATAATGCACGCAAACGCCAAAAAGGTGGGGACTCAGCCGCTAAATATTTCGAGCGAACAGAATGTGTTGCCGGGGTTCAAGATGCTCGTTTTCAGGAGTTGATGCCGGATATTTTTCATTGGTTAGGAGTCACACGGATAGATCGCTTCGCTTCCATGAGTGATATGAAGCATGACTCTCTAGTCAATCAAGGAATTGAAATAATAGAACGCCTAGACATTCCAGATGAACTTGTACCAGAAGACGCCCATGTTGAAATGGAAGCTAAGATAGCGTCTGGGTATTACACCAGCAAATCACCAAAAGCAATCGAAGACCTTGACTCAGTCGTTGGGCGGAAAATCGAAGAATGAAGCAAAATGGTGCTCACGCAACGTTGGCTTTACTTACCCCAGAGGCTGTTCGTCAGCGTTGTAACGAAGTGTTTGTTGTAGCTGAAGAAAATGCACTAAATTTCTTCCAGCTTAATAGAGAAAACTTTAATGCTGCAGTAGATCTGGTGATTGCTGAAATTACTTCTAATTATCCCAATGGTAAAGTCCCATTCCACAGCAGGTGGCGTCATTTTGAATATGGCGCTCGAGATTTTTGGCATGAAGCTTCTGTTACTCTTATAGAAAACTCAAAAGCTGAAATAGCACGCAGGCAAATAGATTTGGCAGTGATTTCTGTGTTACTTGACGCAGGCTCTGGTCCAGACTGGAATTTTGTCGATCCAAAATCTGGGGCCACTTTCGGCCGTTCTGAAGGTTTAGCAATTGCCAGTCTTCGGTTGTTTGAGGGTGGTGTGCTTAGCAAGAATGGTTTAGATGACCCTTTGAGGGTAGACGCGGCTCCGCTAACAAATATCACACCTAAAATATTAGCTTCACTATTTCAAGTTAGTGAAAACAATCCTCTTGTTGGCTTGGAAGAACGTGCAAAGTTATTAAACGAACTTGGCCAGGCGCTGATAAAACACAAACATATGTTTGAGTTTGGGGATGCTCTCAGACCCGGTAACCTATATGATTATTTTTTGCAACGGCAAGAAAAAGGTGTTTTAGCAGCTCGAGAAATACTTATTGCAATACTCAAAAGCATGGGAGAAATTTGGCCTGATGGCAGCTGGGTTGATAGCATCGCGATCGGTGATGCGGCCTATCATGAGGCGGTAAAAAGATCTGACATTACAGATAGAATTGTGCCATTCCATAAGCTATCACAATGGATGTCATACTCGTTAATAGAGCCTTTGCAATTAGCTGGCATAAAGATTATTCACCTTGATGCACTAACTGGCCTCGCAGAATATCGTAATGGTGGTTTATTTATCGACACTGGGACAATTTCTTTGAGGGATAAAACGGAAATGGAAACACTCCACGACCCTAAAAGTCCACTTATTGTCGAGTGGAGAGCATTGACTGTAACCCTTCTTGATCAGTTGGCTGAGCAAATTCGGCGGCGTACAAATACTAATGCAGAAAGTATGCCGCTTGTGAGCATTTTGCAGGGCGGCACTTGGACAGCTGGCCGACGGATTGCGCAAAGGCTTCGTTCTGATGCTAGCCCTCCTTTACGCCTGAAAAGCAGGGGAACAATCTTTTGATTCTGTTTTGGAATAATAGCTATGGGGAAACAAAATATGAGCCAGAAAAATACGACAATAGTTAGCCACCCACTCGTCCAACATAAATTATCTATTATGCGTGATATATCTACGCCAACCGCTAAGTTTCGGCAGCTATTACGTGAGATAAGTTTACTATTAGCGTATGAAGTCTGCGGTGATTTAGAAACAGGGCAAGTTGAGATACAAACCCCACTCGAAAATGCCAAAGTGCCGAAGCTTGAGGGAAAGAAACTTTGTTTTATATCTATTTTGCGTGCTGGTAATGGTCTTCTTGATGGGATGCTGGACTTAGTGCCGTCGGCTCGTGTAGGCCATGTTGGTCTTTATCGAGATCCAAAAACTTTGGTACCTGTTGAGTACTATTTAAAGTTACCTGATCAAATTGATGAACGCTTGTGTATTGTAGTTGACCCAATGCTGGCTACAGGCAACTCTGCGGCAGCGGCTGTGCAACGAATTAAAGATGTCGGAGCCACACGTGTAAAATTTGTATGTTTGCTTGCTGCCCCAGAGGGGCTGACAGCTTTCTCAGAACAGCATCCAGATGTTCCAATTGTTACTGCTTCCGTTGATCGTGAGCTAAATGATCACGCCTATATTTTGCCTGGTCTAGGCGATGCAGGAGACCGTATGTACGGCACAAAATAAAAGCCAAGTTAGCATAAATTGAAACTTTTAGCTTTCTTATTGATGTCATCAATCAACCTCCGTGTGACAGAGGTGTGACAACTAGAAGATGGTAATTTGTCATCTGTTAAATAAATTGTGCTCTTTGGGTTAGAGCAGCGGAATAATAATCCGTGTACCGGGGGGTCGAGTCCCTCCTCCGCTACCAATGTTTTCAATCACTCAGTTGTCATAGCGCTTTGGTGTATTAGAATAGATACCATCATTCACCTATTTCAGGCCCCTACAGACACACCGACCGGTGCACTCTAAGTGTTCTGGAGTGGGTTCATATCAATTTGCAGATGGTTATGCACTCACTGAGCTTATCCAATGGGTATGGAGGTCGTTTGTGAGAAAGGGAGAGCCTATTCTGTTTAGCTTCCTTCCACGAGGATGAAAGCACTGTTTTAAGAATGGCTGATGAAACATAGGAGTGGCTCAAGTTCAATCTTCACTGATTGCATTATCAATTACAGGAAATGTAATATTAATGTCACATTGATTTCACATTTCTGAATTTTAGAGGTTTTTATTTAAATTGATTTTGCAAAATAATCTAAAAACTTTGCGCTTCTCTGAGCGCGTATGGAAGCAACTTTAATAATCAGGTTCCGGAAATCAGTTTCTAATCCTGAATAATTTTTAACGTGAAAATAATTCATTGCATAGCGATTCTCTACTTTTTGTAAATTGTCACTCACATTTTGTGGTTTTTGTTTTTTTGCCTGAGCTTCGATGTTGATTAAAAAACTTTGATCTAAGCACTTATTGAAAATAATGCTTCCAACAAAATTTTTCTTAAAGTCTTCAAAATCAATCAAAGTAATGTTTGGATTAACCTTAGACGCGAAATGAGGAATAAACTTCTGAAAATCAAAAATGAATTTGTAATTATAGTACTTTGATGCAAACGAAAAATAGCCATTTCTTTTGATACAACGGGCCATAACTTCAACATTTAATACCACCTCACCGTAAATTTGTTGCTTCGAAAGTTCACCATAGATAGATCGCAGGTATTGGTCTGGTTTTCGTTGAACAACTATCCATTCTATTTCTTTGAAACCTGCATGTTTAGAAATTTTCTCCAATTCTATTGCCATAGCATGGTCGACTAAACAGTTTTCAAAATCTTCGCCACTTATGATAGCCGTTGTGCACCCAAATGCTTTGCAATCATTCTTCACCTTCTGGAAGAATTCAGATATTACCTGTTTATTCTGACTTTGAAATTGCCAAGCGAGGTAGCTATGCTGCTTCCAATTTTTATATTCTGGATACAAAACTTTTCCGGCGATCAAGGTCTTGGAATTGTAGTAACACAGCCTTTGAAAAGTTGTCGTGCCAGTTTTATGCGCTCCTGCATGTATTATTAATCTCAATATTTGCCTCTTTTTAAGCTATATCAAATTGGAAATTTGTTTGATATGTGATCCAAGCTACCCAACTGTTTGACCTTTGGAAAAATTTTTTACCGATTTATATAGTTAGCCAAAGAAACACTCAAGTGGAAAGCTCGTAAGCTGATTAGCCAAACTATTCAATTCACCATTGGGATATTACATCAGCTTCCTCTGATTTTTCGCTGGCAACACATGTCGCCCAACGTCGCTTTCATATTCTTTACTACTCATTAAGTAGAATATTGAAGTCGCCCCCAGGTACCATTTATTTCTCTAATTTCCTCGAATCACAACTTGCGTCAGTTAGTTGTGTTCTTGCAATCAAACGTCAATATGGCGCTTCTGTCACTCCCAAAATCACAGATGAGTCAAAGAATGTTCTTGAAATTATCTTTATTTAGCGAGCTTATTTTAAGAGTAGTTAGTAGCAGTAGTTTTTTTATTTACCTTTAGATCATATAAGTTTGGCTCATAGTGCATACTGCAGGGTGGTCAACTCACCTGGTAGGCTACATAGATCAGCAGGGCGATGATAAATGGTATTAAACTTTGCTTGGAAATTTCTATCATTTTGCCTGTTAATCCCGGCACTTTGGCCTTTTTTAAAATAATATGTGGCCAGTGAGTGACCAGATTTGTTCTAGTCTTATTTAATGTTTGATACCTTAATAAATATCAAACCTACGTCTCTGTTTACTCAAAAAAATTGTAATTGCTAAACGCTTGGGGTTGCTTGAGGTAAAGGTTTATAAAACTCACAAATTCACCTAGTCAGTTAGCATTTAAGGAAACAGACAGGTCTCTTCCTAAGCCTCACTAACATCCGTTTTCGCACAGCGCGCCCATGAATTGAATACTCGACGCACGTTACTCGCCTCTTTATCGACCAAGAGGCGTTTCTCTTGATGGGATGAAAGTTTTCCTCCGGTGTCGTGGACCATGCTTACAGAGTCAAAAGGCAAACCGCTTTGCAGAAACTCATCGTCCTGAACTGCTATAACTAAGGCATCAACATCTGATAATAGTGCGAGGGCGCGGCACCTGTCGTATAGGCTATCTAAGGTCATGATGTATGGCACACCATCGGACATTAAGACCTTCTGAGAGCAGACGAACGTAGCACGCAAACCAGAATTGACTAACCCCTTCCATTCTTCTTGCGCAGACACCACCGCTTCGCTACTACCAAAATGTACGTGAATGGGGATCCGCCCTTCGTTTCTTATCAGAGTTTTCAGAAAGGTCGGAATGTATGAACGCGAAATCTCACCACCTCCAAGTAATGGTGCATAGTTAACTTCGCTAATGATTGCTCCATTACTATTCCAGGGCTGGCTGATATCTTGGCTGATGATGTCGACCCCAGCCACCTGCAATCCAAAGAGTTTAGTGGCTTCAATAGCGGCCCTCACGTTAGTGGAATGGGTCGTTGACGTGACATCTTCATCAACGCCTCCCAAAGCTGTCGTTTCAATCCGGCGCAGAGCAACAAAACGCCCTGCTTCTGGAATAGTGTCAGCAGTCCATCCCTGGCGACCCAGCATTTGAAATGCGAGATCATCTAAAGGACGTATTCCCGAACGCTTCCATGGCGGCATCCGTTGCTGCGACTGGCACTCAGCGTTGACCAATTCTTTGATTGTGGATTGCCCGTTTGCATAAATGCCTATTGGCAACCGTCGGACGGCATAAAGCAGTTTACCATCTAAAACAAAAAGCCGATGGCACACTCCTGGGACTTGCTGTTCGATCAGTACGCTCTTACTAGGCGACCTTTTGACAGCCCTGTTGAATGCGGCTTTGAGGTTGTCCGCCTGCACATCAACGGTGACGCCTTCACCCCGCTCAAGGTCTGATGGCTTGACCACCAAAGGAAACCCTAAATGTGCCGAAGCTCTCTTTGCCTGTACTACTGATTTTACCGCTACGTGCCTAGGGGCTGGTAACCCGCCTTTTCTAAGAAGTTGTGCTGTAAGCGTCTTGTTTTTTGTCCAGCGCATACCCAAAGCACTGTCATGATCTGTAGTACTCCGCTCGATCCTGCAGCCAGCACTACCCATACCTACCTGAAATGCCCCACCAGGAAGTGGGAGATAGGGAATATTTAAGCGGTGGGCTACCCGCAGAACTTCAATCGTTGATTTGCCTCTTGGTATCACCTTTGCAAAAGGACGCCTAATATCATTTCTAATAAACTGGAAAAAACGCTGACGGTCTTCGCTGGAATCAGGGTCTGCAGTGGAGCACCACGTAGCCAGTTTAAACGCCACTTTAAGCACGCCTTCGAAAACTTTGGGTGGGACAAGTGCTGGGTCTGGTCGTTGACATACGGCCTTCCAACTCCCCACTTTTCCTGGCTCTGCTGCGACAGTCCGTACCATTGGAGCTTCAAATATCGGAATGCGGAGGACATGCATAAGGGCTAAAGAAAGCCGCAACACCACCTCAAACCAAAGTCTTCCATCATCACGTGATACGGATATGCCTAAATCTCTAGCTTCGAGAGATAATGGTCCATCCAAAATCTGCAACCAATCCATCGCAGTGTCTGCATTAGGATTTATAGCCAACGAGAAGGTACAGGAAACATCTTGCTTTTGTAGGCTGGTCCATTGTCCAGATTTGATAATTAAGTCATCGTCTGATTCAGTTTGTGCCATAGTAAATTAATAATAGGGCACCAGCAGACCGCCATCTACATAAAATATGCTTCCTGTCGAAAAAGGGAAATCGCCAGAAGCAAGCGAATCCACTGCACTAGCAACATCGTCTGGCATGCCCCATCTATTGTTAAGTGCAAACCCATCTTGCAATTTTTTATCGTAGTATTTTTTTACGCCCTTGGTCATATCTGTGTATATTAAACCGGGTCTTATTTCATATACAGATATCCCTGCATTCGCTAAACGAACCGAAAATGCTCGCGCCATCATGGATACACCTGCTTTTAACATACAATAATCGGCTCTTTGAATTGAAACAGCATGAGCATTTGAGCTAGTGATAAAAATAAAGCTTTGGTTAAACTTGTCTTTATTATTCAACATAATTTTAGCAAGTGCCTGATTGAGGACAAAAGTCCCGCGGAGATTAGTCCTATACAGAAAGTCAAGCGCATCAATCTCCAACTCAAGAAAATCAACTCGTCTTAAGGACGGGGCCCCTGCATTACTGACAACACAGTCAAGCCGACCAAATTTTTCATACACCTCCATTGCAATTGCCTCACCTAAGTCGATATCATGCAAATCAAAGAAAACTGAACGAGAGGTAGCACCGATACCATCTAAATAACTCTTAACTTCATCAAGCTCTTTGCTCGGCTTTCGGCCATGGAGTATTAGTCTAAATCCGCTTTTTGCTAGACGCTTTGCAATCGCCGCGCCGATCCCTCGACTTGAACCTGTTACGAAAGCTACTTTTTCTTGCGCCACATAGACCTCCTTGAGTTTAATTATTAGAGGTAGAGACTGAGGGATTGACCAAACTACAGTCGGTTGGGTTCAAGTTTTCAGCCTTTCCGCACCTCAGAAATTCCTTGAGTGACCTCTTTAATATTTTTCCACTCGGTGTTTTGGGAAGTTTTCTGCAGGCCCAAATTTCAACATCGCTAACTCTTCTAAAAATTTTGCGCATCGATCGATTTATAGCAGCAAAGTCGAAATCGAGGTCTACTTCAATGAATATTACGGGTGCACCTAGACGTTTGTCTCGTACGTCTCCAAACGCAGCAACACCATTAACATCCAGGACTGAAACGATTTTATTCTCTAGATCAATTGGATTGATGTTAATACCTTCAAAAAAAATCACATCATCTGAACGTCCAAGGATGAATAATTCTCCACTATCTTCCAATTGAGCGATATCTTTTGGGGAGAAATAAGTCTGCTCATTTTCTAAATTTCCATAATGATCACTTCCATATATATCACGCAGAAATAAATTTCCGAAACCATTGTTATCCACCCTTATTTCACCAACAATTCCGTCCAAGAGAAATCCCACAGAAGAATCATCTGCACTGCATTTATGGCTGGGCTTGCAAATAGAAACCTCTCCAATTTCATTTGTCCCGTATCCGATAAATAAATTGGGTGTGAGATTTTTTATAATCTTTTCTCGCAATGCACTATGAACAGGTGATCCGCTCACCAAAAGGCTTTTTAAGAAAGGGAAACGAAATTGTTGAGACTTTTCCCAGTTTAACAACGAGTTAACTTGGCTAGTCACACATGAAAAGTGGTCTACACGCAAAGCATTAATCTGTTTGGTAAAGCCTTTTGATGATGTTTTTACACCTGGAAAAACAACGCAGCCGCCGGACGACAATGCTGCTATACTTCTTCGAAATCCAGTGAAAAATCTGACTGAAATTAGGCAGATATGTAAATCCGCTTCATTAAATGATCGAGCGATACAATCTCGTCTCATCATAGAATTTAAGTCTACAGGGCGATGATATATCAGTTTTTGGGATCGGCTTGTTGTGCCGCTACTACTCAAATAAATGCCAGCACGCAAATGAGGGTTTTCAAGTTCTGTGTTTGATAATTGTGATTTTAGAGAGAATTCTTGGATATAAAGGTTTGGCAATACAGCTTGTAATTTCTCTTGTTCATGTAAAAGAAAAACGCTTCGTCCCTGTGTGGTGAGCTTTTTAAACGCAGTGCGAAAGTTCACATTTCCGGGTACGTAAATATTTATACCAAGTGCTAATGCGGCAATCCCATACACCAAATTCTTAAATTGGTCATTGCATGCAAGAATCACTGTGTCGTATTCGCCAAAGTTTTTAAGCTCCAAACTTGCAGAGATCAAATAGTTATGGAATTCCGAATAAGATATTGATTTGTCGTCATTAATTATGCAGCATTTTTCACTGTTGTGGTTCATCCATTTAAATAATGAGGCAAGCGCATCGGAGTTGATGTCTGTCAGCATGGGTATTTCCTGCAGTCATATGAATCCATCACATTCGAGCATATAGTATTTTAATTTATTAATCAGCTCAGTATTTGTTCTTTAAAGGTTTTGTCGAGTGAGCAAAATCTCTCGGCGTAATATGCGCGAGGATGAACGTGCTACGTCAGATTGGAATAGTGGAAATATAGCGGATCGAATTATTTAGGATCTTGCGTACAACTAGACGCAATAAGTAACAAACCATTGTCAGTTTGTTGTTTGTTAATTAATGCTGAGGCCGAATTGTGTTCACGCAAATAGAGAGCCTTGTTTTATTTTGAGAAAAGTTTAGCTTTATTAATTAACTCAGTGACTGCACTCTTGGTATTCATGCTTGACATAATATTCTGTTTAAAGATTAGGTTGCAGCCATTTTCTGAAAACAGCAAATAACTATTATGTCTTTGGGTGACTTGTTGCTTGGGAAATACTAATTTTTTCGCAAATTCAAAATTCTGTCTGAGATTGAGAGGGTTTATTTGAACAAGTTCTGCAGCTTGATGCGCACTAGCGAGGAGTAATTCAAATTTTTTAGCGGCTTCGTTTTCTGAAGCTCTCTGACCAAAAATCAGAACTGACAAATTTCCTTTGCTACTTCTAAATAACAATTCTTTTGAAACACTGTCATTGCTGACTGCATACTGGTATTTCAGCTCGCCTCTGTCTGTCTCTAGACCATATTTTTCAATGCAATAATCTGAAGCCATCAAACTGGAGCTTGAAAAAACAAACATTAGAAGTAAAGTTAAAATTTTCACGACAATAATCTCATTGCATACTGACCATTTCCAGAGTTAGCTCTGTTAAGAACCTGAGTCGCAGCTTGACCAAGCACTTGGAATTTTACCAATTTTGCCATCTCTAAAGCAAAATCTGCGTCCATAATTCTACCTTTGGCAATTTCGGTATTAGAGCTCTGGGCAACCAAGTTATCAATCGTGCTGTTTAGCCTATTGATGACAGCGCCAAGTCTAGCTCGATTTGAAGCAATTGTTTCAATTGCGATGTCGAGTATTTCAACTGCTTGGGAGGCTCCCTCCTGAGTGCTTATATCTATGCTATTTAGATGTTTGCCAGGAATAAATGTTTGGCTAACGCCATCAATTATTTGTGTTATTGTTTCCGAACTAGAGCTAGAGCTAGAACTGGAGTTGGAACTGCTTCCTGACGCAGCTATTGCGTTGCTAGATGACGTTCCTGCTGCACCCGATGGTAGAGCAATTCTATAAGGGAATGATGGGTTTGTAGGATCGTAGTAAACTGTTACACCAGAATTAGCGCCATTAACAAAATTAGCTGTAGATGCTGTTGCGTCAGTCACTCCCAGAGCGGTTTGCATTAATGCTGACAAGTTTGAAAAAGATATAGAGCTTCCTGCGCCAGTTGCAGTTGTTTGAAAAATTAGGGGGCTGTTTGTTGTAACATTTACAGTATCCCCCCCGGCTACCACTGCATTAATTGCTGTTTGCATGTCTGCCGCAAAATCATCCTCGGTAAGTCCTCCTGCGGTGTAATCACGAGAGTTAAATGTAATGGTGTAATCATTTCCATTAACTTTCATATCAAAAGTTTCTTGGGCGGAAAAATTTGACAATACTACATCGCCAGTTTCTACCTCGGCAACAGTTGCTCCCGATTGTATAAATTCAAAATATTCAATTCCTGCTAATGTATCTGTGCCATCACTTCCACCACTATTATGCTGCACAGTGTAGCCACTTGAGGAATCCCCAGTTATTGTATATTCAGATTTGTCGCCAGAAAATACCGCAATATCAGCTTCACCATCTCCCCCATTTATTGTGTCATTTCCTCCTCCACCAGTAATTCTGTTATTTGCATAGTTACCTGTGATTGTATCATTACCCGCTCCACCAATTGCATTTTCAATGAGTGAGTAATGAGCGATGGCGACGTTTTCCTCACCGGTGTATATTGCATCACCCGTATCAGCCAAAGCGTCTAGTGTGGCGAAATAGCTTTCAACATTTGATTTTGCAGTTGTGCCACCCGCTGTTTCAACGTCAGCCAGCTGTTGGGCGCGTGTGTAAGTTGCGATCGACGAGAAGGTTCCAGGGGTTAGGTTGATTGTGCTGCTTCTTTCAGTATTTGTTACTGCAGATGCATCTATTGTATCAATCCCGCCACCATCAACAATAGTGTGTATGGCCATCACTTTGTCGGCGTACTTATAGGTGTTATCGCCGGATCTTGTATCTCCGGTGAAACCGGATGAGTTATACATATGATCTGCTGTAGCAATATCATAAACCATTGGGGTTGCTGCATAAATTGCGTCTGAAGATGCTCCAAAATAGTTTCCTGCACCTATAGATATTGAATCTAAATTTTGATAATCGTAATTATTCAACACAGTTCCGCTATTCGCTGCTGCTTGGTCTGCGTATGTATTGAAGCTTACAGCATAGTTTCTGTCGAAGCTT
>TARA_B100000963_G_scaffold343492_1_pt1 | contig 17896 bp, 16 predicted proteins | sample TARA_B100000963 | Tara Oceans TARA_B100000963 (sample SAMEA2622097) | marine metagenome | biome: marine biome (ENVO:00000447); feature: surface water layer (ENVO:00002042); material: "saline water (ENVO:00002010), including plankton (ENVO:xxxxxxxx)" | depth 5 m | reverse complement strand
ACATTATAAAAATAAATTACTTCATATTTAAAATTAAACCATTTTTTCAAATTTTCTAACAATTCTAAATTTTTTGCCTTAGTGAATGCGTAAGGAGATAAATTTTTATCATTTCCATTATTACCTAATGATGCGGAAGTAGCAGAATAAATCAGCTTGATTTTATTTTTTAAACAAAAATTAAATATTGCATTAGATCCAATTGTATTGGACTCTAAACACTCATTCATTTTGAGAAAACTTTGATAAATTCTTGCAAATTCTCCAAAATGGAAAATAGTAATTATATCTTTAGGATTTTTAAATATCTTTTCAATATTTATTGTTTTTCCTTTGTAATATTTTACTCTTTTGTCTTTTAAATGATTTTTTTTAAATCCAGAAGAGTAATTATCTAAACTTAATATTTTATATCTTGTTTTTTTTAGAAGAAGTTTTATCAAATTTGTTCCAACAAATCCTGCTCCTCCGGTAACTAAAATTTTTTTATCAGACATTCTTTTAATATATATATTTGATGAAACTTATTTTTCAATCGATTAATCTAAATTCGTCCTAAACCAAGACTTATTTCCAATCATTGCGTTGTAGATTCCGCTAATACGGGCGAAATAAATTTTTTTATTGAGTTCTCTTAAAGTAATTGAATAATATAAATATTTGAATATTGCTGATAAAAACTTAAAACCAGTTTTTTTATAAGCTTTTATTATTCCATAATGTTTTTTATGAAAATAAAATGTTGACCACATTAGATGCCAATGTCTATTAATTTCTATCTCTTCTTTTTTAATTAAATCAGTTGAATAATTACCTTTATGTTTAATTTTTGAGTCTTCAATTAAATAAATCTTAAAATTTTTTCTTAAGCTTCTCAGATAAAGATCATTTTCCTCATAATACAAAAATATATTTTCATCAAAAAACCCTATTTCGTTCATTGCTTTCATATTAAAAAATAGTGCACAACCAGTAATAAAATTCATACTGTGAACATTTTTAAGAATATCTTTTTGTAAGTAGTAATTTTTTTTGTAAGCCACACCTTGAATAGATGGACCAAGAATTGAAAAATCTTCTAACTTATTTGCATAGTTGTACAAAGTTTCTATAGTATTCGAAGAAAGTTCAACATCAACATCTAAATAAAGAACAAATTTAGTTTTTGCTTTGGATAAGCCAATGTTGGCGCCTCCTCCATTCCCAGTGTTTTTTGTAGGTATCTCAACTTTAACATTTGGGTATTTACTTTCGAGATATCTTTTTAAATTTTTATCTTGCGAATTTTCAACTACAATTATTGGAATATTTCTGTCTATTTGATTAATTGGTTTTTCAATTATATTTTTTGAATAAAAGGAAACAAATATGATTGTTAAATCTTTATTTAGACTCATTTGCTAATTACTATTTTAATTAATTTAACCAAATAAATAATTTTTACTATACAATTGTATTAGTAAGACCGCTATGATAAATAAATTTTATGTCTTTTAAAGAAATCCCTTTAATGAAAACTAGTGAAGGAACTGTCTTATTCCATCCTTATATTTCAAAAAATTCTTTTAAAAACGTGAAAAAAGTACTTTCTGGAAGATGGATAGGCCAAGGCCCCCTGGTTGATAAATTTGAAAAAAAATTCAAATCTTTATTTGCGAATAGAAACTATTGTCTTGCAACTGGATCAGGAACTGACTCGCTCCATTTATCTTATATTCTAGCGGGTTTAAAAAAAGGTGATGAGGTAATTGCTCCTTTATTTACGTGCACAGCTACTAATATTCCTTTTTTATACATGGGTGTAAATATTAAGTTTGCTGACATTGATCCACTCACAATGAATATTAGTGTTCATAGTGTTAAAAAACTTATTTCAAAAAAAACTAAGGCTATAATATGTATGCATTACGGTGGTTTACCTTGTGATTTGGACGAATTACAAAATATTGCATCAAAATATAAGATTCCATTAATTGAAGATGCCGCACATGCGCTCGGTGCAACATTTCAAAAAAAATCAATAGGAAGTATAAGTGACTTCACAATGTTTAGTTTTCAGGCAATAAAACATATTACTACAGCTGATGGCGGAATGCTTTGTATTAAAAATAAAAGATTAATCAATCAAGCTAAAAGAATAAGGTGGTTTGGTATTGATAGAGAAAAAAAACAAAAAGCAACATGGGAAAATGATATTTTTGAAATAGGATATAAATACCAAATGACTGACCTAGGAGCCGCAGTTGGTATTGAAGGTTTAAAAGAATTTAAAAAAGTATTAGATCATAGAAAAACTATTTTTAATATTTATTTAGATAAATTAATAACTAATAAGAATATTTTGTGCGTTCATAAAGATGATGGGAAAAGAACTCACGCAGCTTGGTTATTTACTATAATTTCAAAGAAAAAAGATTTTATTCAAAAAAAATTGAGAGAAAAAAGAATTGAAAGCAACCAAGTACACTTTAGAAATGATAAATATTCAATCTTTAAAAAATTTGTTAAAGGTAAAAAATTCCCTAACATGGATTACGCAGAGAATAAATATCTTGCGATCCCGGTCCATCATAAAGTTTCAATACAAAAAGCAAAATATATAGCTGATTTAATAAATAAAATTGTATAAATGGGAAAATTTATTGTTACTGGTGGATTAGGATTTATCGGAAGCAATTTAATAGAATATTTATTAAATATTGGCCACTCTGTTATTAACATTGATAAAGTTAATTATGCATCAAATTTTTATAATACTAGGGATTTTTTAAACAATAAAAATTATAAATTTTATAAAACTGATATTGGTAATAAGAAAAAATTAAACCATCTAATTAAAAAATATAGACCTGCATGTATATTTAATTTAGCCGCAGAAACTCATGTAGACCGATCGATTGATGAGTCTCAAAAATTTGTTGAATCAAATATAGTGAGCGTTCAATCCTTACTTGAAGTTCTTATTTATAATAAAAAAATAAAATTAATTCACATTTCTACTGATGAAGTTTTTGGAGATATTAAAAAAAACTTTAGAACTAGTGAAAGTTATCCTTATAATCCTAAGAATCCTTACGCTGCAACTAAAGCAGCGTCAGATCATATCGTACGGGCTTATATTAATACCTATGGAATTAATGCAATTATAACTAACTGTTGTAACAATTTTGGCCCCAGACAAAATCCAGAAAAGTTTGTCCCTAAAATTATCTATAATATATTAAATAAAAAACCTCTCCCTGTATATGGTAAAGGAAAAAATTCAAGAGAATGGATTTACGTACTTGATCATTGTAAAGCTTTATATCGAGTTTTTCTAAAAGGTAAGGTTGGAGAAACATATAATATAGGTTCCAATAAAAATTTGAATAATATTCAACTTGTAAAAAAGATTATAAAGATTTGTAAGTTGAAAAATATGTTCAATTCTAAATCAAAAATAAAATTTGTAAAAGACAGGCCAGGTCATGACATAAGATATGCCCTTAATAGTAAAAAAATTAGATCTAGATTAAAATGGTCTTGTGAATTAAATATTAATCAAGGTCTTTCTAAAACATTAGATTGGTATCAAAAAAACAAAAAATTTTATAAAATGATTAGAAATAAAAATTTATTAAATCGATTAGGTATGAAAAGATGATTAAAAAAGGAATAATATTAGCTGGTGGATTAGGTACACGAATGAGTCCGATAACTAAAGCTGTTAATAAGCAATTACTTCCTATTTATGATAAGCCACTAATTTATTATCCACTATCGATTTTGATGTTAGCGGGTATAAGAGAAATACTTATAATCGTTAATAAAGGATCAATATCTCAATTTAAAAAAGTAATTTTAAATGGAGAAAACTTAGGATTAAATATAAAATATGCAGAGCAAGATAGACCTAGAGGACTTCCTGATGCTTTCAAGATTGGTAAAAATTTTATAGGTAAAGACAATGTTGCATTAATACTTGGAGATAATTTTTTTTACGGGCAAAGTTTAACCGAAAAATTAAGTTCAATTGCAAAATTAAAAAAAGGAGCTACAATTTTTGCTTATCCGGTCAAGAATCCTGAAAGATTTGGAGTCGTAACGCTAAGGGGTAAAAAAATATTAAGTTTAATTGAAAAACCTAATAAAACTAAATCAAACTTAGCTGTGACAGGTTTATATTTTTTTGATAACTCAGTAATAGAAAAAACTTTAAAATTAAAAAATTCAAAAAGAAAAGAATTAGAAATCATAGATTTATTAAAATTATATTTAAAAAGCAAATTACTTAAAGTAGAGCATTTAGGCAGAGGTGCGGCATGGTTAGATGCTGGTACCATTGAAGATTTTAATCAAACATCCATCTTTGTTTCCTCAATTGAAAAAAGACAAGGTTTGAAAATAGCATGCTTAGAGGAAATAGCTTTGAAAAAAAAATGGATTAATAAACAAAATATTAAAAAGGCGATTTCTTTTTACGGAAATTGTGAGTATTCAGAGTATTTAAAAAATCTTTTTTAATTTTTTTTGTTATGAATAAAAAAATTATTAATTTCAAAAATGACAGTTTATTAATTTATATTTTACTTCTTTTATCTTTTGTAATTTCTTTTTCTTACCCTTATCTACAATACGGTGTAGATGGTGGATTAGTGCTAGCTGATCAAATTAAATATCCAGACAAAAAGTCACCTATGCAATATTATTTTCTAAACTCTTGGACGTTAATTCATCAAATTTCTTTTTTACTTATTAAAATTGGTTTTTCTGTTGAGATGACTTCTAAATTTCTCATTTTTATTTCAACAATATCTTTCTCTTTTGGTGTTTTGCTATTTTCATTTGCAATAACTCAAGAAAAATTCTTTTCTCTATTAATTGCAATTGCCTCAATAATCTTAGGTAAAAATTTTGGAGACACTGATTACCCATCATTAATTTTTTCTGAGCATACTTTTGGTATGCTTAGCTTAGCTTTTGTCACTCTTTCTTTGGGTTTAATTGCTAATAAGAATTTTTTATTGTCTTGCTTTTTAATTGTGAGCTTAATTTCTGTTCATCCTATTATTGGTTTTTGGATGACAGGATTATGTGCGCTTGGATTCTTTATATGTAATAATTTTTATCAAAATAGGAGAGCGATAATAAACGGATGCTTAATAGGATTATCATTAGTTATATTAAGTTTTATATTTTTTTATTCTAACTCTATTGATAGGGTTGAATTTGATACAAATCTTTTCAAAATTTATCTTGATAGGTGGGATGGACATCGAATTATTTCAAAAAATATTCATTATCAGTATTTAATAAAAACTTTTATCTTAGGTTTACTTAGTTTTATTTTTCTAAAAGAGATTAATGAAAAAAAAAATTCAAGTCCTCATATATTAATACTCTTATTAGGTTTGATAGCTTCATCCTTTTTATATTTAGCCTTCAAATTTTTTCCAAATTTATTTCCTAACCTGATAAAAATTGCAATGCCTTCACGATTTATAATGTTGCACACATTTTTAGGTTGGCCGCTTTTAATAAGTTTTTTATTTTATTTTTTGAAAAAAAAATTTAATAAACAAAGAGTGGTAAAAATTTTTTCTCTTTTAATAATATTAATACTACTACAAAATTACAAAAAAATTTTAAATATCTCTGATAATTTTATAATGAATTTTAAGCCTTCAATAACATCTGATGTGATTGAATTTGTCAAAAAGGAAAATTTTGAAGAGTACTTACTTACTTCGTCAAGCTTAACTCCTATAATTTTTAAAAAAACAAAAAAACCGATTTTATTACATACCGAGTCAATGGATTTTATTCCTTACCATCCTTATTTGGTCGACAAATTTTTTAATATTTTAGAAATTATTTATGAAATCAAAAATAATCTACCACCTGAAAATAATAATCCCTCTTTATCTGATACTTATGTTAGGAATACTTTTGAAAAATATAGCAAAAAAAAATGGATAGAAAAGAAAAGTAAATTTGATATCAAATATATAATAACGCCGAAAGATTGGTCTTTGAATCTTAATTTAGTGATTGAAGATCAATTCTATAAACTCTACAAAATTCTATAGCTTTTTTTTTATATTTTTAATTACATAGCTTTCTCGTCCTCTAACTTCTTCAAATATTCTTGCTATATATATTCCTGTTACTCCGAGTGTGAGAAGAATTATTCCTGAAAAAAAAGACACTGTAATTATTATTCCTGCTGTTCCTGGTACAGCAATGTCTGTAAATTTCATATACAAAGCATAAAGAATTAAAATCAATGAGAATATTATTGAAATCATTCCTAAAATTATTCCAAAGTATAGAGGTTTAAGAGAATAAGCGGTCACTCCACTGATAAATTCTGTAACAGGCCCCGCTGATAATAATGGAAATTTTGTTTTTCCTTCGTTTCTTGCTTCTCTTACATATTCAACATACGCTTGCTGAAAACCAACCCAAACAGATAAACCACGAATATAAGGTCTAAACTCTTTCTGGTCTAAAATTTTATTCAATGCTTTTTTTGAAATAAGCTTAAAATCACCTGCTTCAGTTGGCAATCTGATATCTGATAGAAAGTTTATTACTTTATAAGCTATTTTAGTGATAAAGAGCTTGAATTTTGACTCTCCTAATCTTTTAGTTCTAACTGTGTGCACTATCTCCGCACCATTCTCGTATTCTTGTATTAATTTATCCAAAATTTCAGGTGGATCCTGTAAATCAGAGTCCATATAAACAATACAATCGCCTTTAGCATTCTTAAAACCAGCTAAAACGCAAGGTCCTACTCCAAATGTACGTGACATGTTAATTAAGGTTATTGGAAATTTTTTTTGTAAATTTTCAAGTAATTTTTCAGAATTATCGTTTGAAGCATCATTTACAAAAATCAATTCATAGCTATAGTTGGGCAGTTTTTTTACAGAGTCGTCTACTCTTTTAACAAGCTCTTCTAAATTTTTTTCTTCATTTTTAAACGAAAAAACAAAAGAAATTAATTTCATAATATGATTATTAAACTATTTAAACTGATATTAAAATGTTAAAATTACCAATAATGAAAAATATAGATTTAGTTATCCTTGCTGGAGGTAAAGGAACCAGAATTAAAGAGTTATTAGATAATAAACCCAAACCGATGGTTAAATTTAATAATATTTATTTCTTACAATATTTAATTAATTTACTTGGTAAGTATTCGTTCAATAAAATTTATATATTAACAGGTTACAAACATGAGATCATATTCAAAAACTTTCATAATAAAATTTTTAATCTCACGAAAATTAAGTGTTTAAAAGAACGAAATTTAATGGGTACGGGTGGAGCATTATTAAATTTAAAAAAAGAAAAAATGAATGATTTTATTCTAGTTAATGGTGACACTATTTTTGATATCGATTTAAAAACTTTAATAAAATCTTGCGGAAGAAAAAAATTAGGTGCTGTTGCTCTTGCTGAAAATAAAAAAAATACTAATAGTTTAAAATTGAATAGTCTAAGTATAAAAAATCATACACTTTCTTATAAAAAAAAAGGGAAATTAATGAACGGTGGAATTTATTTTTTTAAAAAAAAAATTTTAAGTTTATTGCCTTCAAAAAAATTTTCTCTCGAAAATGATTTTTTGCCGAAATTAATTAATAAAAAACTTGTAAATGGTAAGATTTTTAACAATTTTTTTTTAGATATTGGTACACCTAAATATTTTAAGATTTCAGAAAATAAATTAAGATATTATTTTAAAAAACCCGCCGCTTTCTTAGATAGAGATGGAGTTATAAATCATGATTTAGGATATGTATATAAAAAGAAAAATTTTAAATTCAGGAAAGGAGTGATAGATGGCTTAAAAGATCTTAAAAAAAAAAATTATTTAATTTTCATAATTACTAATCAAGCTGGTATTGCAAAAGGTATTTTTAAAGAAGAGGATTTTTTTAAGTTACAGTTTTTTTTAAGTGAGAAATTATCAAAATTCAATATTATGATTAGCGATGTTCAATATTCACCTTTTCACCCAAATGGAAAAATCTTAAAATTTAGAAAAAAAAGTAATCTTAGAAAACCTGGTAATCAAATGGTCAAAAACATTTTAAATAAATTTATTATAGATAAGAAAAAGAGCTTTATGATTGGCGATAAAATTTCTGATAAAAAATGTGCAGACAAAAGTAAAATAAAGTTCTATTTCGCTACAGAAAATTTTTATACTTTAATAAAAAAAATTACTTAGTAGTTGTTAATTATTCTATTCTTATCGTTTGTGAAAATTTGAATTAATTCTGATATTCCATTATCTAGAGAAATTGATGCTTTAAAACCTTTTTTTTCTATTTTTTTGTTACTCACAAAGTAGTCTCTTTTGTCAGGATCTTTTCTATTTTTTACAATTTTTATTTGCAATTTTTTGTATTGTTTTTGAATCTTTTTTGCTAGCATAATTTTACTAATATTTGCAGATGATAAACCTAAATTGTAAACATCATTTTTCAATTTATTGAAGTTTTTCATTGTAAAAATTATTGCATTTACAACATCTCGTACATGAATAAAGTTTCTTCTGAAGTGTGGCTCAAATAATGTTAATTTTTTTTTCTTAATTGTAGTATTAACAAAATTATTTACTAATAAATCACTTCTCATTCTGTAGCTATGACCGAATACTGTAGCTAATCTAAAACATACATGATTTTTAATTTTTTCTCTTACAAGATCCTCTCCATCACATTTCGTTTTTCCGTAAAGAGAAATTGGATTTAAAGGGCTATTTTCATCACAATATTTATTTTTTTCACCAATTCCATAGCCAGAATTGGTTGTTAAATAAATTACTTTATTTTTTTTTGTAACAATTTCACAAAGAGTTTTAATTGTACCTAGGTTAGTACTAATGGCATCTTTTTTAAATTTTTCACATAGTGGCGCTCCTACTAAGGCAGCTAAAGGAATTATAAAATCATGTTTTTTCACAAGTTTTTTCATTAAATTTTTTTTTCTAACATCATCACAAATTAATTTAAAATTTTTGTTAAAATATAAATGATTTAATGACCCTTTATCGTATTTTAATAAGTCAACAACAGTAACTTTGTGGCCTAAGTTTAAAAGCTTTGTGCTTAACATTGAGCCTATGTATCCTGCTCCTCCTGTAATTAAAATTTTACTCATAATTTAAATTCTTTTAGCATTTTTATCTCTTGTGCTTAAAATGGGCCTATCAATTTTCCAATTAATGTTGATTTTTGGATCATTCCACTTGTAGCTTTTTTGTTTTTTTGAGTCTAAATATTTACCCTTATAGCTCCATTTATAATGAAAGATACAAAAATCTGTTAAACACAAGTGTCCATTCGCATAGTGAGGTGGAACAAGGATAGTTTTAGGTTTTTTATGATCCAATATCCACTTTTTGTGCTTTAAATAATTTTTCGATTTTTTTTGCATATTCACGACAACAAATAAAAATTTCCCATACACACTTGAAACTAATTTCCAAGATTTAAAATCACAATGTAAACCCCTTAGTACGTTTTTTTTTGAAATAGAAAATTTATCATGATTAAATTTAATATTATTAAAATCTTTTTTTTCCCAACTGGTCCATAATAGACCACGATTGTCTGAAAAATTATTTCTTATTTTAATTTTTATATTCTTTTTCATCAAATTTTTATATCATTTAATATTTTCAGTATTTTAATTATCTTATTTTTTTTAAGTGAAGGATAGTTTCCAATATAATACCCAAAAAAATGAATTTTTTCTACATTTGGAAATTTTTTTAAATTAATTTTTTTTACATGGTTTTTTAGGTAAGGCTGTCTTAACTGATTACCGCCGCCAGCATTTCCCCTTCTAAATTCTATATTATTGTTTCTTAAGTTTTTTTCAAATAAATCTCTTTTTTTTAAATCATTTGTTTTAAGTATTATTGGAAATGCATAATTGGAAGATCCGATTGTTTGAAAATCCTTAAAATATTTTGTTTCATCAAGCTGGCTAATAAAAAACTTAAAATTAGCTGTTCTTTTTTTGTTATTTTTATCAAGTGATTTTAGTTGATTAATTCCTATGCATGCGCCTATTTCTGTATTTCTAAAATTTAAAGTTGGATACAAGAAAATAAATTGGGGGGATAAATTGTTATATTTTTTAATCATATTTTTTTCAAAAGTTTTGTTTTTACTCTCTCGTACCATACCGTGAGATCTGAAAATTTTAGATAATTCGTAAATTTTTTTATCATTAGTAGATATCATTCCTCCCTCTATCGTTGTCATATGGTGTGCATAATAAAATGAGAAATTTGAGACCAACCCTAATGTGCCCAACTTTTTATTTTTAAATTTTGCACCATGACTTTCACAAACATCTTCTATTAAAGGAATTTTCTTTTTTTTAAGAATTTTTAGAAGCTTTTCATTCACTCCACTGAAACCTTGTGCGTGTGTTACGAATACAGCTAAAGTCTTTTTATTTATTTTTTTAATTATTTGATCTGCATTAGCAGAAAGAGTTGAAAGATTTACATCAACAAAAATTGGTTCTAAATTATTTAGAATTACTGAGGAAATATCTGATATCCAAGTAAGAGATGGAACGATTACTTGATTTTTATTTTTATTTTTTTTTAAAGCCTTTATCAAAGAGATAGTAATAAAGTTTGCTGAAGAGCCTGAATTAACAAATGTTGAGTATTTTACACCAAGCCATTTAGACCATTTTTCCTCAAATTCTTTTACCTTACTGGATTGTGTGAGAATTGGATTTGATCGATTAAGAATCTTTTTAAGTTCAGAAAAGTCTGACTTGGAAAAATTGTTATGCATTAAAGAATGATTAAATTTCATACTAATTTTTTTCAAAAATAATTTTACTTCCTTGAGGTGAAAAGTTGAATGGTATTTCAACTAAATCACAATTAGATAAAAATTTTTTCTTGTTTATTTCATTAATGTAAAATAATAAAAAACCTCCACCTCCAGCTCCTAATAATTTCCCGCCCAAAGCTCCATAACTTTTTGCTTGATTATAGATATCATCAATTTTTGTATTTGAAATATTATTACTTATCTCTTTTTTATAAAACCAAGCTTCATCTAATAAATGTCCAAAATCATCAATTGTCCCACTATTCAAAATTTTCTCACCTAGTTCAACATGTTCGATTAATTTTTTAATCTTTTTTTTATTTTTCTTAGTTAAAGTATTCACATATCTTTTTGCAACTTCTGGTGCGTTCCTTTGAACTCCAGAGTATATTAACATAAGATTTTTGTTCAGTTTTTTTAAATTTTTTTTATTCTTTATTTCTTTTACTGTAATTTTTTTTTTATCAAAATTTATTCTATTAAAACCCCCGTATACCGTTGCTGTTTGATCTTGTGACCCAACTATTTCACGCATTATTTTTTGCTCAAAATTAATCGAAAAATCAGCTAGTTGCTTGTCACTAATGTTCTTATTTATATACTTAAATAAGATTTTAGCCAATCCCACAACAAAACATGAGCTAGATCCCATCCCGCTTCTGGCGGGCAAGTCACCATCATAATGAATTTCCAAACCTCTTTTGACTTTAAATTTTTTTAATAAATTTCTTACAGCATTATGTTTTATCTGATTTACACTTTTGACAGTTTCAACTTTAGACCAAACTATTCTATACTTATGTTCAAAAAAATTAGGTAAATCTCTCAGGGTAATATAAATATATTTATCAATAGTAGTTGATAAAACTGCTCCTGAATATTTTTTGTACCATTCTGGATAATCACTTCCACCGCCAAAAAAAGAAATTCTATAAGGTGTCTTAGAAATTATCATTGAGTTTGATTAATTATTGATTTTATTTTTGAAATTATCTCTTTTTTATCAGGAGGTAAGTTATCTACTTTTTTATGATGGCCTGCAGTTCTATTTTTTAACCCTAAAACAGAGATTTTTTTGTCAGTTCTCTCATTCACTTTATGAGCTAAAATTCTCAATATCCCATCGTTATAATCATTATCTGTCATTAATACTCCATGTTTAGTTTTTTTTATTGCTTCTATCCATTCTTTTTTTAATTCAAAAGGTTTTAAATTAACTAAATGAATTATTCCAATTTTATAGCCTTTTTTTTGTAATTCTATTTTTGCTTTTTCAGCTTCGAACCTTGTAACTGAGATTGGCATTAAGATTAAATCTTTTTTTCCTTTAAAATCATTTTTGAATTCACTCTTATTTGAATAACTGTATCGATGTTCAGATATATAAAAAACGTCATTTGAACTCATAAACTTTTTATAAACACTTTCATATTCCATGCTTGTCATTGGTGAAAAAATTTTTAAGCCTGGCATCTTATAAATTATTGAAATGTGTGCTGAACCAGCAACTGGACCAATGGATCCCTCGGATGCAATACCTCTAATTAACATCGGACATGGATTTTTCCAAATTTCATTTGATTTACAAGCATAATTAACAATAAAAATGCAATTAAACCAATTATAACCTTGATAACGAATTATATAAATTGGTCTTTTGCCCATTAAAGCTGACCCAGTTACAATCCCGCCGCCTGCAACATCAGCCATTGGTAATTCTATTACACCATCCTTTTCAAATAACTTTGGTAGAGTGCCAGCTACCCAACCAACACCTGTAAGATTTTGTCCAAAAACTTGGCTTTTATTTTTTTTTAAATGATCTTTAGTAATATTTTTAATTGTATCTCTTAGTTCTTTTCCCATAACAAATTTATTTTTTTTTTTATTTTTTCATCGATAATTTCAGCTTTTTTTCCAATTAATTTTTTTTGTTGTAAATGTCTATCAAACACGTTTTCTTCATCTTTTCCCGCTCCAGCATGCCAAAAAATTCTATTTGTATGTATGTTTATTAGCATTGGTTTTTTAAATAAATCTTTATTTATATTTTTAAAAACTTTATTAGGCTCATCTTTTAAATCAAAAGAGGAAATTTTGAGAGCTTTCGCTAGTTCTTTTGCTTTCCAATCTCTTCTTTCTTCTTTTTTTGTAAGGACAGCATAATTATTATCATCAACAACAAATAAAATTGGTAAGTTTTTTTTGGAAACCCAGCTAAGCGAGGCTAAAACATAATCTTCTTCAAGAGCAGCATCGCCGATAAAAATAACTGTAGGCTTTTTACTAGCAAAACATGCGCCTGTACCAATACATGCGTTACTCCCCATAAAACCATCATGTCCAAACATATTAATTTTTTTAGAGTGAATAGACAGGGATCCTCCCATACCAAAGGTGCAGCCATCTTTTTTACCCTTAAGCTCTTTAATCAATTTAACAATATCACCACCAAAGGATAAATAAATTGAATGACCACGGTGTTGACCAAATATCAAAGGTCTAATTTTCTTCTTTTTCGCTATTTCTGAAATTATAGCAGGAGCATACTCTTGACCAGCAGATAGATAAACAGGAAAATTTATTTCTTTATTTGAAACTCTTTTAAATACTTCATTCTCAAAATGTCGACATATAGAAGCTTTTTTAAATACATTAAGTGTAAAGCTCATGATAAATTAAATTTTATCACCTAATAATTTTCTTTTTAACTTTATTTTAGTAGTCTCCCTCAAATTATTTACAGCATTCATTCCAAATTTGCTCTCAAGTAACTTTAAATACTTTGGGTTAGTATGATATTTATTCCATGCTTTATCTCTAAATGAAAGTATTTCTGCGGCTGATAGATCTTTTGAAGGAAGATTTTGAGTATCAAATGAATGTTGGCTATAACCTGAGTAAGTATTAGGTAGTTTTATATTATTTTTTCTAGCCTCTAAATGAAGTGGACTACCAGGGTATGCCATGGCGCTATAAAAATTTACCATTTCTGTGTTAGTTTCCTCTGCAAAATTATATGTAAATTCTAAACTCTCCTTTGTTTCTTCGGGTAATCCAAAAATATAGTTTGCAGCAACGTATATACCTGCATCTCTCATAGAATTTATAATATCTATTATTTTAACATTCTTAAATGCGTCTTTGTGAACTTCTTTACGAATAATGGTACTCGGATTTTCTATTCCCAACCCCAACCAATTCACTCCAGCTTTTTTTAATTTCTCTAGATATTGGGGTTTGCAAGTATCGATTCTAGAATAAGCCCAGATATTAAAATCATATTTTCTCTCAATAATCATGTCGCAAATCTTCATAAAATGATTAGGATTTAATACAAAAAGTTCATCTGCGATTTTTACGTTTTTAACTCCTTGTTTTGCAAAATAATCAAATTGATTGATAATAAAATCTGGTGTCCACCATCTAAAAATATTTGAGTCTTGTGAGGAAATATCATCTGAATTATCAGTTCTATTTATAATGTTAATCATGCAAAAAGAGCAAGTGTATGGACATCCTAGACTTGTATAAAGAGCTGCAAAGGGCTGTTTGTCAGAATTATTTGACCAAGAATGCCAACCCGCAGTTCTATATTTTTCGAGAGATGGAAGTAAATCCCAAGCTATACCAGGCAAATCTACATCCAATAATTTTTTGGGTACAATTATTTCTGATTCATTAATCTGAATATTATTATCTTGATCTCTAAAACCAATTCCTTTGACTTTTTTTAAATAATTATCGTCATTTAAGTCTTCTACTTTCAGCAAATTAGAAATTGCATAAACTCCCTCGTTTAAGGCTATAATGTCAATTGATGTCTCAATTTTTAAAGTTTCTTTTGGTAAAGCAGAAACATGACCTCCAACAAATAGAACTTTAATATTTGAATTGAGTTTTTTAAGTTCCTCAGAAGTTGCCACTGCGCCTTCCATATTTTGTGAAGATGCTGACGGTTGTTGACCATAAACTACAAAACAAGCTATTCTAGGATTATAATTATTTATTTCTTTTGCCCCTGAAATATAGTCAAGTCTCTCTACTTCGCAATCAAGAATTTTTACATTAAAATTTTTATTTCTGCAGTGATTAGCTAACATTCCAGCCCAAATAGGAGGTTCAATCGCTGAGTGATCGTTGCTTAAACCTTGATAAATTTTTTTAGAGGCATTTGGATGTATAAATAAAATATCTAAAGACATAAAAATGTTATACTTTAATAATCCTTGTAAGCATCGTATATAATTTGTTTATTGTCAGTAAGAACTTCAACAAATAAAGGTTTTTTTGTACTATTAATTTTTTTTAAATTTTTATCTAAGTTTTTTGGACTTGAAATTAAAAAATAGTCCATGTCAAAAGCTTTGGCCACATCTTTTAAATTAAGTGTGCCATCCCCTGTGTCCACTGGATTATCTACTCTTCGACCTTTAAAAAAAGTATCAGCCCAGTTATGCATTGAAACGTATCCACCATTATTTATAACAAATAATTTGATATTGAATTTATTGTGAGAAATAGTTTTGAGTTCCTGTATATTAAGCTCTAATGATCCGTCTCCAGTTACCGATAAGATTGTTGATTTAGGAGAAGCAACTGCTGCTCCTATTGAAAGAGGAATAGATAAACCCATTGCTGCATTTGTGTAAGAAGATATTTCTTTTTGATCTTTTTCAAATTTCCAAACTTGACCACCAACATAATAATTTGAACCGGCATCTGTTACCAAAATATTATTTTTTGATGAATTTTTACCTAATCTATCCATAAAATAATATAAATCCATTAATTTAGTTTTACTTACATCGGAGTGTTTTTTGAAAATTAAAGGATTGTTCTTTTTAATTTTACTGCAAAGATAATTCCAGTGATTAAAATTCTTTCTTTTTGTCTTTTTTAAATAATGTAATAATAGCGGTATAAAATCTGTTAAATCATAATGAAATGGAAAATCAATTTTTTGTCCCCTTTTTTTCAATTCATCTTTTTCTATATCTATTGAAATTACCTTTGCATTTGATAAAGCTTTGAAATCATGACCTACAAATTGTGGGGAGAAACGGCAACCAAGTGAAATTGCTAAATCAGATTGGTTCATTATCTCTTTGGAATATTTAGTGGCTTTAATACCTGAGATGCCATAAATATATTTACTTTTGTGTGAAACTAAATCATTTGTAAACCTTGTAAATATAACAGGAATTTTTAAATAATTAATTATTTTTTTTATCTCACTTATTTTTCCACTTTGTTTTACACCGTGTCCTAAAATCAATATTGGTTTTTGCGATCTTTTTAATAAATTATTTATCTTGTTTATATCTTTCAATATTTTATTTTTAATTAAATTATTGTTTTTTTTTATTTTTTTAAATGATTTTAATTTTCTCTCATTGATAACAGCTTTTTGAACATTTAATGGTATATCAATCCAAACTGGTCCTTTTCTACCTGATGACGCTAAATAAAATGCTTTTTCAATTACATACTTAACATCTAAAGGGTTTTTAATTATTTCAGCATATTTTGTAAGCGGTTTTACAATTGGCAAGATATTTATTTCGGCTGTGCCAAAACTTCTTATTTTTTTTGATCTTGTGCTATGAGTGGTCTGTTTATAATCAACCTGACCTGAGAAAATTACTATCGGAGAAGAGTCTACAAAGGCTTCTGCTAATCCTGGTAATGCGTTTGTGGCACCTGGGCCAGCTGTAACACAACAAACACCAACCTTATCTTTTAATCTTGCGTAAGCACTGGCCATACTTGGAGCGGTTGCTTCATTTCGAGTAGCGTAATATTTTATACCTCCTAATTTTACTGCATCATTTAAATACATTGCCCCATAACCAGTGAGCATAAAAATATCATTTATTTTTTTTTGTTTGAGATATTTAACAATATAATCTACTACTCGCATAAATTTTTTTCTTAAATGGTAGCGAGGGGCGGATTCGAACCGCCGACCCCAGGCTTATGAGTCCTGTGCTCTAACCAACTGAGCTACCTCGCCAGTTGCGAAGGTTATATTATATTTAGCTAACTAAATCATTAGTTTAGTTAATGACGAAAATTGTTGAAAATATTAAGTTATATGGTGAGAATTATCCCAAAAACAGTAACAGCTGAAACTGCGGCTACTCCTAAAGCCAAATTTCTCTTTTTCTCAATTTTTTTCTCTTCATTAAGTCTATTCATCAAGTCTGTCACTTTAACTCTGCCTTCTGAATTACTTAAGTTATTGTGGTTTCGATTGAGATTGAATTGAGTACTCATGAGTTGATTAAAGCAGAAATAAGAATTTTTAAAATAAATGTGAAGAGCAAAATGGGTTAGAAAAAAAAACTTGACCCAAAATGAGTTAGCTACGCATCAAAATTGATCTTGGATCATGCAATGGTTGCTTTTCTAGATATAGAGCATATTTCTTCCCCTCTACTTCTATAAAAAGGCTATCATTATCTTTTACCTCGTTTTTTATGTAAGCTAAACAGATATTCTTTTTATAGCAAAAAGAATAGTTTGAACTCGTTGTATAACCAACAATCTTATCATCTTTAAAAATAGGTTCGTCATGTAGCAATAAAGGTGCACCTGGTTTAAATTGATTTTTTAGAGAAAAGAGCTCTAATCTATTAGATAAAGATTTGTCTCTCAATATTTCTAATGCAGCTCTTCCAATAAAATTCCTCTTTTTTTTAAAATTCACTGCAAAGGCTAATCCTGACTCAAAAGGATTATTTTCCGAGGTTATATCATGACCCCAATGTAAAAATTTTTTTTCTAATCTTAAAGCATCTAGTGTATGCATACCTGCATAAGTAAGGTTGTATTTTTTTCCCAATTTTTTCACTTTTTTAAAAATAACTTTTGTTTTTTTAATTGGTATATAGATTTCCCATCCAAGCTCACCAATGAAAGACAATCTTTGAAACCAAATTTTGCTATTTTCAACTTCAATATATTTACCTCTAGAGAATGGAAAGTCCTCTTTTGAAAAATAGTTTCCGAATAATTCTGATAAAAAT
>TARA_B100000963_G_scaffold96972_1_pt1 | contig 17967 bp, 16 predicted proteins | sample TARA_B100000963 | Tara Oceans TARA_B100000963 (sample SAMEA2622097) | marine metagenome | biome: marine biome (ENVO:00000447); feature: surface water layer (ENVO:00002042); material: "saline water (ENVO:00002010), including plankton (ENVO:xxxxxxxx)" | depth 5 m | reverse complement strand
ACTTTAATACTGTTTGTGTGGTTCAAATTATTAATTGATGAGTCTGGATGAAGTTTGATTAAACAATGGTCAAAAACATAGTTGAACTCACTACTAGAATTATTTTGTAATTCTATTTCGTGGACAGAACTTCCATCAATGATACAATTAGTAAAATGAGCCTGAGTCAATGGTCTAAATTGAATGTTTTCGTTGACGTCTTTATAATAGTTGTTCAACAACACAATGGGTGTATTTCTACTGCCATAATTGTAGTAATTAGCAAAGGTGCAGTGGTCAAACTGATAATGTCCTCCAATATTTAATACTAAATTATATCGCCCACAATTTCTAATAAGGTTATTGTAGCCATTAACATAACTGCCTTGAGCAAAAAGACCGATGTCACTCATATTTTCAATTATGGTATTATTAATATTTAGTGTGGGATCGCTAGAATTTCCTAGCGTATCTACTTTTATACCAACTGTGCCATTTCTAATAACAGCATAATTAACAGTATTGTTTTTACTTCCGGCACAAAGCCATATTTGACTCCATTGCCCTGGGGCATCTTGATACCAATCTTCTAATCTATCACCTTGAAAAACAACTTCATTTCCTAAGCTACCATTGACATTTATTGTTCCTCCGTCATTGTTGGCTCCTAAAATTGGATTGCCAACAAAAAGACCTGAGTTGGCATGAAAGTAAATTTGAGCACCTTCCTCTATTGTTAGCGTTGCGTTTGGCTCAACAACAACATAACCGTAAATGACGTGAGGTTTTTCCTTAATCCATGTGGTATTTTGTGATATGGAGTAATATCTAAAACTTATGGTGTCATTATCAAAAATAAATAAATTATCAGATGGTGTATAAAAATTAGCATTTTGACCAAAGGCTATCAAATCAATAAGTTGTATTTTTCCGTTTGTAGTAAATTCTAACTGATTACTAACTAAGAAAGGGGTGTTTTGATTGTTTGGATTAATAGTTATTTCAATAAATAGAAATAGACTATCATTAGCTGCAAGTTTGATATTTTGACTTAGTTCAATAGGCATACCATCAACATTTATCCTGTAAACATCAGATGGGTTATCTTGTGCTAAGCGAATGGTTTCTATAGTTAATGGGTTGTTATTGTTATTGTAAACCACAAACTTTTTGGTAGTACTACCAATTGTGGTAAAGACCGTATCAAATAATATAGAGTCATTAGAAAATGAAAGCTGACCAGGGCCACTTTCTGCGAAAAAGTCTTTTCTACAAGAGCTTAACGCTAAGCAGATTAGAATTACATTGAAAAAATTTCTTAAAGCCATAGAATGATTACAAATATAATATAAACGTTAGTCCCATAGTTATAGTACACTAAATTAAATTTAAGAGGGTTTGCTAGTTTGCGATAAGTGTTTATATTTGCACTCCTAATTATTCTAATAATGAAAAAAGGTATACACCCAGAAAATTATAGACTTGTAGTGATGCAAGACATCTCAACAGGTTTTACAATACTAACAAAATCAACGGCTAATACTAAAGATACTATCAAGTGGGAAGACGGTAATGAATATCCTCTCATTAAAATGGAAATTTCATCAGATTCACATCCATATTACACTGGAAAAATGAAATTAGTCGATACAGCGGGTCGTATTGATAAGTTTAAAAACAAATACTCAAAGTTCTCTAAATAATTTAGGGTATAGACACAAAAGACCATTCATTTAGAATGGTTTTTTTTTGCTTTAATTTTTACAAAATAACTTTTAACTTCGGTGCGCTATTCAACATTTCTTGATTAGCAAAATCCGAGTACTTATTAAAGTTATAATTAAAAGCTTGAGCCAATTCATTAGCTTTTAAATCATAAGCCGATTTATCTTCCCATGTATTTCTTGGGCTTAAAATTTCTGAGGGAACATTATCGCATTCGGTTGGCATAGCTAAACCAAAAACCTCATGATATTTATATTCCACGTTTTCTAATTTTCCTTCTAAGGCTGCGGTTATTAAAGAACGTGTGAATTTTAAACTCAATCTTGAACCGATTTTATAAGGTCCTCCAGACCATCCCGTATTGACTAGCCAAACATTAACTTGACTACTTTCCATCTTTTCACCTAATAGCTCGGCATATCGTGTAGGATGTAGGGGCAAGAAAGGTTCTCCAAAACAAGCCGAAAAAGTAGTGCTAGGTTCTGTAATACCATCTTCAGTACCAGCAACTTTAGCTGTATATCCAGAAATAAAATGATACATAGCTTGTCCAGTACTTAGTTTGGAGATAGGAGGCAACACACCAAAAGCATCGCAAGTCAAAAAGAAAATATTTTTTGGCGCACTGGCAATTGATGGTTTAGCAATATTTTGGATATGGTTAATGGGATAGCTGACTCTTGTATTTTCAGTAATACTACTGTCTTCAAAATTAACATCTTTAGTGCCATTTTTGAAGACTATATTTTCTAGTAAAGCACCTTTTCTAATTGAAGCAAAAATATCGGGTTCTTTTTCAGCAGTTAAATTAATACACTTGGCGTAACAACCACCTTCAAAATTAAACACACTATTATTGCTCCAACCGTGTTCGTCATCACCAATTAATTTTCTGTTGGGATCGGCAGATAATGTAGTTTTTCCTGTTCCAGAAAGTCCAAAAAATATAGCAGTATCTCCATTCTCACCGACATTTGCTGAGCAATGCATTGAAAGTACATTTTTTTCATGCGGTAGAATGAAGTTTAAAACTGAAAAAATACCTTTTTTGATTTCTCCCGTGTAGCCAGTTCCTCCTATTAAAATGTTCTTATCAGTAAAATTAATGATAGCGAAGTTGTGTTGTCTAGTACCATCAACTTCAGCATCTGCCATAAAACTTGGCACATTAATAATCGACCAATCAGGAGTGAAGTTGTTAAGTTCTTCTTCAGTTGGTCGTAAGAACATATTGTAGGTGAAAAGATTAGACCATGGATATTCGTTGATTACTCTAATATTAAGTCGAAAATTTTCATCAGCACAAGCATAAACATCTCTGACATATACGTCTTTACCTTTGAGGTATTCTACTACTTTATTATATAGAGAGTTGTATTTTTCAGTACTGAAAGGAATATTTACATCGCCCCACCAAACAGTATTTACTGTGTTACTGTCTTTGACTACAAACCTATCTCTTGGTGAACGTCCAGTAAACTCTCCAGTATTGATAGAAATAGCACCAGAATTTGTTAAAGACGCGTAATTCTTTGAAAGCGATATCTCTGCAAGTTTTTCGGGTGAAAGGTTCCAATTGGAATTAACCTCAGTAATCTTCAAATCTTCTAAGGATTTGATGCTCACATTTTTCATAGTTAAACTGTTTTGTTGGCTGACAAAGATTAAAATTTATATCTATTGACCAAAAAAATCTTGTTGTTTTTCAGATAAGAATATTAATAATTAAAATTTAAAATGTGTGTAGATAAAACACTAAGTTAGATTAGAACGATGTTAAAAATAATGAATTATAAGCTTCAAATTTTTAAAAAATTAAGCAGTTTTTTTATAATAATAAATGTAAAATAGCTCTTTTGTCTGTAAATTATTTCTTCAAAAACGTCTTTTAAGAAATTAAAGTTGTGTTTTCTTGTAATTTTTAAAAAATAAAATGAGCCATGAAATTATTAGTAAAAGTCCTCCGACAGGAGTTATTGGGCCAAGTAATGATAAATTAATTCCAATTAGTTCTTGTAAAGACAATAAGTATATAGAAAATGAAAATAATACAATTCCAATAAGCATAAATTTTCCAATTTGCGCAGTAGCATTTAGTTTATTGTCATTAAGACCAATAATTAGTAGTGCAAGTGAATGGTAAAATTGATACCTTACGCCAGTTTCAAAACTATTTAGCTTTTCGGTTGATAACAATTCACTGAGGTAATGAGCTCCAAATGCTCCTAATGTGACTGCCAAAAACGCTAATAGTGCCGCAATGCTTATAAGCTTATTATTCATAGGACAAATTTTCTTGCTAATTTACATATATTAGCCACTCATTTAATGAAGATATGAAACAAATATTGGTCGTTGGTGCAGGTTTATCTGCAACTTCTTTAATAAAATATTTACTAAAAAAGTCTGATGAAAACAATTGGCAAGTAACAGTAGCAGATTATGATTATAATCTTGCATTACAAAAAGTAAATAATCACCCTAATGGTATTGCTTTAGAGTTTGATGTCTTTGATGTAGAACAACGTAATGATGCCATTCGATATTCTGATATTGTGGTGTCTATGCTTCCAGCTACTATGCACGTATTGTTGGCTGAAGACTGTATTATCCAGGGTGTCAATATGATAACAGCTTCTTATGTCTCTGATGAGCTAAAAGCCTTAAATGTAAAAGCAAAGGAAAAAGGTGTTTTATTGCTCAATGAAATAGGTTTAGACCCAGGGATTGATCATTTGTCAGCAAAAAAAATAATAGATGAAATTCAAGCTAAGGGCGGACAAATTACTCTTTTTAAATCTTTTTGTGGTGGTTTAGTAGCACCAGAGAATGATAACAATCCATGGAATTATAAATTCACTTGGAATCCCAGAAATGTTGTCTTAGCTGGACAAGGTACGGCCCAATTTATAAGAAATAACCAGCCCAAATTTATAGCCTACAATAAGCTATTTAGAAGAACAGAATTAATTGAAGTTTTGGATGAAGGTTATTTTGAAGCTTATGCAAATAGAGATTCTTTATCATATAGAGAAATATATGGTCTAGAAAATATACCTACTATGTTTAGGGGTACGCTAAGAAGACCAGGTTTTTCTAAGGCTTGGGACGTATTTGTACGTATGGGTATGACGGATGACTCTTTTAAAATTTATAATCTTTATGAAATGACTTGGCGAGATTTTACTAATTCTTTTTTAGTTTACGATAAGAATAAATCTGTTGAAGATAAATTTCAAGACTACTTGTCAGTTGACGATGCTATCATGCAAAAAATAACTTGGCTTGGCATGTTTGAGCAAACTAAAATTGGCTTAGAAGAGGGTAGTCCTGCGCAAGTTTTACAACATTTATTGGAGCAGAAATGGGCATTAGAATCTGAGGACAAAGATATGATTGTAATGCAACATTTATTTGATTATACACTAAACAATACTAATTATCATTTAAAATCTTCTTTAGTACTAAGGGGTAAAGACCAAGTTAATACGGCTATGAGTATGACCGTGGGTCTACCTGTTGCTATTGCAACCGAACTTATCCTAAATGGTGAGATTACAAAAACAGGTGTAAGAATCCCTATTGATAAAGAAATATATCTTCCTATACTAGAGAGATTAAAAGAGTTTGATATAGATTTTATCGAAGAGGAATTTACAGTTTAAGATAAAAATCATTACAAAAATCTACATACTTTTGTGTATAAAGGTGTCTACTATTTATAATAGTTAAATTTTCTTCCTCTAGAACTTCTTCATTTTTACTTATGATAATAAGCAGTCTTTTTATTGGGCTTTGATGCGTACCTTTCACCCAGCATAATTTACTAATTTAAATTTGAATTTTACAGCTAATGAATTGATATTTTCAAATTCATTTGAGGGTACCAATAAAACTAATTCTCCATTTTCATTTAGTAATTTGTGGCTTTTCTCTACCAAATATTTAAAACTCAAGCTAACATTATTTCTTGCAGTCGCTCGTGCTGGTTCTTGAGATTTAGTGGTATTTTTAAAATAGGGTGGATTACTTCTTATTAAGTCATATTTGTTAGAAGGATTATAATCTTGTAAGGCACAATGAGTAATGCTTAATCGTTATGATCAAGGAGAGGATTGAGCGTTAAATAGAGCTCCTTCTGCACTTGCTTGGTCAATGTCAATTACTTGTATTTGACTTTTTTTAAAGCGTTGTGCTAACATAATTGCCACAAGACCAGTACCAGTTCATAAATCTAGTATTTGATGTGGATATGATGAAGGTTTTATCCAGGCTCCAATTAAAACACCATATTTACCTACTTTCATAGCCGACTGCTCTTGCTTAATACTAAATGATTTGAAATGAAAAGTCATTTAACTTTTATCATTAAATGCTTTCCATAGTAAAATGATAACTATTAACTCGATAGCAACTAAAAGAAAGTGAATACAATAGACTTGCTCTTGTTTATCAGAAAGTAGTTCAAAATATTCAACTAACTTATAGAAAGCATAGGATAGAGCCATACCAATTAAATAGCCTATTTGTTTGGCAATATCTATTTTAGTTAGTAAGTGATCTTGTTTAAATACTAAAGTTTCTGCTCTTACTAAATAGGAACCAAAGATAAAGGTTATCTGATATCCTATGTATATTAAAAGTGCTGTTTGGTAACTGTATGAAAATATAAGAAAGGCTATAAGCATAAACATTACGATCAGCTCCACGGTTAACGAAAGTCTAAAAAAGTAATATGTATTTAAGATTTTGTGGTAAAATTTAGCAATAATTATCATGGCTGTTGCCAAAGCAATTCCGCCTAAAGAATAAACAGATGGTTCTAAAGGCTCATAAATTGTAAATACACTACCAATAGAAACACCCAAAAACAAAGAGTTAAACCATTTGTATAGAACAAAAGTACTTTGATTGAGGTTAATATTGGATTGCATTGTTTAGTAGTAACAGTTTCTTCGCACTTTAGCAATATGCTTAGCTAGTCTAAGTACTTGACGAGTGTATCCATATTCGTTATCGTACCAAATATATAGTACTATAGATTTACCATCATTGGAAACTTGTGTTGCTGGACTATCATAAATAGATGGACAGCTATCGCCGACGATATCTGATGATACGAGTTCGTTATTTACTGAAAATCGAATTTGTTCCACCAACTCAGAATCAAATGCAGCATCATGTATTAAATCATTAATGGCTTTTAAGTTCGTTTCCTTTTCTAAAGTTAAATTGAGAATAGCTAAGGAACCATTTGGTGTTGGTACGCGAATAGCACTTGAAGTGAGTTTTCCTTCTAAAGAAGGAATAGCTTTTGTAACAGCTTTGCCCGCACCAGTTTCAGTAATAACCATATTTAAGGCAGCAGCTCGTCCGCGACGATACTTACTGTGCATATTATCCACTAAGTTTTGGTCGTTGGTATAAGCGTGAATAGTTTCAAGGTGACCTCTTACTACACCTAATTGCTTTTCTATAACTTCCAAGATTGGAGTGATGGCGTTGGTGGTACATGAGGCTGCCGAAAAAATTGATGTATTATCGATATCCACTTTATGATTTACTCCAAAAACAATATTAGGAACACCTTTTCCTGGAGCTGTCAATAATACTTTAGCGACACCTTTAGATTTGAGATGTAGACTCAAAGCCTGTTTATCTCTGAATACACCCGTATTATCTATTAATAAAGCATCTTGAATACCAAAATCAGTATAGTCGATTTTGTCAGGGCTTTTTGCGGCTATCATATTTACAGAACGTCCGTTAATTATGAGGGCTTTATTTTCAAAATTTTCTTTTACTGTTCCAGTAAAAACTCCATGAACAGAATCCGTTCTTAGTAAAGAAGCTCTTTTAGAAATATCTTTTTCAGAATTGCTCCGAGTGACAATAGCTCTTAATCTTAATTGACCACCAGCATTATCTTGTAAAAACAACTCCCTAGCAACTAATCTACCAATACGACCGAATCCATAAAGAATCACGTCTTTTGGAGCTAAGTTGTTTTCATCTTTAATAAATGCTGACAATTTAGTCTTTACGAATTCTTTAATTTTATCTTCAGAGAAACCTTCATTATTCCATTCATATGCTAACTTTCCTATATCAATTTTGGCATTTTTAACACCCAATTCAAATATGGCTTTGGCTAGAGTTAAGGTTTGATGAACACTAATATCCTGACTAACAAATTTAGCAGCATAATCATGAAGATTTAATATTTCACTTTTTGTAATGTGTGTCATTCTATTTCTGAACATAACTAATTCTGTGGAGTGTTCTAGAATCAAACGACTCACTAAATTAGATAGCTCTGATGTAGTTTTTTCTTTGTCTACCCAAAGTGATAGTTCATTATCGTAATTTTCAGCTTTCATATAGAGGTGAAAGAAATGTTAGTTACTATTTACAAATTTACAGTTTTGATATTCACAAGCAATAAAATTTTACAAAAATGAAAGTTTACATAATACAATTGTATTGCGTAAATTTGAAGCATGAATATCCAATTTCATAAATATCAAGGCGCTGGTAATGATTTTATTATAATCGATAACAGAAGCTTATTTTTTGACGATTCTAATCTAAAATTTATTCAAAACTTGTGTGATAGAAAGTTTGGCATTGGTGCAGATGGTCTTATTTTATTACAAAATGTCACAAAATATGACTTTGAGATGGTTTATTATAATTCCGACGGTTATTTGGGTTCTATGTGTGGTAATGGAGGTAGATGTGTCGTTGACTTTGCTAAACAACTGAAAATCTTCGAAAAAGAATGTCATTTTTTGGCTTGTGATGGTCCTCATTTAGCCACATGGACTTGCTCTGATATTTCTTTAAGAATGCAAAATGTAGAAGAAATAGAAAATGGTGAGGATTACTTTTTTCTAAATACAGGCTCTCCACATTATGTCAAGTTTGTTGAAGATTTAGAATCTGTAAATGTATTTGAAGAGGGTCAGAAAATTCGATACAATGAACGATTTAAAAATGATGGCACAAATGTCAATTTTGTTCAGATAAAAGATCATAAACTTTATGTAAGAACTTATGAAAGGGGAGTTGAAGATGAAACCTTGGCTTGTGGCACGGGAGTTGTAGCTTCTGTACTTTCGGCATATGAAGCTAACTTGATTTCTAAAAATACGGTTGAAGTAACAGCTATGGGTGGTGATTTAAAAGTAAATTTTGAGAAAAAAGACCATTATCATAGCATAGATTTAGTAGGTCCTTACAACTGTGTATTCAAAGGTGAAATAAAATGTTAGAAGGCGAAAATATTAGGTTAAGAGCTCTAGAGCCTGAGGATTTAGATTTGTTTTACAAATGGGAAAACGATTCTAGTATATGGAAGATAAGCCAAACTTTTAAGCCATTTTCAAGACATCTTTTAAAACGTTATTTGGAAAATACTCATCAAGATATTTTTACGGTCAAGCAATTGCGTTTGATGATTGAAAAGGAGGGAGTTCCCATAGGTACGATAGATTTATTTGATTATGAGCCCATGCATGCCCGTGCTGGTTTAGGAATTTGGATAGTACAAGAGTCTAATAGAAGACAAGGTTACGCCAAGGAAGCTTTAAGACTTATTATTGAATACGCCTTTTTTAAACTTCAACTCAATCAGTTATATTGTAATATTTCTGCTAATAATCAAGCTAGTATTAATTTGTTTAGTGCTTTAGACTTTGTTCTTATTGGTGTTAAAAAAAAATGGAATAAGTCTCCTAAAGGTTGGGAAGATGAATTGATGTTTCAGTTATTGTGCGAATAATTTACATATCTTTATTTATTACTTTACAAGCATGTTCATCCAGGATAGAGCCTTATACTACTTATCTCAATCACCACGATACAGTTGCTTATGTAGGTAAGGAGAGTTGTATGGCCTGTCATTACGATATATACCAAACGTATGTACAAACTGGAATGGGGCAGTCTATCTCATTAGCTACGCAAGAAAATAGTGAAGCTGTTTTTACTGATAATTCAATACTTACAGATACATTTAATCACTTTCTTTACTATCCTTTTTGGAAAGATAGTATATTGAAATTAAAGGAGTTACACGATTATGGTGAACGTATTGAAGATGTAGATTTTATTGTTGGTTCAGGACACCATACCAATTCACATTTATGGGAAGAAGGAGGATATGTTCATCAGATGCCTTTTACCTACTATACTCAGGATGGTCATTTGGATTTTCCTCCTGGATTTGAAGATGGATACAATAGTCGTTTCTCTAGGAAAATTGGATTAGAATGTATGAGTTGTCATAATGCAACTCCAGATTTTGTTTTGGGTTCAGAAAATAAATACCATATCGTGCCTGAGGGGATAGATTGTGAGCGTTGTCACGGGCCTGGAGAACTACATGTTCAGCGTATGCTAAATGGCGAATTGGTTGATACTTCAACTAATATTGATTACTCGATTGTTAATCCTAAAAAACTGTCTTTAGAAGCACAATTTCAAATTTGTATGCGTTGTCATTTACAGGGAAATACCGTACTTTCAGAAGGCAAAAGCTTTTTAGACTTTAAACCGGGCATGAACTTGTCTGAAGTAATGACTGTATTTGTGCCAAGGTATGAAGACGATAACACCTTCATAATGGCATCGCATGTTGATAGACTAAAACAAAGTGCTTGTTTTACCAACTCTGAAATGAATTGTATTACTTGTCACAATCCACATCATTCTGTACAAAAGGAGAGTTCTAACTTTTTTAATGACAAGTGTTTGTCTTGTCACGACAATTGCAAGGATGAATTCAGAGAAAATAATAATTGTATAGCTTGTCATATGCCTTCATCCAGTACAATTGATATCCCTCACGTAAGCATACACGATCATAAAATTGGCATTCATAATACTGAAGATACAATTCTTGTAAAAGGTAAATTCATCGGTTTAGAGGCTGTAAATAATGCCAACCCTTCTAAATTAGTTAGAGCTAAAGCTTATTTGTATCAGTATGAAAAATTCGATGTTCAACCTTACTTACTAGACTCTGCTTTAAACCTTTTGAAAAGAATATCATTAGAAAAATCATTTAAGGAACTTATACATCTATATTTCTTGAAAAAAGACTATTTAGCAATAGTTAATATTTGTAATTCTTTGCGAGACTTGAAATTAAATAAGATGTCATACGATAATAGCGATGCTTGGACTGCTTATCGAATTGCACAGGCCCATCAAAATCAGAACTTAGGAATTAATCAAACTCTTTTTTATTATCAAAAAGCAGTAGAATTAGCACCTTATGTTTTAGATTTTCGTTTGAAGTTAGCTGATATGTATTCTAACATTAATTCATTTGCATTAGCTGAGAAAGAATACCGTACACTTTTAGCTCAGTTTTCTAAAAACGAAAGTGCGTGGTGTAATCTAGGATATGTTTTACTAAAACAAGGTCAAAATCAATCTGCTATGGAATGCTATGATAGAGCCTTACAGCTGAATCCTTATCACATACAATCATTACTCAACAAGGCAAGTTTACTGATTTTAAATGGTGATTTTAATAAAGGTAAGTTATATTTGATAAGAATTTTAGATATAGAGCCCAATAATACCAAAGCAGAATATCTATTTAGTACAATTTAATGACAAAAAAGAAAAGTTTTTTTAAGAAATTTATTTGGAGCCTATCAGGAGTTTTATTTTTGAGTAGTGCTATTACGGCTTTTGTATTTTATGGTAGAATTTACCAATCTAATATTTCTTTAGACTACCAAAAAGAAGTATTTATATATATACCTACTGGTGCAATCTTTGAAGATGTACTTCATCAGCTTACTAATAAGGGAATTATTATTAATTCTTCATCATTTCGATGGATTTCAGAAAGAAAGTACTACACTAACAACATCAAATCGGGAAGATACTTAATCAAAGACGGTATGAATAACAATGAATTAGTCAATTTATTACGTTCTGGCCGTCAAACCCCAGTCAATGTGGTTTTTAATAATGTTCGCACAAAAGAAGAATTTGCTAGTAATATAGCCCATCAGATAGAATTAGATTCTGTACAAATTTTAGAGGCTATGCTTGATACGGCCTTTTTAAATCCATTAGGTCTTAACGCTTATACTGTAAGTAGTTTGTTTATTCCCAACACATATGAATTTTATTGGAATACTAACGTAACAAGTTTTTTATCACGCATGGTAGCAGAGCACCATCATTTTTGGAACGATAGCCGAAAAGCAAAGGCTAAACTTCTGAATCTAACCAAAGAAGAAGTAGTTACTTTAGCTTCAATAGTAGAAAAAGAAACCTTACAAAAAAGCGAACAACCGGTAGTTGCAGGTTTGTACCTTAACCGTTTAAAAAAAAGCATGAAATTACAATCTGACCCAACGGTTATTTTCGCTATTGGTGACTTCTCTATTAGACGCGTTCTCAAGAAAGATTTAAAGTATGACTCTCCCTATAATACATACAAACACAAAGGGCTACCGATTGGTCCGATTTCTCTTCCTTCAATTCAAGCTATAGATGCCGTTTTGAATTATCAAAAGCACGATTATTTATTCATGTGTGCTAAGGAAGATTTTTCAGGATATCATAACTTTGCCCAAACGGCTATTCAACATTATGCCAATGCGGCCAAGTATAGAAAAGCCTTAAACGATAGAAATATTAAACGGTAATTATTTATGAAAATTAAATTTGGAACAGATGGCTGGAGAGCCATAATAGCACAAGAATACACAGTAGATAATGTGGCACGTGTAACAGTAGCAGCTGCCCATTGGTTGAACAATAATTTTGATAAGCCTTCTGTAGTAATAGGTCACGATTGTCGTTTTGCTGGTTCGGTATTTGCTGAAACAGCCGCTAAGGTGTTTAGTCACTTTGGTGTTAAAGTTACTTTAGCTGACCGATTTGTTACCACTCCAATGCTTTCACTAGCTGTTTTAGAACTAAAAGCCGATTTGGGTGTAGTTATTACTGCTAGTCATAATCCGCCAGAATACAATGGTTATAAGTTAAAAGGTAACTTTGGTGGACCTTTGTTGCCTGATGATATACAAGCTGTTGAAGACATTATCCCTGATACTCACGATTTAAATTTGAAGTCTTTAACGATGGAAAAAGTGCAAACAGCCGATTTAGTAAAAATGTATCTAGATAAGGCTAAAGTAAGTTTTGATATTGACGCTATAAATAATTCTGATTTCAATTGGGGTTATGATGCTATGTATGGAGCAGGCAGGGAAGCTGTACCAGCATTATTGCCAAAAACTACGCTATTACATTGTTCTGATAATCCCGGATTTAAGGGAATAGCACCAGAACCCATTCATAGAAATCTAATTGAATTTTCTGACCTTATCCGAAAGAGCGGTAAAATAGATTGTGGTTTAGCTACCGATGGCGATGCGGATAGAATAGGTTTATATAATGCTAAAGGTCAATTCATTGACTCTCATCATATCATATTGTTGTTAATACATTACTTAGTTAAATATAAGGGTATGAGCGGTAAGATTGTTACTGCCTTTTCGTGTTCGGTAAAAGTGGCTCAGATGTGTGCCCACTACGGATTGGAGCATGAAATTGTAAAAGTTGGCTTTAAGCACGTAGCAGGGGTGATGCTAAAAGAAGACGTATTATTAGGAGGTGAAGAATCTGGTGGTGTGGCTATTAAAGGGCATATTCCAGAAAGAGACGGTATTTGGATGGGCTTAGTCATATGGGAATATATGGCAAGAACCGGTAAAAGTTTAGACAACCTTATTCAAGAAGTGTACGATATAGTAGGGGAGTTTGCTTTTGAGCGTATTGACTTGCACTTAAAAGAGGATAAGAAAGTTGAGATTGTAGAAAACTGTAAGAAAGGATTATATACGGCATTTGGAGATATGCCTATTGTCAAAACAGAAACTATTGATGGCTTTAAGTTTTACTTTAATGAAGATAGCTGGATAATGATAAGACCCTCTGGTACAGAACCTGTACTGCGTACCTATGCCGAAGCCAAAAATCAAGACAAATGCTTCGAAATACTCAAAAAGGTACACAAGACTTTATTGGATTAGTATAGAAATATATATATAATAAAGCCCGAGTAATAACTCAGGCTTTATTGTTAGTGTAAAACTATTACTTAGTGTTTTGAAAGGTAGTCTGCTACACCTGCGAAATTTTCTTTCATAGCCTCTTTTCCTTTTTCCCAATTAGCAGGACAAACTTCACCTTCTTCTTCATGGTGCTGAAGTGCATCAACCATCCTTAAAGCTTCATCAACATTTCTTCCTAAAGGTAAGTTATTTACAATTTGATGTTGTACTACACCTTCTTTATCAATCAAAAATAATCCTCTGAAAGCAATCATTGGTCCTTCAGCCTCTAATTCATCATTTTCGTTTACGAAATAGTCACCAAACAGTACACCAAAATTTTCCGTAATAGTTTTAGTTTGGTCAGCAACTAATGGATAGGTTACTCCTTTAATACCGCCCTTATCTTTTGGTACTTGCAACCAGCCCCAGTGACTCTCAGGAGTGTCAGTAGAGCAAGCGACTACCTCAACACCTTTAGACTTAAAGTCTTCCAATTTAGCTTGGAAAGCGTGTAATTCTGATGGACACACAAATGTAAAATCCTTAGGGTAAAAGAAAAATAAGACGTGCTTTTTACCGATGAATTGTTCTAATGAGAAACCGTCCACAATTTCTCCACCATTAATGACAGCCTTAGTGCTGAAATTTGGTGCTTTTTTTCCTACTAATACCATATTTCAAAATTTTGTTTAAAGTGTTTCTTAAATTATAATGCAAATTTAAGAATAAAAGTACTATTTACAGAAACTTATTTTCTGTATTTCTTGATGTCTAAAACAATCTAGTGTATGGTCATTAACCATACCAGAAGCTTGCATAATAGCATAGCAAATAGTACTGCCAACAAATTTGAAGCCTCTAGCTTTTAACTCTTTACTCATTTTGTTAGATTGTGTAGATGTACTAGGAATATCTGAGAGATTTTTAAATTGATTATGGATAGTTTTACCATCTGTAAATTGCCATATATAGCTATTGAAACTCCCAAATTCTTCTTGTATTTTAATAAAAGCTTTGGCATTTGTCACACTTGCTTTTATCTTGATACTATTTCTAATGATATTTGGGTTTTCTTTCAATTTTGCTATTTCCTTATTTGATATTTGAGCTACTTTATGTACATCAAAATCGTTAAATGCCTTTCTAAAGCCTTCTCTTTTTTGAAGAACAATCTTCCAGCTTAGCCCTGCTTGAAAGGTTTCTAGCAGCAGGTATTCAAACCATTTTTTATCATCTGTGACAGGAACGCCCCATTCATTGTCGTGGTAATCTAGTTCAATTTTTGAGGGCCATTGACAACGTTTATTCATTGATATAGTATTGTTTCAAAACTATAGTGTCTTTTTCATATGCATATTTTTCAAAATAACGATATTTGTGGAAAATATTCTAATTATGTCTGATCAGCAAATTATATTTTCTATGAATAGGGTAAGTAAGACTTTCCCTTCAAACAATAAACAAGTTTTAAAAGATATCCACCTATCGTTTTTTTACGGTGCTAAAATTGGGATCATTGGTCTTAATGGTTCTGGAAAATCGACTTTACTTAAGATTATAGCTGGATTGGATAAGTCTTTTCAAGGCGATGTTCATTTTTCTAAAGAGCACAGCATAGGTTACCTAGCTCAGGAGCCAGAAATGGACGATTCTAAAACGGTAATAGATATTGTCAAAGAAGGTATGCAAGAAGCTGTAGACCTAATTGCCGAATACAACGACATTAATAATCAGTTTGCTCTGCCTGAAGTCTATGAAGATGCTGATAAAATGGATAAGTTGATGCTTAAACAAGGGAAGTTGCAAGACCAAATAGATGCTGCTGGTGCTTGGGATTTAGAGACTAAGTTGAACATAGCTATGGACGCCCTAAGATGTCCAGAAGGTGAAAAATCGGTTTCTGTATTGTCAGGAGGTGAAAAAAGACGAGTAGCTCTGTGTCGTTTACTATTAAAAGAGCCAGATATTTTATTGCTCGATGAGCCAACAAACCATTTAGATGCTGAATCGGTGCATTGGTTAGAGCAACACCTACAACAATACAAAGGAACCGTAATTGCTATTACTCACGATAGATATTTTCTAGATAACGTAGCGGGTTGGATATTAGAATTGGATAGAGGAGAAGGCATTCCATGGAAAGGAAATTATTCATCTTGGTTAGACCAAAAATCTAAACGATTGGCTCAAGAAGAAAAACAAGCTAGTAAACGTAGAAAAACATTAGAACGTGAGTTGGAATGGGTAAGAATGAGTCCCAAAGGAAGACAATCTAAATCTAAAGCTCGTTTGAGTAATTACGATAAACTGCTTAGTGAAGAAAATAGACAGCAAGAAGAAAAAATAGAATTGTACATTCCGCCAGGGCCTCGTTTGGGTACAAACGTTATTGAGGCAAAAGGAGTTTCCAAAGCCTTTGGAGATAGGTTATTGTATGAAGACTTGAACTTTAAGTTGCCCCCAGCAGGTATAGTTGGTATTGTAGGTCCAAATGGAGCTGGAAAAACAACACTATTTAGAATGATAATGGGACAAGAAGAAGTCTATGGAGGTTCATTCAGTATTGGAGAAACTGTAAAAGTATCTTATGTAGACCAACAACACGCCGACATAGACCCAGAAAAAACCATTTGGGAGCAAATAACAGATGGTAATGAATTGCTAGAAGTTGCAGGAAAAAAAGTGAATTCTCGCTCTTATGTGGCTAAATTTAATTTTCAAGGTTCTGACCAAAATAAAAAAGTAGGCGTTTTATCTGGCGGTGAAAGAAACAGACTGCATTTAGCTATGACACTCAGAGATGAGGGTAATGTGTTGCTTTTAGATGAGCCAACCAATGACTTAGATGTCAATACTTTACGTGCTTTGGAAGAAGGTTTAGAAAATTTTGGTGGCTGTGCAGTTATCATCTCTCATGACCGTTGGTTCTTAGATAGAGTATGTACTCATATTTTAGCATTTGAAGGCGATTCACAAGTGTATTTCTTTGAAGGTTGTTACAGTGATTACGAGGAAAATCGTAAAAAACGTTTGGGTGATATTGGCCCAACTCGTATTCGTTATAAGAAGTTAGTTCGTTAATTATTTTTTACAAATAATTGCTTGATGAAGTGCAAACTTATCAACTGAGAGTCTGTATTGGCTTTATAACTCAAGAATAACCCTACGGGTAAAAGAATGAGATTAGAAATCCACATTCCTTCTAATACAGATATTTCAGATTCCTTGACCATTTTTTCAGCAGTTACAGATATTATGTGATAAGTAATGAAAAAGCCCACAGATACAATAACAGGCATACCAAATCCTCCTTTTCTTATTATAGCTCCTAATGGTGCTCCAATCAGAAAAAATATTAAGCAAGCTGTAGCTAGTGACCATTTTCTATGCCATTCAACTTTATGTTTAATAGCAATTTTATCACTGTATATTTGATTTGAAATTGAATTGTTAAGAATAGACTTTAAATATTTTACGGAAGATATTGCGTCGTTGTAAACTTTTGATTCGTAATAAGTCATATTTTTCCCTGTTTTCTTAATAATTGTATTCAACTTATCAAAATCAACAAAAATCTTCTCTGAAATATTTGTCTTAAAAAGTTTAAGGTTTATATTTTTTTTTGAATAAATAGAATCTATTGCTATTTCTAATTGAGCATTGTTCATCATTGCATAATGATTTCTGTACAATTCTTCACTAGTTCGTTTCATGCCAAAATCAGACATATCAAATCGCAAAATATCTTTTTTAAATTTACACCGCTGCAAAGGTCTACTTTGATTTTTGTTACTTATATTCATTTCATAATAACTATAACCATCTTCTAGAGATATTATAAAATAGTTTTCATTTTCAGAAAGGTACATTTTACCCTTGTTGGCAACAATCACCTTATCATTTCCTTCTTTTGAAGTATGATCGTAAATCATAATACCCTTCAAGTCCACGCCATTTTCTAGCTTTTTATCAATCTTTATGCTGTAACCACTCAATTCATTATAAAACATACCCTCTTTGATGTTTAAGGCAGGTTTTTGTTTTCTGATATCATACAATAGGGAGCCAGCTTTTAGGTTTGCATATGGCATAAAGTAATTAGAAAAAAGAAATGAAAACGAAGTAATAATTATAATTAATATTAGTAAAGGAAGCATACATTTTTTTAATG
>TARA_B100000963_G_scaffold133263_1_pt1 | contig 17984 bp, 19 predicted proteins | sample TARA_B100000963 | Tara Oceans TARA_B100000963 (sample SAMEA2622097) | marine metagenome | biome: marine biome (ENVO:00000447); feature: surface water layer (ENVO:00002042); material: "saline water (ENVO:00002010), including plankton (ENVO:xxxxxxxx)" | depth 5 m | reverse complement strand
CGCTTTTGGTAGAGCATTGGATTATTTGAATGAAATAGGATTAGAAAAAATAGAAAATTATGAAAAGGATTTGCTTGATTATGCAAACTCTAAACTTAAACAAATAGAGGGTTTAAAAATTTATGGTGACTCCAAAAATAAAACTTCTGTGATATCATTTAATATTGAAGGTATTCACTCATATGACATTGGAGCTTTATTGGATAAATTCGGTATTGCTGTTAGAACAGGTCAGCATTGTGCTCAACCTATAATGGATCATTTTGGTGTAGATGGCACAGTAAGAGTATCTTTTTCGTTTATTAATACATTTCAAGAAATAGACGAACTTTTCGAGGCATTAAAGAAAGTAAAATCTATGTTAAGTTAATTTATAACTTTATACTATGACCGTTGAAAATGCCCAAAAAGATATAATTAATAATTTTTTATTTTTTGATGATTGGACACAAAAGTATGAGTACATCATTGAACTGTCTAAGGATTTAGAATTTATGAGGGAGAATCTAAAAAATGAAGATAATTTAATAAAAGGGTGTCAAAGTAAAGTGTGGTTGCATGCTGAAATGATTAATGGAAAAATCCACTTTTTAGCTGACAGCGAGGCAATAATAACAAAAGGGATAATCTCAATTCTGCTGAATGTTTTTAACAATAGAGAGCCTCAGGAAATACTTGATTCAGATATGAGTTTTATTGAAAAAATAGGATTGAAAGAACACCTATCACCAAATAGAGCAAATGGTCTGTCTTCAATGTATAAACAAATAAAATTTTATGCCCTTGCCTTTAGTAAATCCTGAATTATGAGTGAAAAAATTGACCCAAAAAAACTAGGTGACCAGGTTGTAAAAGTTTTAAAAACTGTTTATGATCCTGAAATACCAGTTGATATATATGAGCTTGGACTAATTTATGATGTATTTCTAAACGAGAGTAATGATGTTAAGGTTTTAATGACATTAACAACTCCCAATTGCCCAGTTGCAGACTCACTTCCAGAAGAAGTTAAAAATAAGATTAAAGAAATTCCCCAAGTAAATGAAGTTGAGATTGAAATGACTTTTGATCCACCATGGTCTAAAGACCTAATGAGTGAGGAAGCACAATTAGAACTAGGATTTTTATAAATGACATTCGAAATAAAAAATAGAGTTGCTGAAAGCAGATTAGTTACCATAGACTTTAATGATTTTTTAATTGACTTATCTTTCAAAAATTTCGATATTAAATTTTGGCTTAAAGATGAGTTGATTTTGATAGAAAAGGACTTTAGAAAAAAAATTCTAGAATACGATTGGTCTGTTCATAAAGGAGAAAATGTCTGCATTATTTGCTCAAACTCAGCCATAATTCCCGATTGGGCATATATGTTAGTCAGTTCTAACTTTACCAGGTTCGGTATTAAAAATTTTATTGGAAATGAACATCTATTTAAGCAATACTTAATAATACAAAGTATTAATTCAATTGATTTAGATTTTTATAAAAATAAACCTGTAATTATAAAAGGTTGTAGTGATGAAAAGTATAACAAATTTATTTACTCTCACCTAATACAGAAAATACAAGGAGCTGTTAAAAGAATAATGTATGGAGAAGCATGCTCTTCAGTCCCAATTTTTAAAAAAAAATGAGGGTTTTCAGTTTTGCTTTACTAATTATCTTAACATTTAAATCCTATTCCCAAGAAAAAATAAATGATTCAATAAATATAAATTGGGAAAAATCAGGAAAATTTACATTTCTAGGTAACCAATCTAGCTACAGTTATTGGACAGCAGGTGGACAAACCAGTATTTCAGGAACTATAAAAATTAATTATGATTTAAATTATGATAAAAATGGTTGGAATTGGGACACAAAGATTATAACTGCGTATGGGCTAAACAGCAACGGTGGAAGTAAGTTTTTAAAAAAAACAGATGATAAATTAGAAATAAACTCATTAGTTGGTAAAAAATTTTCATCGTCCAAAATTGGGGACTTAAGTTATTCAAGTTTTATAAATTTTAAAACACAATGGTCAAAAGGATACAGGTTTAGGACAGCCTCAAATGGGGAGGAACAAAGAAGTGAAAGGACTCGATTTCTATCACCCGGTTATTTCCAAATTGGAGTTGGATTATATTGGAAAAAAAATAAGGATTTTTGGGTAAACTTTGCACCAATAACTGGACGGTTAATCGTGGTAAATAAATTTTTCACTAGTAAATTAAGTGAAGATCAAGAATATTTTGGAGTAAAAAAAGGCTCTACAAATAGATTTGAACTTGGTGCCTCAATTCGGTCTTTTTATAAGTTTGAGTTTCTTGAAAATGTGTTTATTACAAACCGAATAAGCCTGTACTCAGATTATCTTGAAAATCCAGAAAATATTGACTTAGACTATACTATTAACACCTCACTTAAGGTAAATGAATACTTGACCACAGATTTAATACTTCAGTTTATTTATGATAATAATGCAGTGGAAAGACTTCAAGTTAGACAGGTAATGGGGGTTGGTTTAAGCCTTAACTTCTAACTCTTAATTTTTGGATATAGGTAATTATTGTAGGGAAATCTTGTTTCGTGAATTTTACTGATTTTATTATATAAAGTATTTTTTAAAAAATCGAAATTTAATTTTTCTGTAGCGGAAATATAAATCTTGGTTTTACTATTTTTTATTACCATATTTTTTAATTTATCAACCTTATTAAAAACAATAATAGTTTCTTTATCCCCGCAGTTGATTTCATTTAAAATGATGTCAACTGAATCAATATGTTGTTGATAGTTTGGGTGTGATATATCAACAATGTGTAATAAAATATCTGACTCTTCAATTTCAGATAATGTGCTTTTAAATGACTCTATAAGTTGTGTTGGAAGTTTTCTTATAAAACCAACAGTATCCGAAAGCAAAAAAGGTAAATTTTCAATAACAACCTTTCTTACTGTTGTATCTAATGTTGCAAAAAGCTTGTCCTCAGCGAAAACCTTTGACTTAGAAATTTGATTCATTATTGTTGATTTCCCAACATTAGTATAACCGACTAATGCTACCCTAACCATTTTTCCTCTGTTGCCTCTTTGCACAGACATCTGCTTATCTATAATCGATAGCTTTTTCTTTAATAATGATACCTTATCACGCACAATCCTTCTGTCTGTTTCAATTTCTGTTTCACCTGGACCTCTCATTCCTATACCACCTTTTTGTCTTTCTAAGTGTGTCCACAACCCTTTTAATCGTGGCATTAAGTAATCATATTGGGCCAATTGTACTTGAGTTTTGGCATAACTGGTTTTTGCTCTTTGGGCAAAAATATCAAGAATTAGTCCTGTCCTATCTATTATTTTGCTGCGAAGAATCTTCTCTAGATTTAATTGCTGACTAGGTGATAGCTCATCGTCAAATATCACCGAGCTAATATCATTATTTTTTATAAAATGCTGAATTTCTAGAATTTTCCCAGATCCAATAAATGTTTTTGGATTTGGTTTCTCTAATTTTTGAATGAATCTTCTTAAAACTTTTCCGCCAGCTGTTTCTGCGAGAAAGCATAACTCGTCTAAAAATTCATTTACAATAGTTTCAGAACCATTATTAATAACAACTCCAACAACAATTGAATTTTCATAAAAAATTTTCTTATTCTCTATCAAATTTTAGGGTTGAAATACTTTAAATTTAGTTCAGATTCAGTAAAGTCTAAATAAGAATAATGGTTAAACCAATCACCACAATTGTAGTATTGTGAATTATTCCCAAGATTTATTTTTAAGGGAATGTGACGATGACCAAACACAAAATAATTAAAATGATCCGTCTTTAATATTTTTTTACAATAATTAAACAGTAATTCTTTTTCTTTGCTTTCAAATTTTATTTCCTTTCCTGATATAACACTATTTTTTCTAGATAAGTATTCTCCAACTCTAATTGATATATCAGGATGAATACATGAAAAGAGAAATTTGAAGAATGAGTTTCTAAAAATTAATTTTAGAAATTTATATCCATAATCTCCGGGTCCCAAACCATCACCATGACCAATAAAAAATTTTTTAGAATTTATTTTAAACTTTTTGGGCTCAAAAAAAATATCAATACCAAGTTCTTTTTTAAAATAATTTTTCATCCAAGCATCATGATTGCCAACAAAGAAATAAATTTTAATACCTGAGTCTGTTAACTCTGCCAACTTTCCAAGGAGTCTAACATAACCCTTTGGAACTACTTTTTTGAACTCAAACCAGAAATCAAATAAATCACCGAGCAAGAAGATTACTTGTGCGTCATTTTTTATAGAATCTAACCACTTGATAAATATTTTTTCTCTTTTTTTCGATTTTACTTTTCCAGACAATCCAAGGTGGTTGTCTGACGAAAAATAGATTTTTTTATTTTCTTGTAAATTAATTATCTTCATTTGTATAGTTCAAAAATAAACAATCAGCTATAACATCTTTTCATAACAGTTAAATGGCATGTCACTTTGCTCTCTAAAATAAATCTTGCCTAATTTTTTATATCCAAGCTTTGAATACAAATAATTATTTTTTTTATTTAAACTAAATGTGTCAAGCCTTATAGAAAGGCATCCATTTTCTTTTGCATAATTTTCAATATAATCCATGACATATTTTGCCAAACCTTGTCCTTGATAATCTGGATGGATTGCAAATCTATGAATATAAATATTTTTTTTTGATGAGGTTTCCCAAACAATTTGTTTGTAAAACTCATCCATATCAAATGAAGCACAAATACAACCAATGATTTTATTTTCAATTTTTAGTACAAACAAATCATTTTTATTTATATCATCAATAAATGATTGTTTTGTTGGATATTTACTGTTCCACTGAAAAATACCATTATCAATCATATGTTTTGTACAAGCCTTAATAATTTTCATTATCAAGTCAATTTGATCAATTGAAGCAAGTTCAATGTCTTTCATGATGTTAATATACTTATTTGATTGCAGAAATTATTGGATTGCCCGTTGATAGTGCAGAAAAACTGATTCCTAAAATTATTGACAAGGTAGGGGCAATGTCTCTTACATAAATTCTCTGAGAAGAAAGTCCATTTTTAATGCCTTTACCGTAGAAAATTAAAGGAACATGTGTGTCGTAAGTCCTGCCTGTACCGTGGTTGGAGGCACTCGAAGACTTTTTATACCAAAGTGGCTTTAAGAAAAATGCTAAATCCCCCCTTAAATCAGGATGACTGTTATAATATATCATATTTATAGCATAGTCCTCTGAGTATGAAACTGCCTCATCTAACTGAGCAAAATCATACACATCGTAAACCCAAGGTTCTTGTTTTAGTTCCTTTCTAATCAAAGCTTTAATCTGATTATATGAATAGGCTGACTCAGCAATTCTATCTTGATTTAAATACACATTGTAATTTGAAACATCTTTAATGTATTTTTTTAGTTCCTCATTAAAAACATTCATTGAGTACAACTGATTAAATGGCACTCTATTTTCAGATAAATAAGATGGTACGTGAGTAATACCATGGTCAGAGGTTAAGTAGATAATATATTCTTTTTCACCAATTTTTTTATCAAGGTAATCCAAGATTTCTTCAATATTTTTATCAAGTCTTATGTACATGTCCAATACTTCAACAGAATTCGATCCAAACCTGTGTCCAACATGATCTGTAGATGAAAATCCAATATGAAGAAAATCTGTTATTTCATCTTTACCTAAGTTTTCATACTCAATAGCATCTAATGCAAAATCTTTCACAATATCATTTCCAAATGGTGAATACTTTATTACATCATAATCAATTTTACCACTTTTGGTTTTTGATTTTCTTTCTAAATCGTATGGAAATGTTGAGTTAGATTTACCCAAATAATTTATTTCGTGTTGGTTTAAATCAGGTCCACTTTCAATGTACAATTTATTGTCATAATAGGTATCCCATTTCGAGATATATTTTTTAATATTTTTTCTTTCATTAAATCGTTTAACCCATTCAGGAAGTTCATTCATATAATATGAACTTGTAATAAACTTTCCTTCATTTTTTGCATTAAACCAGTAGGACATCTTTGAGGTGTGTCCTCCAGATAATACAGCAGATCTATCTTTCAAAGCAACACTAAATGTTTTTGCTTTAAAGTTTGATGATATTCTATTCTCATCTGATATTGTGGTTGTTTGCAGGTTCCTTGGGGATTTTTTACCCTCATCTGATAAAGTTCCGACCGACTTTTGTAAAAAATCATCAACACAATATATTTCCTTATTTAGTGATGGATTAAACCATTCATTTCCAATAATTCCGTGATAATTTGGAGTTGTTCCAGTAACCACGGTTGCATGTCCTGGTGCCGTAGATGTAACGGCATAGCTGTAGTGTGCATTCTTAGCATTGAATCCTTGACTAACAAGTCTTTTAAACCCATTGTTTCCATATTTATTCCAAAATTTTGGAATATATTCGTATTTCATCTGATCAACGACAATTCCAACCACTAATCTTGGTTTTTCATTTACTTTTTTCTCTGACTGGGCTGAAACACAAAAAGAGAAAAGGATAATAAATGTTAAATAAGCCTTCAAGTTTGTTTTTTGCATATATAGGAAAAATATGCAATAGATGATAGTTTTTTGCTTTATAAAAAAATTAAGATTTAATCTCTAGAGTTAATTTTCGCTAAAAGTCTAAGTATCTCTAAATACAACCACACTAATGTTACCATCAATCCAAAGGCTGCATACCATTCCATGAACTTGGGGGCTCCATTCTCAGAAGCCTCCTCGATGAAATCAAAATCTAAAACCAAATTTAAACTTGCAATTAAAACAACAATTAAAGAGAATATGATACTGAACATTGAACCATTGGCTGGATTCAGAAGAGATAAATCCATTCCAAAAAAACTACCTATGAAAGAGACCAAGTATATTAAAAATATTCCACCTGTTGCAGCAACAACACCGAGCTTAAAATTTTCGGAAGGCTTAATCAAACCCGATCTGTAAGCCATTAATAATGATAGCAATATAAGTGCTGTAAGACTAACCGCATTTAATACAATACCCTCGAATTGTTGAGCATAAGCATATGAAACACCTCCTAGAGCTAAACCCTCAAATATTGCATATAATGGGGCAGTAATTGGTGCTGCTTTTTTGTTAAAAATTGTTATTAATGCTGTTATAAAACCTGCAAAGAAACCAACTATCATCAAAGTAGTAGATGTGAATGTATATGAATAGTAACCTGCAATAATTAACAACAACAATGAAATAGCAGTTTTATCAACAGTTCCCTTAATAGTCATTGTCTGGTTTTCAACAAATGAATTTGAGTTCATTGTTTTAAGATTTTTAAACGTATTTTTATTTAATGCAGGATTTCCCGATCTAAAAGATAAGTGTCTGGACATTCTTTAAATTTTATTAGTTTTCTATTATGTTATAATTTTGTTAATGATGAAAAACATTGTTTTTATTTTTTTTCTAATATCAATCAACAACTATGCCCAAAACTCAACTGACATAAAAGAAACTTTTCCAATATTTCCGGTGTGCGAATTACTTCCAGATAAATTCCATAAAGATTGCTTTAATGAAACAGTAGATGAACATATTAAAAACAACTTTATTTATCCTAAACAAGCATGGGATAATGACCTTGAAGCAATCGTTAAAATAAAGTTCGATATTGACATTAATGGAACTATTACGAATATAAATCCTAACTCAAGTGTAATTGGTGTAAGTTTTTTTGATCGTGAATCACTAAATCTTGCAAAAAAATTATTTAATGATTCTGCGAAAAAAGTTATTAAAACATTACCCCATGCAATTCCAGCCAAAAAAGGAAATGTTGCTATTAAAAAAACTTTTTTAGTATCCATAAAATACCAAATTCCAAGAAAATTAGGTTTTGACGATGTCGATAGTCCACCAACATTTGAGTTATGTGCTAATGAAGAAAATAAAAAGCTTTGTTTTATAAAATTCGTAGAAGATCATATTTCAAAAAATTTCAAATACCCAAAACGCGCAATAAAAAAGGGGGAGGAAGGGAGTGTATTCATACAGTTTGATATGACTTCAGATGGATTATATACAAACTTCACTACCATTGGTGAGAATAGAATATTAGAAGATGAGGCTTACAGAATTATGATAAAACTGCCTACTTTTGAACCTGCAAAATACAAGGACAAATACGTAACCACCTCATATGGAACAACAATTTCATTTAAATTAAATCAATGAAAGGTCTGGATAAAATTGAAGTTGACAACAAGTTTAAACTTTTATCTAAAAACTGGAAGATAAAAGACCATTTACTTATTGCTGAGTTTAATTTTAAAACCTTCGATGATGCATTTGATTTTATGCAAATAATAGCTAAAAAATGTAAAGATTTAAATCATCATCCAAAATGGACAAATATTTATAATCGAGTCGATATTGAATTATTTACTCATGATTTAGGGTGTCTATCAAGTGTTGATTTTGAGTTAGCAACTTTCATGGATTTGAGTTTTTCACCTTATTCTCAATAATTACCTATTTTTGTTTAGCAAATGGAAAATCTAGAGTTTTTAAGTATAGAGTTTTTTGGAAATACAATAAAGAATTACATTATATCAACTACAATTATTGTATTTGGTCTTATTTTCAAAGGACTTATAAGTTCTTATATAAGAAAATTCTTATTTAAAATTGTTGGTGACAGCAATAATAAAGAGGGTAAGTCTGAATTTGACAAACTTCTTAAAAAACCAATTACTTATTTTCTTTTTCTTGTTATCATTTATTTAGCATTTAGCATGCTACAAATCCCTGATTCATTAAATCTGGTAGACCCCAATGAATTTGGATTAAGAATGGTTTTGCAAAAAGGTTATTCACTACTAATTGTTTCAAGTGTAATCTACATAATATTACAATCAGTCGAATATGTTGGTTTAAGATTAAGTCAAAAGGCTGATAAAACAAAAAGTAAAGTTGATAATCAGTTGGTTCCTTTTGCAATAGAAATAGGTAAGGTTTTAGTTGTAATTTTTGGTCTTTTAATTATTCTAGGTAATATTTTTGGAATTGATATAACTGCATTGGCGGCCGGTCTTGGAATTGGTGGTGTTGCTGTAGCATTGGCATCAAAAGAAAGCCTTGAAAATCTACTTGGTTCCTTCACAATTTTTTTTGATAAACCCTTCACAGTTGGAGATATCATCACAATAGGTGGTATAACAGGATTTGTTGAAAAGGTAGGGTTTAGAAGTACTAGAATTAGAACCTTTGATAAGAGTTTAGTTACTGTACCAAACAAAAATTTGATTAATAGCGAATTAGATAATTTAAGTTTAAAACCCGTAAGGAAAGTAAAAACTAATATAGGTTTAACCTATAATACCAGTGTTGATCAAATCAAAAATATTGTAGTCGATATTCAAAAGTTAGTAGATGATCACCCAAATACCAACCAAGATGGAGTTGTTAGATTTTTAGAATTTGGAGCAAGTTCTCTTGATGTAATGGTGCTATATTTTGTAAACAGTCCAGATTGGAAATTATTAGTTGACACTCAGCAAGACATCAATTATAAAATCATTGAAATTGTAAAAAAACACAAAAGCGACTTTGCTTATCCATCCACTTCTGTATACTTAGAAAAACAATAAGATTAATCCTTACCTATTTTAAATTTTTTATAATTATCGTATAAAAATACTGGCATGGCTAGTGAGAATCCAACCAGAAACATACAAACACTATATTTCAAAAGTTTTACTGGCTGATTTTTAAATGCATATATTATAAAAATAAAAAAAGTCATTGCTGCGATACCCAAATCAGCTGATAGCATGGATGATGCAAAATTTACATTTGCATCAGCAAAAAATTCAGATAATGACCATTCCCAATTTTTAAATTCCAAAAATTTAAATAAAAAATAATATGGGGCTACAACCCCTAAAAAGCACATTAGTAAAAAAAATTTTTTCATATTATTAAATTAAAAAATCCTAGCAAATACCAGGATTTTTATAAATGGTTTTTAGTTTGTTTTTTTTGAACTAAAATTCAAAGTTTAATCAACAGGCCTCATCCATTGAACTACCCTGCTTATTTTATCATCTTGGTTAAAAAGAAGTCTTTCGAACAAAAGAACAGATTCTGTCTCCCCTGTTTTTAAATATCTATCTTCTCTAAAATGAGTTTCAATAATGGTTGTATTTGTTCCCTCCAATTTAATGGGCAATAAAAATGTATAATTTCTATTAATTGAATCCATAGGTGTTTGTCTAGCAACAATAAAGTCAGTGTTAGTCATATCTACATCAAAAACTCCTGCTACATCCGCTGGATGAAACTTAACAGTATCCGTTGTCATTTCAACCATAGTTGATGGATTCATATTTTCATAAGCGTCCATAAACTTTTTTGCCAAGTCAACATACTTATCATCAGCTAACTGGAATTTTTTCCCTTTCCAGACTCCCAGGTACCATTCTCCAGCCATTTTTTCTGTATTTGTCTCACAGCTTAAAAATGGTATAATTAAAAGTAGTGTTAAAAGTTTTTTCATATTATTAAAATTAATTTAAATGAAGTTAAATATTTTGAGTATTAAATAAGTTCATATTTTAATAATCTTTGAAAATATTTAACATATTAACAAAATGAAATATATTAAGATTTGATTTTTTTTTAAAAAATATGCTAAAATTTGCTGAATTTTCAAAAGACAAAAAACATAGGTATTATTTATCAAGAAAATGGTCTAAGAAGAAGCAAGTAGTTTATATCTTACTAAATCCATCAAAAGCAAATCATATAAATAATGACCCCACAATTAATAGATTAATTTCCATATCGAAAAACCTAGGATATGGAGGTTTTAAAGTGGTTAACTTGTATACGTTAATAACTCCGTTTAGGCATAAATTATATGAAAAAAAAAGAAAGTTTTCAGAAAAAAATAAAAAAATAATTTCAAATCTAATCGGTAAATATAATACTGTAATTTATGGTTGGGGAGCAACTGAAAATGAACCAATATGGTTAAAAAATCTGGTGGAAAACCCTCTTTGCTTCGAGATCAATAAAAATGGTACCCCAAAACATCCACTCTACCTGAGTAAAGAATCAAAATTAAAAAAATTTCACAGGATGGAAAATAATTGAATTCACAAATTTTATAAGACTTAGTTTTAATTATATGAAAGCCCTAGATTACCTAATGGTTTCCATTTTAACTATTTCCTGTTCAAAAGACTCAGAAGTTTGGAATCACAATATGAGGTATTAAAGATGACGTTAACTGAGTTTGCAGAAGGATTAAAATAATATTAGCTTTCTTCAGTTTTTTTATCAAGAGCAATTATAGTGGCACATGAAATTAGCATTATTGCCGAGGGTAATGTTGGAACTAAAGGGTCACTAATACTTATATGAAAATAAACAGCAGCCATCATGAATAAACCCATAATAAATGCAGCAGGGGTTACAAATCTTCTAACCTTTAAACCAATCAAAAGTATAATTGCACATGTGACTTTAAATATTCCAACTACAACCATTGTTGTCTGGTTAAGACCATAAGCCTGAAACTCTTCTATCATATTTAAGGCAGTACCCCCTCTATATATTGAGGGCATATTCAATCTCCAAGTCCATGCGCTTAAAACAGCTAGAGAAACAACTAAGATTAATATTTTAAAAATCGTTTTCATAATTATTTATTCTAACCTATATTTAATCAAGTTAATTTAAAAATTTATTTATGAAAAAAATATTTTTATTGGTGATTTTTGTTCTCATCTCTTGTGAAACAACAAACAAAAAGGAAACTACAAATCAACTAGATTTCCCATTTGAACCTAGCTATCAAAAAGATTGGAAAATGGGCAATCAAGAAAACGTACTGCTAGTTCAAAATTTACACAAAACACTTCTTGATGGTGAGTTTGAAAGAGTAACTGAATTCATTTCAGATACCATAGTAATGTATATGGGCGATGGTTCAACTGTTAGTGGGATTGATAGTTTTAAAGAACTTCTTGCGGGTTATAAAGATGCCAATTTAAGAGATTACAATGTGGGTGTAAATTTCCCTATTATTTCTGAAGAAGGTCATGAATGGGTTATAAATTGGGATTCCGTTACTTACGATACACCTGACGGACCTGTTAGGATGAGATATCAAGAAGCTTACAGAATTTCTGGAGGTAAAATTGTAAGAGTTAATCAATTTACCAAACCCGTTGTAGATTAATAAATTAAAAATAGTTAAAATGGACTTCAGATTTTTTCTGAATCTCTTTTTTGTTCTAGTACTAATTTCTATTTACTCTCAAAATGATGGAACTAAATTCTACGGAGAGAAATTTAGTTTTGATATGAAAAATGTGGACGTTTCATTGAAGCCATCTTTAAGTAGAATTAAAGTTAAGGGAGAAATTATATCAACCTGTCCTATGAAAGGTTGCTGGATGAATCTGTTGGTTTCAAATGATACTGTCCTTGTTAGGTTTAAGGATTACGGATTTTTTGTTCCTAAAAAAGGTGTAGAGGGGAGTTCGGCAATTATTAATGGATATCTTTCAATTGATACGTTAAGTGTTGCTCAATTACGACATTATGCCGAAGATGCAGGTAAAAATAACGAGGAAATTATGAAAATCAATAGGTCAAAAATCACATTATCATTTTTGGCTGATGGAGTAGTTATTCAAGAATAACTATGAAAAATATTTTATACATATCCGTATTATTTTTTTCAAACCTTATACTTACTCAAGATTATCATGTAGCAAAAAACGGAGATGATTCTAATCCTGGTACTAAGGACAAGCCTTTTTTAACGATATCAAAAGCTGCAAAAATTGCATTACCAGGTTCCGTTATAACTGTACACGAAGGCATATACAGAGAAAGGATTGACCCTTCACATGGGGGTGCAAGTAATACAAAAAGAATAGTATATCAAGCTGCAGAAAATGAAGAAGTTTGGATCAAAGGCTCTGAAATAATAAAGGGCTGGAAAAAATATGAAGGAAATATTTGGATGGTTGAACTAGACAATCAAATATTTGGAGACTTTAACCCATATAAAGAAATTGTAGAAGGTGATTGGTTAATAAATGACTATGGAAGAGATCATCATCTTGGCGAAGTATACTTGAATGGAAATGCGTTATATGAAAATGATTCAGTTCAAAAACTTTTGGAAGAAAAACCAATGAAGAGGGCAAAAGATCAAGAGGCTTCCAAATACCAATGGTATTGTAAAAGTGATGATGAAAAGACCATTATCTATGCAAACTTTAAGGGTCTAAATCCAAATTTTGAGACCGTTGAAATAAATGTTAGACCAGCAGTTTTTTTCCCCAAAAAAACTGGAGTCAACTATATTACTGTTCGTGGATTTAAAATGGCCCATGCTGCCACTCAATGGTCGCCACCTACTGCAGAGCAAGTTGGATTAATCGGTCCATATTGGAGTAAAGGGTGGACTATTGAAAACAACTTCATAACAGACTCAAAGTGTACTGGAATAAGTGTGGGAAAAGAAAGAGCCAGTGGACATAATGAGTGGACAAATCTAAAGGTTAAGCACGGGACGCAAAGAGAGCGAGATGTTGTTTTTAAGGCTCTGGAATTGGGTTGGTCTATGGAAACAATTGGATCACATATAATAAGAAACAACACAATTACAAACTGTGAACAAACTGGGATAAGTGGTCATCTAGGTGGAATCGCTACTAAAATATATAACAACCATATTTATAACATTCATGTAAAGAAGCAATTTTTTGGATATGAAACAGGAGGTATAAAACTGCATGCTCCAATTGATGCTCTTATCAAAAATAACTTAATACATGATAACTATAGAGGTATATGGCTTGATTGGCAATCTCAAGGAACTCGCGTTTCAGGAAATGTTTTTTATAACAATGAACAAGAAGACTTTTTCAATGAGGTCAACCACGGACCAATGATCGTAGACAATAATATCATGTTGTCGGAAACTTCAATATTAAATGCCTCTCAAGGTACTGCTCATATGCATAACTTAATAACGGGGAAAATTATACTTAGACCAGTTCCAAATAGATTTACTCCTTACCACTTTGCTCATTCGACAAGTGTTAAGGGGCTAATGACTATACTAACAGGTGACGATAGATATTTTAATAACATTCTAACTTTCAATCATAATCTAAAACCCTACAGAGGCCCGTCATATGATAAAGTTCATTCGGGTCTGGATGCATATAACGAACACCCTTTATCAACAGACTATTGGTATAAAGGGAACAGACCTGATGATTATGCAAACCATAAACTTCCAGTTTATATTAGTTCAAATTTATATTATAATAAAGCTCTTCCTTTTAATAGAGAAGAGTTTAGTTTAGAAAGTAGAACCTATTCTCCTAAAATCTCTATTGATAGAGAGGGTGATGCATTGTTTATAAACCTTGAAATTGATAATAGTTTCAAAGAAATGAATACTGGACTTATAACAACCAAAGTTTTGGGTACTGCGTTCCAATCTGAAGAAGCATTTGAAAACAATGACTCTTCATCAGTATCAATAGATGTTGACATTAATGGTCAAAAGAGAAATTATAAACCAACTGTTGGGCCTTTTGAAAAATTAAAGAAGGGTAAAAATCGAATAAAAATTTTCACATTTAATCACTAAAAAATGAAAAAACTAACCTTATTATTACTTATCCCAATACTTTCTTTTGGACAAATAATTAAGGAAGGTTCCCGACAAATTCATCTTGATTTTCACACATCAGGATTAATTGAGAATATTGGTGAAAACTTTTCAAAAGAACAATTTAAAAAAGCTTTGAAAATTGGTAATGTAAATTCAATAAATATTTTTGGCAAAGGTCACCATGGTTACTCATACTACAACACCAAAATAGGAACCAGACATCCACATCTAAAGTTTGATTTACTTAAAGAACAAATTGAGGCTTGTCACGAAATGGGTGTAACAGCACAAGTCTATTTTACTGTTGGGTGGTCTCAAAAAGATGCAGAAGATCATCCTGAGTGGATATTAAAAGACAAGAACGGAACAACAAATAAATTAGAAATTTTAAAGAAGCTAGCACCCAATGATAGGCTTCCCAATTTCACATGGAGACTATTAGCACCAAGCAATGGTTATGATGAATTTATATTGAAACAGGTTGAAGAAATATGTATGAATTATGATATTGATGGTTTTTGGTTTGACATATTACAAGCATTTCCAAACTACAGCGAGGCAAATAAAAAGTTAATGATTGAAGATGGAATAGATATCAATGATGATAAGGAAGTTTTAAATTATTCTATAAATCAAATGAAATCATTTATGGAAAGATGTAATAAACTTATTCATAGTCATAAACCCAATATTCCGATTTATTATAATGGAATTACAAAAATTACTGGGAGTCCTTATGCAATGAATAATTTGAAATACAATTTATTTGATTACAACACAAAACAAGATTTAGAAGATCTCCCCACTACATGGGACGGTTATGATATTTTCCCCTTTAGGTCAAAATTCTTTGCTTCAGATGGTAAACAGATAGTTGCAATGAGTGGTAAATTTCATTCAGCTTGGGGAGAGTTTGGTGGGTTTAAACACAGAGATGCTCTATTGTATGAAGTTGCATCAATGGTTGCTTTTGGAGCTAATGTTAATATTGGTGATCAACTACATCCATCTGGCTTAATGGATATGGATACTTATAAAAATATTGGTTATGCTTTCGATTATGTCGAAAAGATTGAGGATTATGGTATTGGTGGAAAACACGTTTCTAGAATTGGTTACTACAGCCCTCTAAATGCAAGAAGTGGTGAAGGAACTGCAAGAATCCTGCTAGAAAATCAAGTAAATTTTAATGTGGTTAATAGGATGGATGATTGGTCACAACTAGAAACAATTATAATTCCGTCAGCCACTCAATTAAATCAAAAAATTGTTAATCGATTAAATTCGTTTACTGAACGAGGAGGAAAACTTTTAATTATGGGGAAATCAATTCTAAAATCTAATAAAGATTTATGGTTTGACATTGGCGCTGAGTATTTGGGCCAACCTAATTTTGACATTGATTACACAGTAATTAGTAAAAAACTTAAAAATGAAAATCTGGTTGAAAGCCCTTTCTTAAATTACAATGCAGCTCTTCGTTTCAAAGCCAATGATGCAGAAATTTTAGCATCCATTAAAGAACCTTATTTTAGTAGGACTCCATCAAGCTTTTCTTCTCATCAAAATACTCCAAACAAATTAGAAAATTCTGAGCATGCTGCTATTTTTCAGAAAAACAATATTATATATATAGCACATAATTTAGATATTATGTATTTCAGTTCTGGAGCCAGAATTCATAGAGATTTATTCAAAAGTGTACTGGACTTGATACATACAAATCCAATGGTCAGTACCAATTTGCAAAGCTCCGGAAGGATTAATTTATTACATCAACCTGAACATAATAGATATGTAGCTCACTTATTATATGCCACCCCTATTCAGAGAGGAAGAGCACAAGTCATTGAAGACTTAGTCCCAATATATAATACAACACTTGAGTTTAATATAGAAGAGAAGATAAAAAATGTATATACAATTCCAGGCTACAAAAAACTAAAGGTTAAGAAAATTAATGGGAAAAATTTTGTGAATATCTCAGAGTTTAAAGCTCATATAGCAGTGGTTATAGAATACCAAAAATGAAAGTAATATTAGGAATATTTAATCTTTTCATTTGCTTTTTAGTTTTCTGTCAAACTGAAAAAAGACCTAATATTTTATTTATAATTTCTGATGATCAAGATGCTGAAACCCTTGACTTTTATGGAGATAAATCGTGTGATACACCAGTAATTGATCAGCTATCAGAAGATGGAATCTCTCTATCTTCAGCTTATCACATGGGTTCATATAGGGCAGCTGTTTGTACCCCATCTAGAATTATGCTTATGACAGGAAGAAACTTATGGGAAACTGAAGGCTATAATGTGAATTATCCCCCCTTAAATTACATTCATGATGTTGAAAAAAATTATAAAAAAATTGATTCTAAAGATCCTTCATTTTACAGCATGCCCGCTATTTTCAGAAGATCTGGATATTACACATTTAGAACCTCTAAAAGAGGGAACAGTTACGAAGGAGCAAACTTATTATTTGATGAGAGGTATGATAAGACCAATCGTGAAAATAATGACTTAGATGGAAATAAATGGCATGCTGATAAGGTCATCGAATATTTTGAAAAACGAAAAACAGAGCTAAACAAAAAACCATTCATGGTATTTTTAGGATTTTCTCACCCACATGATCCAAGAAGAGGGAAAAAAGAACTATTAGAAAAATACGGAGCGTCTAATCCTAACCCCCCAAAAAGAATTAATTCTAAATCTCCCGTGGTTCCAATTAATTATTTGCCATCACATCCCTTTCCTTACGGTGATCCAGATATCAGAGACGAAAATTTCGTTGAGGGTGTATACTTAAGTAGATCTGAATTAACCATTCGTAATGAAAAAGGGAAAGACTTTGCTTGCATTGAGGATATGGATTTTCAAATTGGGAGAGTGCTGGAGGTTCTAAAAGAGACTGGGGAATATGAAAATACGTATATATTTTTTACATCTGATCATGGTATTGCAATCGGGAAACATGGTTTGATGGGCAAACAAAATCTTTATGAACACAGTTGGAAAATACCATTTGTTGTTTCAGGTCCTGAAATCAAAAAAAACACAGAAGCAAAAGGGAATATTTATTTGCTTGATGTTTTGCCTACTCTTTGTGAGATTGCTGGCATCACAATTCCAGAAACTGTTGATGGTGTAAGTTTTAAAAAAGTTTTGGAAGGAAAAAAGAGTAAAATTAGAAATGTCTTATATGGTGCATATTCAGGTGGTTTCAAACCAGGTATGAGATCAAT
>TARA_B100000963_G_scaffold192839_1_pt1 | contig 17989 bp, 17 predicted proteins | sample TARA_B100000963 | Tara Oceans TARA_B100000963 (sample SAMEA2622097) | marine metagenome | biome: marine biome (ENVO:00000447); feature: surface water layer (ENVO:00002042); material: "saline water (ENVO:00002010), including plankton (ENVO:xxxxxxxx)" | depth 5 m | reverse complement strand
AAAACACCCTCTTCTTTTAGTCTTATCTTAAAATTAAAACCTTTATCTTTATAGTCTTGGTTGCAAACTGGATCAAAGTCATTTTTGCAATATGGCTTGTCAACTATATTAGTATAAAAAAAAGATGCCTCGAGCCAATTAAAAGGAAATGAGGACATTGTAATTTTTTGATCAGGGTTGCCATCATAAAGAGTAAATCCAAAGGAAGACTCATCATAAAATCTTGCGGTTGGCATATTGATCAAACCAACAGATCCATGATTATTAAAATTATTGAAAACTAAGCTATCAGTGATGGAGTTTTGAACGAAAAAACCTGACAATAACAAGAAAGAGAAATATTTCCTCATCCTTAATTTAGTTATTTGATAAGTTATCTATTGCGGCAGCAGAGAATGCAAGATCGGATAGGATTTGTGTAATGGGCGCCAAGCTCCTAGCAGTATTCGTATTAACCTTTCTTGGAACGACTATAGTGTCACCAGGCTTAAGATTTGAACTTCCAATAAAGACACTTCTAGCTTTAGTTTCTATTAAGCCATTTGCCTTAATTACATAAACTCTTCTTTTATCAGCATAAGGCTGGTATCCTCCAGCTTTTTTTATTGCTGCTTCGATACTCATTTTTTGATCGAATTCAAATGCAACTGGGTTCAAAACTTCGCCGATTATATTTATAACGTTGGATAATTTAGGTATTACTATTGTGTCCCCATCAAATAATATTGTTTCGTCAGCTGATGCGGATACTGGAGAAAAGTTACCAGCGATTCTTCCAAGGTTTTCTGGTTCTATAGATTCTGCTAATGCAGATAATGTTGATATGTCATTTATATCCTGGCCTTCTTGAGCAGCAGCTAAAAGAGACTTATTAAGAGCAGCTTTAGAGCTCTCTATTGCTTTTAATTGTCGATCTCTTACTGATTCTCTTTTTAAAATTACGCCATCTAGAAAAGCTTCATTTTTAAAATTACCCACCAGTCCATACAAGTCACTTAGGGTGCTGTTTGATTTAAGGGTATATTTACCTGGATAGCTTATAGCTCCAAAAATATTAACTGTGATTAAATCATTTACAGGAGCCCTAAACGAAATATTGTTGTATTTTTTTGCAACAAAATTCATTTCCTTGTAGTTATCAACAATAATGATATTATCTAGAGGGCTAATATAAGTTGCATCTAAATCAACATCGGTCATTTCAAGACCAAGTAAATCAACAAATGAATTTACAGAAAATCTGCCAAATATTGGGAGATTGAAGGTGCTTTCTTTAAAATTTATAGTTAATGCATATTCATCCATCAAATCTAAAGCTTCTTGACTGACATCAAATAACCTGTCCTCGATATTGGCAAAATATAATCTCGAATTTGGAAGTAGCTCTATGTTTTGATAAGTGCTTTTATCATTGAGACTAAATAATATAGTTGATTTGATTAAGTTATTGCCATCAAATTGCTCCAAGACAGCTAACCAAGGGTAGGTATCAATAAAGTTTAAATCGTCTATCAAATCATTTAAATCTTTATATATATCTAAATCATAAAAACCTGGTTCTTCAACAGCGCCTCTTACACTTATACTGAGATTGTCCTCATTTGTATAATTAAAAACATCAACAACTAAAGCATTCTCTAGGCTCTGACTTAAATCAGCATTAGTATTTGAAATCACTGAAGCTTTATCAAAGTCTAGATAAGATATAGAAATGTTTGATTTATTTGCAGTTTGAGTAAATCCAAGAGCAAAATTGATAATATCATTAATTTTTTCACCTTCTAGAATCTCATATACTGAAGGGCGATTGACTGCACCCCTGATCTGAACAAATTGAGAGGCCGCATTAATAAGAATTGTATCGCCTGCTTCAATAGTTAAATCATTAGATCTATCACCTCTTATAAGAAGATCATAAAGATCGAATGAAAAAGTTGAACCATTATTCCTTATTAATTTAATATCTCTTAATGATCCTATTTCTGATATACCTCCTGAATATCCTAATGCCCCAGTAATGGTGCTAAATGGATTAACTAGATACGTGCCGGGAGTATTTACAGCTCCAACAATTGTAACTTTTTTTGCACTAAGATTTTGAAGAGATATGTCTATACTTACGCCTATATATGATTGATCAATCATATTTGACAACCTCTCTTTGACTTCTTCAAAAGTTAATCCTGCAACATAAACAGACCCAAGTTCTGGAAATAAAATAGTACCATCGAGGTTAACATTTAAATTAAATATTTGATCTCTTGATCCAGAGAGAATAACTTTAAACTGGTCTTTTAATGATATTTTATAATCATTTGGCAGAGGGAGATCGCCAACAGCTGAAAGAGATGTGGGCATCGATGAAAAAAAATCATATCCAAATCTTTTTGGGCTTGAACCGTCAATTATTTCTTCTTCCTTTGTTACAAGAGACTCCTCTATTTCGGGCAAAGCTTCATTTTCTAGTTGCATCGTATCCTGAGTCACTAAAACTTCTTGAGCTGCTCTTATTTGCTCTGGAGACAGTTGTGTTAATAAGCTTGGATCAATAGACTGAGTTATAGAAAATACTGAAAAAAGGGAGATACTTATAAGCAAAAAGTTTTTTTTAAAAATCATTTTAAATTGTCATTAATACAAATATTTTACATTTTTTTATTAAAAAAAGTCATGTAAAGCTATTTTAATTCTAACCTTGGTATAAAGACTCCATCTAAATCAACAATTGGTTTAAGAATCTTATTTATGCTTATTTGTATATCGTCATCTGAAAGGGTTTTGGTATACGATTGAAAAATAAGTCTAACTCCAACTTTTATTTCTCCAAGTCTTTCATTTATATAAAAATCAAAAATAAAAAAGTCTCTAAGATTTTCATTATTGAAATCCTTAATAGTTGTTATGACATTATTGTATTGTTCTTTTTTCTTTATAGAAATAGAAAAGTCTCTAGTGCTGGAGGGAAATTCAGATACTGGATTATATTTAATAAAATTTATTTGGTTTCTGTCTGATTTAGAATATTTGAATAGTCTGTCAGGTATGTCTTCAATAGAAATCTCAGTGAAGAAAATTTTATCTCTTTTTTTTGTTTTAAGAGTTTCTCTTGAAACCTCTTCTATATCAAAAATTGATGTATCATTATCTGGATTCAAAATTTCGTTTAAATATTTACCATCCAGTTTCTTAGCAAACTCAATGTGATTATGGCCTTGTCTTCCACTAATAATAATACCAAGTTTTTTTTCCTGAAAGATATTATCTTGGTTTGAATAAATATCACTAATTTCGAAGAGTTTTATTGAATCTTTTTGCCTTCTTTCATTAAAGAGAAGATTTTCGATTAATGAATCTTTTAGTGTAGTTCTTAAATTTCCTCTATTTGAATCTAACGGATTATCAATAGTAATTGATTTATCTTCTTTATTTTCTGTGAAAGGAAAATTTATAACTTCTGTGAACCCATTCTTAACAAGAAAACTTTCAATCTTAATGATCTTATTTTGCTTAGACTCTAAACTAGAATTTAATTTTAATGGAACACTTTTTATTTTATCGAACCCTATAATTCTTGCTATCTCCTCTGCTAGGTCATTTTGTGATGAAATATCATTCCTAAAAGACGGAATCTTTATTTTATCTTTGATGTCAAAACCTAGCTTACTGAGATAGCTTATGTAATCATCATTTTCTAACTTAATACCCAAGATCTCATTAATCTTTTGTATATCTATTGGAAGATATCTTTCTTCAAAATCTTTACCAATAAATGTTTTCATCTTTAAATTTTTTATAGAAGCATGGTCATTGACAATGCTTATAAACCTTCTAAGAACTTTTTCTTGTGAGGTGAAATCTACACCTCTTTCAAATCTATGAGCAGCATCAGATTTCAAATTATACTTAATCGTCTTCCCAATTATTGCCTCTGGATTAAAATAAGCGCACTCTATCAAAGCTTTCTTTGTTTCCTTTTTACATGCGGTAGAGTCTCCCCCCATTACACCTGCTAGGCTTATGATTTCGTCTTCAATTGTAAAAACGCAATTTTTATCTCTTAGTTTTATTTCATTCCCAAGCAAAGTTTTAAAGCTATCATTACAAGACATTTCCCTAAAAGTTAAGCCTCCAGGTATAGTTTCTCTATCAAAGCAATGAGTTGGTTGCCCTCTTTCGTATGAAAGATAATTTGAAATGTCTGTGAAGAAGTTAGTTTTTTTATTACCAATAATGGAAAAGTAATTCTCTAAATATGCTTTATACGGGGATATCTCACCATCTATTTCAATTTCTAAAAAAGAAATCTTTGGACATGATTCAATTGATAAATTTTTAAAATCAATATTAAGTAACTCTATTTCTTCTTCATACGTCTCAAAAGGATCTTCATATTGATAAAAATTATTTAAATCTCTAGATAATCCAATCAATGATAGGCAGTCACCCCTATTAGGGGTAATCTCCATATCAAATATATCTCCATCTATTTCATGCTCATGCCCTAACTGAAAGAGTTTATCTGAAAGATCTTCTTTGGATGGTTGCCCTTCAAGGAAATTTAAGAGGTCTTGATAAATAAATTTCATTTAAATTGATTCAGAAAATCTAGGTTTGATTTATAGAACTCTCTAATATCATTGACTTTATACTTAAGCATTGCAATTCTTTCAATGCCAAGACCCAGAGCCAATCCAGAGTATTTTTTTGAGTTTATATTACAATTTTCTAAAACTCTTGGATTTACGATCCCACATCCTAAGATTTCAAGCCAATTACCGCCTTCAGACAAAATATCAACTTCTGCAGATGGCTCGGTGAATGGGAAATATGAGGGACGAAACCTTATCTCAATATTTTCTCCAAATATATCTAAAAGTATTTGATGGATAAGATCTTTTAGGTTTGCAAAAGTAACATCTTCATCTACATAGATGCCCTCTACCTGATGGAACATAGGAAGATGCGTAGCATCATCATCTTTTCTATATACTTTTCCTGCAGAACTAAATGCAAAAGGAGGCTTAGATTTAAGCATGCTCCTTATTTGAACTGGTGATGTGTGAGTCCTTAAAACCTTACTTTTATTGCCTACATAAAAAGTATCATGCATTTGTCTAGCTGGATGAGATTTTTTAATATTAAGCATATCGAAATTAAACTCTTCACTTTCTATTTCAGGCCCATGAACCTCCTCAAAACCTAATTCAGATAATATCTTAATAAGAAAATCCTTAGTTTGATTGATTGGATGAAGTGAACCAATATTTTCCTTTATAAGCGGTGGCTCTATTTTGTCCATACTAGACATAAAGCTTTTATTTTAATGCTGTTTTTGTGATTTTCTCAAAAGCTGAGGAATCGTTAACAGCGAGATCAGACAGTATCTTTCTATCAATAATAATATTATTTTTTGTTAATCCGTTTATTAACTTAGAATACGAAACACCTAACTCTCTTGAAGCAGAGTTAATTCTTGATATCCACAAAGATCTAAATGATCTTTTTTTATTCTTTCTATCTCTAAAAGCATATTGCATTGATTTAATATTAGATTGTTTTGCGGTCTTGTATAGTCTACTCCTTGCACCATAGTGACCTTTTGTAGAGGCAAGAACTTTTTTATGTTTTGCTTTAGCTGTTTTTGCTTTTGTTACTCTTGGCATATTACTTATTAATAAGTTTTGAAGCCATTTTTAACATTATGCCTTCAAGTTTATTTAATCCTCTATTGTGTCTTTTTCTTTTAGTAGATTGTTTTGATAATATATGATTCCTGTTGGCGCCTCTGCTTTTAACAGATGAACCAGTCTTTTTAAAACGCTTTGAAGCTCCGGAATGTGTTTTTAATTTATATCCCATCTTAAATACCAAAAAATCTAGTTATTCTTCTTTAAAGGTGAAAGAACCATTAGAAGTTGCCTTCCTTCTAGAGAGGCTTCTTGATCTACTTGAGCAATATCAATCAACTCTTCTTTGAGTTTATTGAGTAACTCCAAACCAAGATCACTATTAAGGATCTCCCTTCCTCTAAATCGGACGCTTATTTTAGTCTTATCTCCATCAAGAATAAAGCTTTTAATCTTTTTTAATTTAATATTATAATCGCCAACATCTGTTGAAGGCCTAAACTTAATCTCTTTTAGAGACCTTCGTTTGACTTTTGATTTGCCTGATGAGCTGCTTTTTTTCTTTGCAAAAATATGTTTTCCATAATCCATAATCTTGCATACAACTGTTTCAGAGCCACTAGGTGAAACTTGTACTAAATCAAGGTTAGCCTTTTGAGCCATATTCAATGCTTCTTCAAAGCCAAAAGATCCTAATTTTTCTCCATCAGTATTTATAAGCATAACTTTATCTGCAGATATCCTTTCATTGAGAGGAACAGAATTTTTTTTCTTGGAAACTATGATTAATTACCTCTTATAAGCTAAGAAAGACTGTTGTCTAAAATAATTTTTGATCATATAAGATGTGGATTCTATAACAAATTGCTCTTATTTTAAACAATTTTATGGCTCGAGTATGAAGTGATGCCAAATATTTTTATTGAGCTTATAAAAATTTCTTTTGTTAAGCCTGGAAGCATTTCCCTCCCAAAATTCTATCTCATAAGGAGTAAATGAGAACCCGCCCCAGTATTGTGGACATATTTTTAAATCTCTATCTTTTTTAATTTTGTTATATTTTTTTATGACTTGGTCAAATGATGAAATTGATGATGATTGATTTGAACTAATAGCCAAAGCATTTTTATCTTTAGATCTATTTTTAAAGTATTCTTGATTAAATTTGTTTGAAGTTTTTTGAATTCTCGCCTTCATTCTTATTTGAACATTTATTGATGGCCAATAAATTAATGCACTGATCTGATCATGAGAGCTAAATGCAATAGACTTCGGAGAATTATAATTGGTAAAAAAAATGAATTCATTATTATTGATGAATTTGAGGTTTACATATCTTGAATCAACCTCTTGCGTTTCTATGTTATAGGATGAAATTGAAATAGCTTCTATATTCTTTTGGCCTGCACTAAGAGCCTCATGATATTTCTTTTTTAAAAGTTGATAAGGCTTTTCATTATTTAAATTATTAAAAGTGATCATTATATTAAAAATTCTAAAATATAATTATATATTCCTGAAAACCTATCATGAACTTTTAAATTAAAATCTACAAACAAAAAAAAGCTCCATATTGAAGCTTTTTTAAATCATTTTTTATTAAAATTAACCCGCCGTGTCACGCCCTGGTAATTAAGTCGAATGAAGAAGGGAAAATATCAGTAACTACAGTTAGTCGATATAATTAAGTGCTTTCTTCAACTCTAGTGGCGGCTCAGGCAGATCCGCAAAAACCCTCCAAGCTATTTTAGTGCTTGGAATAAAGACCGACCAGGCTGTTACAAAAATCGCCACAAAATAAATATACAGGCTCTTATTCGAGACAAACCACTCCTCTAGCGCTCCCTTGTATGGAGCTATGACATTTGCATAGAAATCAATGGAAGCGGTTGCATCATGCATTATTTCTTCCTCGCCGCGAAATATGATCGAACCAACTCCTGAAAGACCAGGTCGAACTTGCTTTATAAGATCCTGAACGCTCTCCGAATAAGCTCCAAATGTTTGCTTTGTAAGTGGTCTTGGGCCTATAACACTCATATCACCGAAAAAAATGTTTAATAGTTGCGGGAGCTCGTTTATTTTTGTTTTACGCAAAAATATGCCTACCGGTAGCACTCTAGGATCGCCTTTCATGGTAACCGTACCAGTACCAATATTTGGGCTGTTTTTCAGCATAGTAGCAAACTTAAACAATTTAAATTTCTTACCGCCCTTTCCAATGCGCTCCTGTAAAAAAAATATCTCACCTTCGCCAGTAAGTCTTAATGTTATTACTATAGGCAACAACAAAGGAGAAAGGACTAATAATGCTGCTCCAGAAAATAAAATATCAAAGAAACGGACCATTATTACATCCTCTGATCTAGATATTTTCCTGTTTCTTTATGCGCAAAATCTGGTAAAAGGCTAAAATACAACTTAACAATATCTTCTTTGGTCCAAGTCCCTTTTTCTCTATAAGCTTCAATTCCATCCATAAAATCATCTAACTTAACCTCATCAAAATCAGGCTGATTTTTAATAACCCCGATCGCATTAAAACGCTCCATATCCAGATCTTCTTTATCAGTAAAAAATTCCTCAAAGTCCTTTTCGCCTGTTGTGTCACTTCTAAAGAAGTAACAAGGCCAATGCTTATTTGCGATCAAATCTTTAGTCCTTTCACGAGCCTCCTCCTCAGACTCACATTCAAAGGGTTCATAACCTCTTTCCCGCAGATAACGGACTGCAATATCAGAAAACCTAATGAGGTGTAATTTTTCACTTAATTTAGGGAAGAAAATATCTCTATTATTGCCAAGCAAGCCAGATAAAAGACATAATTCACCAGACTCTTGCGGCGTCAAAAAATAACGGCGAACGTCATTTGGTGCTGAAAACGGCTGTTTTTTTGCAAACCGCTGGTTAAATCCATGAAGCAGTGATCCGTCTGAAAAAGCTACATTAGCAAACCGGGCCATAGAAATATCTTGTGTTAAGCTCTCTCTCATTAAAAACATTTCCATAATACGTTTACTAGCTCCCATCATATTTACTGGATTTGCCGCTTTATCAGTTGATACGCAAAAGTATTTTTTAGTTCCATGTTTCTTGGTTAACCTTAATGTATCAATCGTATTGAAAATGTTTACCATTATCATTCGCATCAAAGTATATGGATCTTTCTCACTTCTTACGTGTTTTAAAGCTGAGAGATTGAATACATAATCATATGGACCCTCTTTATTTATTAGAGATTTGAACTCTAGAGAGCCACAATCAATAGCAAAAGTTTTAAATTCTCCATCTCCATATCCAATAGTGCTTCTCAAATCACGAACTAATTCAACCATATTATTTTCAGAGATATCAACTACATGAAGTTTTTTTGGATTTCGTGCAAAAATTTCTCTTACTACAGCTTGTCCAATTGAGCCAGTACCTCCTATAACAAGAAACGAAGAACTATTAATGATGCTAAATAATTCATTTTTATAATTATTTATGTCAGATTCAAATAGTAAGCTTTTTCTTCCTATCAATGCTAAAACATCCATGTTTGTACTCCTTCTTTAAGAAGATCTATAAATTTGCTATACACTGTAAAACTTAACAATTTATCTTAATTCACAAAAAAAATTATTAAAAATATTTAAATAAATTAAATTATAACAATAATTTCTTTACTTAAATGATTGATTAAAGCCATCTTTTACTGAATGCTTAGGCCTCCAGCCAAGAAGATCTTTATTTTTTGAAACATCAACACTCAAATTTCCAAGTAATCTTGTCCCATACTTTTTTTTACCTAGAATTATAAAAATGCTTTTTAAAATAAAAATTGGTATAGAAAAAATAATAGGTTTCTTATCTAATGAGGATGCGATTAATTTTATTAGACTAAATGTGTCTAGGTCATGGTCGTCACTAATTAAAAAGATTTCATTTGCAGCAGCTTCATGTTCTGCACACAAGATTATAAAATCAACTAAATTACCAACATAGACTAGACTCCTACTATTTTTGCAAACTCTTCTAAATGGAAGAGGATAATTCTTTTTAATGAAGCCAGCTATTTTTTCTAAATTACCTTTTGGATTTGGTCCATAAACTAAAGGTGGTCTAATAATAGTTACATCCATTTTTGAAGATTTAGCAATTTCTTTTAAGCCTTTTTCTGCTAAATTTTTGGAATATGCATAAGAATCTTGAGGATTTGGAATATCATCTGCTAAAAATTGATTTTCAAATGTTTCCTCTCCATTTACTTTAATAGAGGATAAAAAAATAAATCTTTTGGCTGTATTTTTTGCTTGTCTTGCCAGGTTTAATGTTCCTTCTAGATTTATTTTTTTAAAATCTTCTTTAATATCCTCAGACATTTTCATATTATGAACTGCAGCAGCGCAATGAATTATAATGTCTACTCCATCAAGAAGATCTAACCAATCAGTATCACCAGATATGTCCCTTGGAATACAAGTGCTGTTTTTTTTTGATCTGCTTATACCAATAACTTCATATCCTAATTTATTGCATTCAGAGACTATATGCGAACCAATAAAGCCAGTTGCCCCAGTTACTAAAACTTTTGTTTTTAAGTTATTTTTCAATTTTGAAAGATCCATTTATAAAAATTTGATATAAATCATAATGCAAATCAACTACCTTTTTGACTGAAAATTGTTCTTTTGCTAATTCTCTAGCTTTGGAGCCCATTAATTCAATTTTTTCAGGATTTGACAAAAGTAATATTAATGCATCAGTTAAGGATGAGATATCTTTTGGTTTAACCAATATGCCTGTTTCATTTGGGATAATAGCATCTCTACATCCAGGATGATCTGTTGTAATAACTGCACATCTACTTGCAGCAGCTTCCAATAATACTTTTGGTATACCCTCACCATAATATGATGGCAATACAAAAATATCGGTTTCAGCGAGCACATCTTGAATATCCGTTCTATTGCCTAAAAATTTAATATTATTATGTTTACACATTTCCAAAACTTCATCTTCTTTTAATGCAGAGGGGCTATCTTTATCAAAAGGGCCTGCAAGACTAAAATTAACATTGAAGCAATCGTTTCTTATTATTTTGCCTGAAGCACTACAAAACTCTTTTACGCCTTTATCTTTGAGAAGTCTTGATGCCATCAATATATTAATAACTTCATGATTTATATTTTTTTTTGAATAATACTTATCGAGATTTATTCCAGAGCCCTTTGCCATATATACTCTTTTACGAGAAATTAAATTGTTATCAATAAGAACTGAAGCATCAAAATTGCTTTGGCAAATAGCAAGAGAGTTTTCGTTGGAAAAAATAATTTTATATGATAGCTTGATAATAGATAAAACAAATCTACTCAAAAAATTTTTTGGGGTAAATGCTGGCCCAAGACCAGATATTGAAGCAATAAAGGGTATTCGTAAAATAAAGCATATAATGCCTAAAAATAATATTGGTTTTACTGTAACTGCTTGAACCACTTTTGGTTTTTCTTTTTTTACAAGATTAAAGGTATTTATTAACTCTTTAAATGACGAAAATATATTATTACTTGTTCTTTTGATTGGGCTCTTAAAGAAATTAAAATCCTGATATTCATCTTTTTCATGAGGTCTAGTAAAGTCTGCAAAAACATTCATGTTGATACCCTTTTTTGAAGCTTCTTTTGCTATTGGCAATCTGTGGGATAAAAAAAACCAATCTACATTTACAAACAATAAAACTTTATTCATATGCATATTCTTATTTTTCTATAATTTAGATTATTTTTTTGCTTCAATCCAATAACCAGATGGACAATTTTTTGATTTAAAATTTTTAATATATGGGAGTTTAAAAAAATGATTAAATATTCTAAGTGGTATTAAAAATTTATTTGAGGTAGTTACAATATCGGAGATTACTGCAAGTCTTCCTCCTAATTCCTCAATACAAATATCATCAAAACTTTTAGCCAGTCTTTTAATGCCCTCTTTAGTAATTCTTTGATAATCTGAAGGATCTCCATGAATATGAAACATAAATGGAATAGAGCATATAAAAATACCATTTTTAGATAAGACTCTGTAACATTCTGCCATGGCTTTTGCTGGAGTATGAAGATGTTCAAAAACTTCAATTGCAATAATTGCATCATAATAGTCATTTGAATATGTTAGATTATGCGCATCAGCAATCTCATCAATAGCTGCTAAGTTATCGTCTATATCAGTTATCGTAATGGATGTAGCATTTGGCAAAAAATCTCTATATGGATCATAACCAGCTCCAATAACTAGAACTTTTCCGGTAACACTTTTTAATCTGATTTTAATTTTCTCTTCAAGAATAGATCTGTGAGCAGTTGGCATAATTTTTCTTAATAATGATTTGGGATTACTTGCCATGTTAAGTCTCTATATTATTTGCTATCAATAACACTACTTACAGAATTACTCATATCAATTTTTCTTCCAGTCAGTGAAATTACTGCCTCTCTGAAAAAACCGATATCACTCATTATAATCCCAAAAATACATATAAATATAGCTGGTAATCCTAAGAAAAAATTCATATTACTTGATACATCATTGTATGCACTGAAAAGATATTTATAACGTCTAACAATAACTAGAAATATAAAAAAGATTGCTAAAATTATAATTGCATTTGGTATCTTAAAAAAAGGAATTAGCAATAAAGTTGTTAAAGATAGAATACCTAAAAACTTAAATAGTACTTTTAAAAATAATTCAAAAATATTCGATTTCTCAATATGAAGATTAATTAAAAATAACATTCTTCCCTGGAAAAATCTTTGTTTTAGCCATATAGCTAGTCTATCAGGATGTTCATTATAAACTATTGCTTTATCTGCAGAGCGTATAATGGCATTGGGCTTGCATAGTAAATATTTTAAAGCAACGCTTGATTCATCTCCATATAGTGTAAAGCCATTAAAAAAGCCTCCAGTAACTTCAAAAACGTCTCTACTAAAAGCCATATTTGCACCAACAAGCGAGCCTAGTGGATCATTATTTCTTGATTTTACTCCGCCATCAAAATGGGAGTGAAAGATAAATCTTGAAAAGAAAGAGCCGTTATCAAGGTTCTTGACTTTTCCACAAACAATAGATGTTTTATGATCTAATTTGAAAGGCTTTAGTATGTTTTTTACACAATCTTCATGCGCAATAGCATCACCATCAACAAAAGAAATTATCTTTCCTTGGGCAAGAGATATGCCACTATTTCTTGATATAGAAAGACCTACATGTTTAATCCTATAATATCTAACGTTCATAAAATCCCTGTTTAATTTGGTAAATTCTTTGGCTATTTCGGGCGTTTTATCATTAGACTCATTATCCATAATTATTACTTCAAATTTGGATTTATTATATTTCTGATTTTTTATGCTATTAAGACAGTTAAGAAGATGAGTTTCTTCGTTGTATGCGCAAATAATTACGCTTAAATCATATTTAAAATCTTCTTGAAAGTTGGTCATTTTTCACTAATTAAATTTGAAATTTGTTTGTTCTGAAAGACTTTCTTTGATTAAGTCGTTTATAGAAGTAAGATGAAGTTCATCTGTTGTTTTATTTTTTTGACCTCCTCCATAAACAATACACATACCTTTGCTATGATTGTGATGAATGTCATAGCCATGCATTCCCTTAACTTTTTCGTCTTTTAGATGAAAAAAATCTGGAAGAATCATTACCCCTGGATTGCACCACCATTTTATATCTCCATATCTTTTATCTTCATATGGTATGTTTAAATCATTAGCTAATGCCTGGTCTATAAACTTACCTTTAGAATTTAAATCCTCATTGCTCATTATAGAATCTGCAAATTTATTTTTAGCTATTTCTGAATGAAGCCAAATTCTGCATAATGTCGAATCAAGAAAATAAGTGAAATCTTTGCCAAGAACTAAATTATTTATCTTGGCATTTTTTAAAATTATATCTTCAACATTAAAATTATCTTCAACATCGACCATTCCGTGATCTCCAACAAATATAAATCGAGTATCTTTTCGTTTTTGTTCGAATTTTTCAACAAAACTTTTCAAGTCTCTGTCCATCTTTTTCAATCCCTCCTTTGTCTCAGGAGAATCACCACCAAATTTATGACCTAATGCATCAGGGATGGAATTAAAAACAAGATAGAAAACATGGTCGCTGTCTGCTGCATCAAGAGCTAACTTAAATCTTTCAGAGTCACTTCCACTACTTATTAAATTTAAAGCAGTAAAGGAATCATAGAAGTAAGTCATGTTTGCTTTTTTGATTGAAGATAAAACATCTTTCTCACCAAATGCACGAGGATCCCTATGATCAAAGTAGTCTTCCGTTAAACTAAAATTATCTAGAATATTTAGAGGTATCCTATAAGGTTTCATGCTGTGAGAATGAAACTTGACAAAAATCTTAATTACTTTTCTTATAGCTTTTGCTATAAATGTAATTTTAAATATTTTCTCAATATATGAAAAAAAATTTAAGATTGCACTAAAATTTTTATACGGGCTCTTGCTAGGATCATAGCCTATAGCAGTAAAATATCCAGACTGAGCAGGATTTTTACCGCTTAGAATTTCTGCTCTCTCACAAAAGCCAAAACTTGGAACAACTTTCTCAACATGATGGCCATTTTTAGCACAAGAATACAAAAAGGGGGTTACATCCTTATCTAAATAGTCATTTCTAAATGCATCAAGTAAAATCAAAACAGTCGCTTTCATATGTTATTCCTCATTTGTGAAACATGATCTGCAGCAGCATACCAATCATGAACCAATTTACTAGAAGGTAGTTCATTAATCTCTTTAATTGCATGATCTAAAATTTTATAATCAAAATCGTTATTGCCAACATACGAAAAAAATAAATATGCTTGACATAAATTGATTTTAGTTTCTTTGTCATAGGTTGAAATTGTTCCTTTAATTAAGTGTAAAAGCCTTAGAATACTTAGGTTGCGAGACTTAGAGTATTGCTTCTTTATACATGCATAATCTTGTATATCTTTGCCAAAATGAAAGGATAGACCCTTTAACATTACTTTAGAGTAAAGAAGATGAACACTATCATACATTTCAATAACTTCTTCGCCTGACATTCTCTTTTGTTCGGGTTCAAGTTTTTCCTTCAAGGCCCATTTTACAATTTTAACCTCTGATGATTTGAAGTAATTTAGAGATGCATGAACTCTTTTTATATAACTAGGCATATATGCATTTTTCATTAGCAATTGAACATCAACTGTTGCAAGAACTGCTTTTGCCATCTGGTTTCTAAAAAACCTAGAAGCCTCACCTTGCAAACCAGACTTGAAAGAACTCCTATGCACTCCCCCAATAAATGGCCAGAGTCTTGTAAAAAATAACGTTACTATCTCATAGGAAGGTAATTTTGATCGGCTTATTGAAGGTATTAAATTTTTAACTTTTTCATCACCCCATATTACCGTACTAGCTTTTTTTAGATCATATGTATATATAGACTTTTGCATTAATAGCAATCTTAATGGAGATTTCTGACTAAGATCAATCCAGTTAATATTTATTTTTTTTGCTAATTCTTTTCTTAGTAGCTGGATTCGCTTCTTAGGTATTTTTTTTGCCACAACAACAACTATGTCGTAATCATTATAAGGAAACCATTCTCCATTACTCTGTATCCAACTACCTTCACCTCTCCCGTAGCCTCCATACAATATAATAGATTTGATATTATCAAATTCATCAAAACAAGATTTTATTATTAATTTTAAGTCTTTCTCTAGTCTAAGTTTTTTCTCTTCTTCGGAATCTTTTGGAAGAGGTAAATTTTTTATTTCTATTTTCATCTTAAGTTATATATATCTATTATGCGCTTGCATAAGTTCACTATATTTAGTGTAATTTTATAAAGTATTCTAATAAAATAATAACCAATCTACTCCGATACTATTTTAGATAATTTTCTAGATGCATAACTGTAGCTTGATAGGGACTTCTAAAAGAAATTTTTTCTAATAAAGGATTTGCTGGAAGTATTTTTTCAAAATTATCTAAATTATTATCAGAAATTCCTCCAATTTTTAAATTAGATAGAGCATTAAAATGCTTAAATATAAATGTTGCAAGATCTTTTAATTTAGTTGGGCTGCCAACAGAGATATGCTGATTTCCGTGTGCATTATTTACAAATAAATGCTTTATTGCTTTCACTAAATCTTCCACATGGTGGTACTCTCTTAATTGCTCTCCAGACGACATACTAAAATTAGCTTTATTTTTTAAAGATTTTAATATTTGACCCAGAAACATGTATTCATTAGGTGGGCCACCGCCATAAATTGTATGAATCTTTAGAGATAATATTCTATTATTGTGCTCTTCATTATTTATAAATTTCTGGAGTTTTTGTTTAGATCTGACATAAATATTGCTATCTGGTGCAATAACTTCCATGACCGTACCAAATGTAATTATTTTAGATCCCAAATCTCTTGTGGCATTAATTATATTTGCTGGTAACGAAAAATTAACATCAAAAATTAATCTCTCACTCTCAGACGCATTCATGATACCTGAGCAAATAAAAATTGAACCAATATTATTAGCTTGTATATAATTCTTTATATTTTCTAATTGTTCGACCTGATGCCAACTTGAATAAGTTTCTCTGCTAGGACATATAATTTCATATTCTTGAAACTGTTTTAGAATCTGATTGCCAATTCTTCCAGAAGAACCAATAAGAAGGATTCTCATTATGAAAGTCCAATACCCGAATAATTTTGAAAGTTATCTTTATCTAAAATTCTCCTTCCATCTATAACAAATATATTATTATTTAATTTATCAATAATCTTATGAATATCTTTGTATTCATCCCATGCGGTCATTACTAATACAGCCTCAGAATCACTTAAAACCTCTTCAATATCATCATAAAAATTTATATTTTCATTATTAATTTGTTTTTTGGCTACTTTATTGGCTATGGGGTCATGTGCTAATATTTTTACTTTTTCCTTTAATAGAAAATCGATTACTTTTAAAGATGGTGATTCACGCAAGTCGTCAGTTCCAGGTTTGAAAGCAAGGCCAAGGATTCCTATTTTTCTGTCTTTAAGAGAAGTTAAGTTATCAAGCAATAATTCAAGCATCTTTTTAGGTTGCGCTTCATTAATATCAATAACTGAGTTTAACAACGGCATGCTTACATCTCTAGTTTTAGCTTCAGAAATTAAGGATTTTACATCTTTAGGAAAGCAGCTTCCTCCAAAACCGCAGCCTGGCTTTAAATAAGTATTTATGTCAGGGCTTATCCTATTCCCATTAATAATAGGAGAAAGGCGTCGATCTTTATGAAGCCCATCAAAGACTTCAATAGCATCTACGTTCTTATATGAAGTACAAAAATTTGCAATTTCATTTGAAAAGGATATCAAGGTTGCAAGATATGAGTTTGACAGGTATTTGATTAACTCAGCCGTTGTGCAATTTGTTTCTATAATGTCAGTGCCTACAAATGGTAAATAGATCTCTTTCATGACATCAATAGTCTTTGGATCAGTGCCTCCAAGCACTATCCTATCTGGATTCATAAAATCTTGAACAGCTGAACCCTCTCTTAAAAACTCCGGGTTCATACCAAGACCAAAATCAATGCTAACTTTTTTACCTGAATGACTTTCAATGACATTTGAAACAAATGTTTCTGTTGTTCCTGGAATAACAGTACTCTTTACAATTATTGTTTTTCTTTCAGGTATATTATTAATAATTTTACCAATCTGAGAGGATGCTTTTTCTAAATATGAAAGATCAATTTTTTCTCCATCAAAAGGTGTGCCTACACAGATAATTACCACGCTAGATTTATTAATACTTTCTTCTAGATCATCAGAAAAAAACAATCTATTTCCAATATTTTTTTCTAAGATGGCTGGAAGCCCATCTTCATAAATTGGGCAATTTCCTAAATTTAAATTTTTAATTTTATTTTTGTCAATATCAATACAAGTAACATGATGTCCTTTTTCAGCAAGACAAGAACCAGAAACCAAGCCGACATATCCTGTTCCAATTACAGTAATTTGCATTACTCTTCTCCTACAGCATGATTACTTTTATACCAATGGAAACTTTTTAAAAGGCCCTCTTCTATGCCTATTGATGGTTTGTATGATAGTTCTTTCCGTGCCTTTGAAATATCAGGACATCTTCTATTTGGATTATCGACCAAATAATCTTTATCAGAGCTCTCTAGGAAATTTAATCCAACCTCATAACCAAAAACTTCTTTTCCAATGTCAATACATTTTTTTGCCAATTCTAAGATTGATATTTCAGGAGTCTCAGTACCTATATTGTATG
>TARA_B100000963_G_scaffold361401_1_pt1 | contig 18002 bp, 14 predicted proteins | sample TARA_B100000963 | Tara Oceans TARA_B100000963 (sample SAMEA2622097) | marine metagenome | biome: marine biome (ENVO:00000447); feature: surface water layer (ENVO:00002042); material: "saline water (ENVO:00002010), including plankton (ENVO:xxxxxxxx)" | depth 5 m | reverse complement strand
GTAAACATAGCCATGGTAATCGCCAAGGGATTGAGATGGCCCAGCTTAGATTTAATCACGTTGGTACTTATCCCATAGCAAAAAGGCGCGAGTATCGCTAGCAATGCATAGCTAACCGAGGTATCTGATCCTGAAGGGCTTCCTACCAAAATCAATACAGCGGCTCCAACCAAACCTAATAAAACACCAAATACCTTAAAGAAGGCCAGCTTTATTCGAAAAACCGTAAAACCAATGCTCAGAGTAAAAAGAGGTGTCAATGCATTAATAATCCCTATGACAGAGCTGTCAACAAACCTAACTGAAGTGGGATAAATTATTCCCGGCAAAGCTGTCCCCACAAAAGTCACCACCATAACCCAAGGCCAGTCTCTGCGATTAATCTGAGATAACTTCTTGAAGGCAAAAGGAGCGATGGCTAGGAACGCAAAAACATAGCGCCATGCCGAAACCTCATACGGAGTAAAAGACTTCAACCCTATTTTCATTAAAATGTAGGAGGAACCCCAAATCAACGAGAGTACGCCAATTAAAAAGGGTATAAGTGCTTTGTCTGACATACTTTTCACCGATGCGAATATCTTCTTTTTCCATGACTTAAACACCAGAAAAGCCCGTATCGTTTTGCGATACTACAAAGTGAAAAAAGAACCATATTCCCTCGAAAATCTGGCCCTTTACCTGGCCTGATTACTGGTTCATAATGCGCCACAAAACATCTTTTAGTGACATGACACCCTCGCCTGATACCGAGGAAAAGAAAACAACATCTAAGTGATCTGGCAGAAACCCTTGAAGCTCATGCAGGATCAACTCCTGCAATTCATCATCAATCAAGTCAGCCTTGGATATACCCAATACCCGCTCTTTTAAAACCAGCTCAGGATTATAGGCTTCGAGCTCAGCCAACAAGATTTTGTAAGCCTCAACAATATTGTCAGCATCAGCAGGCACTATAAAAAGTAAGCAAGCATTACGCTCAATATGTCTCAAAAATCGGATCCCCAGCCCTTTGCCTTCTGAAGCCCCTTTAATAATTCCAGGGATATCAGCCATAACAAAGGACTGGTCGTCCCTGTAAGACACCATGCCGAGATTTGGCGTCAAGGTGGTAAAAGCATAAGAGGCAATTTTAGGTTTTGCGGCACTTACTACACTCAGCAAGGTTGATTTACCCGCATTTGGAAACCCGACCAAACCGACGTCAGCCAATAGTTTTAACTCAAAAGTGACCCAGCCTTCATGGCCTGATGTGCCAGGCTGAGCATAGGTCGGTGCTTGATTTGTCGATGTCTTAAAATGCCAGTTTCCGCGTCCGCCAAGTCCTCCTTCAAAGAGAATCAACTCTTCATTGTGCTCGTTGATTTCCAAAAGTACGTTGCCTGATTCCTCGTCCTTAATGACCGTACCCAAAGGAACATCCAATATGACGTCTTCTCCACTATGACCAGAACATCGCTGACCTGCACCAGGCTGACCATGCCCTGCCTTGTTATGTTTTTGAAACTTTAAATGCAACAGGGTCCAGCGATTGCGATTGCCACGAACAATAACGTGTCCTCCGCGACCACCATCTCCACCATCAGGACCGCCTAAAGGCACAAATTTTTCACGTCTGAAGTGAGATGAGCCTGCTCCACCATTGCCACTTTGACAAAAGATCCGTATTCGATCAACAAAATTTTGATCTGCCATAACCAATAAGGTCTACAGGCTTTTAATTAAGGCCTCTAGGCTGGCATAAATAGCCTCTATACCCCCCTCTCCTGGAATCTTGTGAAACTTACCTTGAGCTGAATAAAAATCTGCGACAGGTGCTGTCTTTTCGTGGTATACGGTTATCCTGTGGCGAACAACCTCTTCGTTTTGATCGTCCTCTCTGCCACTAGTTTTCCCGCGCTCGAGAAGCCGCCGTACCAATTCATCTTCTCCAACTACTAAAAGAATCATTGCAGAAATGGAAGTACTGCGACTTAAAAGAAAAGCATCAAGCGCCTCAGCTTGTGGAGCCGTACGAGGGAAGCCGTCGAAAATAAACCCTTTTGCATCAGGGTATTTTTCAACCTCTGACTGCAACATCTCGATAGTCAATGCATCCGGCACAAGATCACCCTTATCCATGAAAGCCTTTGCCTTCTTGCCTAATTCGGTAGAATTGCCAAGGTGAAAACGGAAGAGATCTCCTGTAGAAATTTGTCGCAACCCGACCTTTGATTCTAACTTTTGAGCCTGCGTTCCTTTACCACTGCCCGGAGGTCCAAACAATACAATATTCTTCATATTAATAGTTTCAAAGATATATAATGCCCTTATTGAACAAAAAGTTTTCGCACTAATCGAGGATTCATCTTATATTCAATGCTAGAACATAAACAAATGCAAAAGATTAAAATCATCGATTTATACGGAATCAAGTTCGATAAAATGGAGGAGTCCATCAATAATAAACTGGCTGAAATGCAGCAAGAGGGACTAAATCTAAAAGAGATAAAAGTGATCGGAGACAAGCTAAACCAATGTGCTGTCTTCGTGATTTATGAAGACTAAAGCACGATTCTAAGCCTCTAAGATTCTAGAACATATATTTCTGGAAGGTTTCTGCCCAATTCACGGTAGTCCAATCCAAATCCAACAACAAAAGCATCGTCAATATCCTTGCCTATATATTCGATAGGCATATCATTAATTCGTTGACTTGGCTTATGAAGAAGGGTCGCTGTCATTATTTCTTGTGCCCCTAAGCCCTTAAAGTGTTCGTGCAAAAAGGCTAGCGTCCTTCCTGTATCTACAATATCTTCAATCAGGAGAACATTTCTTCCATTAACCTCAGCCTTAACATCCAATATAAACTCCACTTGGCCGCTTGATTGAAGGCCTCCATGGTAAGAAGATAATCGCATAGTATCGATTTCCCATGGACGCTCGATGCGCCGCAACAAATCCGTCGCAAAAAACATACTTCCATTGAGTACAATGACTACCAAAAGGTCTTCATCGTCAATTTGGGCAATGTCATAGGCCATCTTTTCTATTATAGCCTCCACCTCTCTGCGATCTATGTAGGGCTTAAAAACCTTATCATGTAATTGTATACTTGCCATAGTAGTCTATCTCGGTTCTACAAAAAGCTTTTGTCCTACTTCAATGGTTACCCCATCTAGAGTATTCCACTGCTTCAGATTCATCAGCGTTAAATCATAAAGTCGGGATATTGAAAAAAGGGTTTCCCCTTCAGATACTGTATGAAAGGACCGCTCTCTTTTTTCTATAGCTTCGGGTGAAGGCCGAGATATGGATGTTTCTGTAGTTGATTGGCTAACATCAGGGACAACAATTTCCTCAACTACTGATGTTCGCTCTACAGGTTCATTCACCTCAGTATCTTCTTCAGCAACTTCTTTCTCAACTTCCTCAACAAGTTCAAGTATTGATGATTCATCCTCGTTAGAAGATGATGACTGACTGTCAGTGACCTGTGCCGAAACTTGAGGTGCAGAACTTGAATCAGAAAGGACTTCCTTATCCGAACCAACATCGAGTTTGTCAGCGGCACTTTCAGCAGTCTCAGACTCCTCTGATACTTCTACATCTTTTTCGAATTCTTGGTTGGCTAATTCCTGAAGATTTACCTCGATGTCCACTTCTTCCTCTTTGGCTTCAGTAGTCGGAATGTTCTCCGCGTTAACTTCCGACTGATTTAGCAAAGTAGGCTTGTTCTCAGATGGCTTGCGCAAATGCAATACCTCGCCAACCGCAGGTTCTTCTCCTGGAATCATGTTGTTGAGAATATACAGTCTTGTTAGGCGAATCCCCTGCCACTGACTAATCAACCACATATTATCCCCAGGTTGAACTCGAACTGTCTTTTCAAGGCCCTTTTTCTTTTTAGGCTGCCTGTAAATAGGGCTGCCTAGCGGTATGGATTCCCCCGCTAACAAATCATTATACTTTGAAAGCTGTAGAATACTCAGATTTAATAAATCAGCAAGAGAGTCCAAGCCCTCTCCTCGGTAGCCTACAGCCTGAATACGATTGAGTAGAAAAACCCCATCGTTTTCACGGAGATCAGGATAGGGGATGCTAGCTTCTGCAGCGTTATTATTTGCCAATACAGAAGAACTAATCGTTCCATTTTCACTTACTAGATTGGTATATGGACCCTCCACTTCAAATTGCCCTTCTGTAAAATCATCAAATCGCTGCAAATTGGCACTTTCAATAATGCTTATCAAAAGCTCTGGGTATTTAGGATTTGTTGCATATCCGCAGGTAGAAAGGCCATACGCCCAAGAGGTGTAATCTTTTTTATCAAAGGTAAATAGCGTATCATAGCGAGACCTTGTAGTCAAGAATATACTGTGGTCCTTGTAGGATGATTCTGCGTCCTCATATACTCGAAAACATTCATCGGGAGCATCATCATCCAATAACATCGAAGGTCCTTCCCAGCCATTATGGCACTTTATCCCGAAGTGATTATTCCCCTCAGCAGCCAATGCTGACTTTCCTCTAGCGGACTCCAAGATGCCTTGTGCTAAAGTAATAGAAGCTGGAATTCCATATTGGTGCATTTCGCGCACGGCAATGGGGTGATAGATATCTACATAACTCAATTCCTGTGCTTCAGCGGAATTGAATAAAGTGATTAGATAAAGTAATAATCCAAAATAATAACGCATCATGATTACAAAAAAACAATGACTTCGCTTGTAATAAAACGTCAGTTTTACACGGTTAAATGTGCTCAAAGGAAGTATTGCCTAGGTTCTTCTCCAAAATGAAGGAGTTAGCACAATGATTACAGTAAAAATTTCCAAACGTCCAACAAGCATCAATAACGATAAAAAGAGTTTACCAAAACTTGTTAGTCCCGCATAATTGCACGTTGGACAAACTTTCCCTAGACCAGGACCAACATTCCCTATCGCTGAAGCACTTGAGCCAATAGAGGTTAAGAAATCCTCTCCACTTATACTCATAACAACAGCTCCAAGTATGAAAATCGTAAAGTATACGATCATAAAGGCCATTGTATTAAAAAGGATTTTACTGCTTACAGAACTTTGATTAATCCGCACCGGAAGGACGGCATTGGGGTGCATCAAACGACGAAACTCCAACGCACTATTCTTTAAAATCACCAAATGTCGAATCAGTTTCATTCCCCCACTTGTAGAGCCTGCTGATCCTCCAAGAAATAACATCATAAAAAACAAGGTAATAAGCATTGGATGCACTGTGAGATCGGCTGTAACAAAACCTGTTGTCGTTATAATCCCCAATACTTGAAACAATGCATCCCGTAAAGGATATTCCCATCCCTCAGCAGATGGATGAGCAATTACATGCCCAGTAATAACAAGAGTCATAATAACCACAATCAGCACATAGAATTTAAATTCTGCATCCCCAATCATTTTTTTCCAAGAACCTCGGAGGAAATAATAGATCAACGAAAAGTTGATCCCTGCTAAAAACATAAATACAATGATGATCCACTGAACAGCATGGTTGTCATTCCAATAGGCAATACTGAGGTTTTTAGTCGAAAACCCACCTGTAGATACCGTGGCAAATGCGTGATTCACCGCATCAAAGGTTGACATACCTGCTATGCGCAAGGCAACCGTTTCGGCAATTGTCATACCAACATAGATCAGCCATAACCTTTTAGCGGTTTGTGTAATTCGAGGGTGGAGTTTTTCGCCCCCGATACCAGGAGCCTCTGCGCTGTATAACTGCATACCTCCAACACCTAGGAGGGGTAATATGGCAATCGTGAGAACGATAATTCCCATACCACCAATCCAATGGGTTGCAGAACGCCACAAAAGCACGCCTTCTGGCATGGATTCAATATCATTGATGATGGATGCCCCCGTTGTTGTGAAGCCAGAAATAGATTCGAAAATAGCGTCAGGAACATAACTAATTGACCCCGTCAAAAGAAAGGGTAAGCTGCCAAAGAGCGACATAATTAGCCAGCCCAAAGTGACAATTAAATAACCATCTCGCTTTCCAATGTTGCGTGAACTCCCCCGATTGAAAAAGTATAAAAGCCCTCCACTACAAAAAGTGGCTACGCTTGATGTCACCAATTGCAGAGTTACTCCATCTTTAAAATGAACGGAAGGAATAATCGATAATGCCATAAGGAGACCACTGAGCATGAGTAGCAGCCCCAAAAAGCTGAGAATAATCTTGTGGTTCAATCTCATCGAAAAAAGCGTTCTACCTTGTCCATATTATCCGGCATCGTAAATACAACAACGTGATCTCCTGGTAGAATGATAAAATCTCCCAAGGTAACCTTGCCTATTCCGTCCCGAATAACCCCTCCAATTATAGCTCCTTTAGGAATTTTTAATTCGCGAATTGGCTTGTTGATCACTTTTGATTTCTCGTTAACCTCAAATTCAAGCACTTCGGCATCTACACCCCTTATGCTTGCAACGGAAACAACACTGCCCTTGCGAACAAACCGAAAGATACTGTTAGCTGCAATCAACTTTTTATTAAGCATTGTATCTACACCAACAGCTTGAGAGAAATTCATGTAATCAATATTTTCGACCAGAGCGATTGTCTTTTTAACTCCTTTGCTCTTAGCCACTAAGCACGACATGATATTCGTCTCAGTCTGTCCAGTAACTGCGATAAAAAGGTCAGTAGCTGAAATATCTTCTTCTTCTAGAAAGTCAACATTCCGGCCATCGCCGTTTAACACGAGGGTGTTAGGAAGCTCGTCCGTTAAGCGAACCGCTTTATCTCGATCAATCTCCACTAGCTTGGTAAAAAATTCTTTCGACAAAAGCTCCGCTGCCCTTGCACCTATGCGACTTCCTCCAAGAACCATGACACGCTCCATATTTACTTGGTCAATACCATCAAGCGAAGCGACTTTGTCCAAAGCCTCCGTAATACATACGAAATACACAAAATCATCTACCTCTAAAATGGTGCTTCCTCGAGGAATAAGTGTATCAGTGCCTCGTTTGATAGAAACAGGGATGAATCGAACATCACCGGATTCTCTCATATCCATTAGAGGATGGCCCACATAACTTGAAGTAGAAGCCAACCGGATTCCAACCAAGTGAAGTGCATTATCTCCAAAAATATAATGGTCTGTAAATGATGAGTGTTCCACGAGGCGCAAAATTTCAAGAGCAGCAAGCTCCGTTGGAGAAATCATAATATCAATACCCAATGCCTGATAGTCGATATTTTGCTTATTTCTGAGATGCTGTAAATTACTTATTCGAGCAATGGTGCGCTCAACTCCTAGCTGTTTACCTATTGTACAAATCGCCATATTTCGCGCCTCCAAATTCGTGGCGGCTACTAGTAGACTTGCATTCGATATACCCGCTTTGGATAGGGTATTTGGGCATGTTGCGTCTCCCTCTACAGTTTGTATATCGAGCGTATTGGAGGCATGTTCCAAATGATGGCGATCTGGATCAATCAGGACAACATCTTGTCCCTCCATGGCTAAATCTTTGGCGAGATGAAAACCAACCTCACCAGCACCTGCAATGAGTATTCTCATAGTACAAATGTATGTCGCTTTTTAGTGAAAAGAAACTAAGGGACGATTCTTTTAGGCTTGATATGTAGACATACCACAAAAAATTATAACTTTGGCGTCCTTAAAAGGAGGGAACGGTAGCTCAGTTGGTAGAGCAAAGGACTGAAAATCCTTGTGTCGGCGGTTCGATTCCGCCCCGTTCCACTTCTTTTTCCTCTTACTACTCTTTTTTTGGGACCAGGTTTACACAACTTCCTTGGCTCGTCAGTGTTCACTATCTACCTTTAAATAGTGCACTCTATCCGCAGACATCCCCTCCTTGAATTCAACAGCAATGGTATCTATTGCGCACAAGCTGACGTGTATATTGATCCGTGGAGAAAAGTAGATCGTGCCTTGATAACCCATGCCCATGCAGACCATGCTCGATATGGCATGAAGCACTATTTAACCACTTCTGGCTCAGCTCTTATTATGAGAGAGCGCATCGGTCAGTCCCTTTCAATAGAGACGACAAAATATGGTCAAAAACACACGATTGGAGGAGTTACCTTCAGCTTTCATCCTGCAGGTCATGTTCTTGGATCGGCCATGATTCGAGTAGAACACAAAGGCGAAGTATGGGTCGCCAGTGGGGACTACAAGATTGGGCATGACTCCTTTGGCAACCATTTTGAACCCATTCCATGCCACACATTTATCACCGAATCCACCTTTGGCCTTCCTGTATTTCGATGGAAAGAGGAAAGCGAGGTTTTTGATGAGATCAATACCTGGTGGAAAAAGAATCAATCCATGGGCTATACTTCGATTGTGTACGCTTATTCCTTGGGTAAGGCGCAACGTGTTTTACAAGGAATTGACCCAAGTATAGGGCCTGTAGTTTGCCACTCCGCCGTACAAAAACTCAATCAAGCCATTTATAGTGCAGGATATTCCATTCATTCTTCAAACAGCTTTACGGAGTGGAAGGAAGGCCCTAAGGATACCTTACCCCTTGTCATTGCCCCCCCGGCTTCTGCCGATGGGCCTTGGATGAAAAACCATAAGCCTTATGTAACAGCCATTGCTTCGGGATGGATGGCGCTTCGGGGTAATCGTCGTCGCCGCAATGTCGATCGAGGCTTTGTGCTCTCCGATCATGCTGATTGGAACGGATTACTATTTGCTATCGAGCAAAGTCAAGCAAATCAAGTGCTTGTTACCCATGGATACTCCCAATTATTTAGTCAATACTTAATAGAACAAGGATGGTATGCCCACGTAGCTGAAACCGCTTTTAGTGATGGATTTCACGAAGTCGAAGAAAACCAGGTCACCGAATGAAGGATTTTTCAGCCTTAGTCCGAAAAGTGGATCAAACCACCAAAACCTCCCTACGCAGAGAGGCCTTAGTGCAATACTTTTCAGCGTGTAGTGATTCTGATAAGGTGTGGTGTATCGCTCTGTTTACAAAAAACACAAGAAAAAGGCCCATGCCAAGTCAGCGACTTCGAGAGATAGCCTCAGACATTGTCAACCTACCACCATGGCTTATCGACGAAAGCAAATCCATTGTTGGTGATACTGCTGAAACTTTAGCACTGCTTCTTCCAGAACCTACAGAACGTTCTTACAAGACCCTAAGTGAGTGGATGGTTTGGCTTGAAAGTCTGAAAGCCCTCAAAGAAGAGCCGGAGCGTCAAGAGCATGCCATTAAAGAAGCCTGGAGAGGTCTAAATGCCGAGGAACGCTTTGTTTTTAACAAGCTGATTACCGGAGGGTTTCGACTAGGTATTGCCACGCGAACGGTTATCAAAGCATTGGCAAGATACCAAGAATGTGAAGAGAGCCAAATTGCCCTTGCCTTATCCGGTCAGTGGGACCCCATGCAACTCACCTTCGAAGAGTTGATGGCCCGAGGCCAAGGGTCGGATCTCAGCATACCCTATCCATTTTATTTAGCCTATCCTTTACACACTGGGCCTAAGGCAAATGATGAAGATCAACAAAAAGCTCTTAAGGATTTAGGAGCGATTGCCGATTACCAAATTGAATGGAAATGGGACGGTATTCGAGGGCAACTTATTCATAGAAAGGATAAGGTATTTCTTTGGTCTCGTGGATCTGAGTTAATCTCTGATAGCTTTCCTGATTTAATCAGTGCTGGAGAATCTTTCAATCAAGACGTCGTATTAGATGGAGAAATTGTCGCCTACATGGACACAATCGAACCTTTTGAACAGCTTCAAAGACGCTTAGGCAGAAAACAACCTTCGAAGAATATGATGAATAAGGTCCCCGTACGTTTTATCGCCTATGACATTCTTGAAATCAATGGTCAAGACCTTCGGAAAGAGCCGCTAAAAGCACGCAGAAATTACCTTGAACAATTTATCAATCAACACCAACTCGAAAAGGTTATGATTTCCGATACAATCAAGGTGAATACGTGGAGTCACTTAGTGGGCTTGCATAAACAATCACGGCAATATAAGGCGGAAGGATTTATGATTAAATCTATCGAAAGCACCTACAGAGAAGGCCGTAAGCGGGGAGATTGGTGGAAATGGAAGGTAAACCCTATGACCGTAGATGCCGTATTGCTCTATGCCAATCGAGGCAGCGGCAGACGAGCAAATCTTTACAGCGATTATACCTTTGCTGTATGGTCTTCAGACGACAAGAAAACCCGAACTCTCCTGCCATTTGCTAAAGCCTATTCCGGCCTAACTGATAAAGAAATCACAGAAGTAGATAAGTTTGTTAAAAAGAATACCAAAGAGCGCTTTGGCCCTGTAAGAAGTGTCATTCCTAAATTGGTCATGGAAATTGGCTTTGAAGACATTCGCAAGTCCACACGTCATAAATCGGGGTTTGCTGTGCGATTTCCAAGAATAATGAGATGGCGAAAAGACAAACCATTGGATGAAATCGACTCTATGAATCGGCTCCAGCACTTACTAGATGATAAACAAGATGGAGGCTAAAGATGCTCCTCATATAGCGTTTTTACAACCTTAGCATTTCGTTGCTTGAACAACGATTTAATTAAACGGCAATTAGTTATAACTATACCTAGAAAGGTTCCAATAATGGCAAGAGTAGACACCGAACGAATGTAGGCCAACAAGGCCTCTTCGGTTTGATAGTCCGGAAACACTCCGTACTCCTCCATGTAAATAGTAATACTTTGTCCCTCAAGATCGGATAGGATGGTTTGATATTGGCTGTAGACAAAAAGCATAAGAAAAACATTCGTCGTAAACCATAAATAACGAGGTACTCTTGAGCGAATCGAGGGGAATGTCCCAAAACTAATCGCATGACGGAAGGTTACCACCGCAAGAACAATAGAAGCAACAATTCCATAGAGTTTTTCAGGCAACATAGTAATTGTGCTGGTAATAGGATACATCAATGCGAAGGCAAGGGCAACGCCGAGAAGCAAGCCTAAACACTCTTGAAAGAAGAAAAAGCGCCATTTCATCAATTACAAGATTACACATTCTCTCTTGCTTGGAGAAAGCCTTAGGCTTAAACAAAAGCCTTTGAACCCAAAAAGCATAGTATCTTGACAAATACATAGGTCTCCATCATTGTTCGCTATGAAAAAGCTCCAATCTATCTTAATTCATCAAGAATATAGCCGAAGGCAAAAAGTAATCTCTTGTATTATACTTATAGTACTTACTGCCTTATTGTATTGGCCTACCCTGCAATTTGGCTTTGTGCTTGATGATAATTTAGTCATTAGCAATAACAAGGTTACTCAGGGAGGCGCTGATTCGCTAAAAGTTATCTGGGCAAAAACTTCAAAGACCTTTCAAGCTACAGACTCAGATGAATCAAAGATTTCAAGACCATTGACCCAGACGTATTTTGCAATGGTCTACGACAACATTCTTCCTCAGGAAGTCTTAGCCAAACGCTATCATAAAGGACAAATTATTTTGTACGCATTGTTGGTTTGGTGTCTATTCCTATGCTTAGAAAAATACTTTGCCCATCTTTCACTAGGACTTCGATGCATTGTGATAGCCTTGTTTATCGCACACCCTCTCCATGTAGAAGTAGTAGCTAACATAAAAAGTGCTGATGAATTATTAGCCTCCATATGTTTTATCCTAAGTCTGCTTGTTTTGCCACAGAGCCGTGCAACGTCTCCTCAAATACTTTTGCGGCATAGCTTGCTTGTCGGGATGAGCTTTCTTCTGATTTATATGGGGTATAAAGCCAAACAGAACATTTTGATGCTTGCCCCCATAAATGTGGGCATCTTGCTGTTTGGGGCATTTAAGTATTTTTCCGTTGAACATCGAAAAACACTTGACAGACATAAGTGGAATATAGGTGTTCCAAGCCTATTAAGTTTACTTGGAATCGCTCTCTACAAAGGATCTCAGAATGACCCCATTATCCAATTCTATGCAAGAGATTTTGATTTCTATCAGACCACGCAAAATACCTACACGGTAACTCAAAACACCTTTCTAGGCATGTCATCTACATTAGAGATTTTTGCCAACTCCCTCTGGATTACATTCTTATCCTTCAAAAATCTCATATACCCAACCCAACTCATCCATCAGTATGGTGCCTACCAGATTCCCTTAACATCTTGGCAATCTCCTAAACCCTATATCGCCTTAGTATTAGCCCTGTGTTTAATAAGTGGGATGATTTATCTCTTAAAAAGAAGTAAACCTAAAAAAAGCACATGGATTGCCATCGGTATTTTTGTACTTCCGCTTATTGCGTACTCGCACATTTTTATTCCCCTACCAGACACCTATGCTGACCGCTTTCTCTTTATGGCCGTGTTAGGATTTTTACTCTTATTGGCTGTCGCTAGCAATGAAATAAACCTTAAGCCCACATGGATATTGGCAACAAGTCTGCTGATTGGCGTGGGATATACCGCCAAGTCTGTTCAGCGCATTCCGGCATGGCAAAGTGATGACACCTTATTGATCGAAGATTTCAGACAAAGCCCAAACAATGCATCTATACTCGCCCGCTATGCAAGCAATATTGAAAATGATGCTGCAAAAAAGGAACAACTTTATCTTCAGGCTTTAGCGATTTACCCCAACTTTTTTGGTGCTCATTATGATTTAGCCAGGCTATACTTTTTGCAAAATCGATATGCTTTAGCCTATAAGCATTTTAATCAAGCAATCGAGCGTAAAGCAAGTGATGACATTCAACATAATCTTGAGCTTTGCAGCTATCACATCTTACATAATAAAAGCCAATCTGCCTATGCGTCAAAACAATTGGAAGACGCCATTCAACTCCTTGATTCAGCGCGTTCCATTTTTCCTAGGGATATAATTGATCCAAAATATCGAAAGATGACGAGCGATTTGGCTAAGATGTATTTTGAGCTCAATGCCTATGATACAGCGTACATGCTCTTAATCAAAGCACTAGAGCAAGACAAAAGTCACCTTGTCTATGCTCAAGAAGGACTGAATATGGCTGGCAATGCCAGAAATTCTGCAAAGGCAGTGGAGTTTGGATTATACTTTGCCCCCTCACGAGCAGATGATTCCACTTACTGGGCCGATCTAGAACGTCTTGCTCAGGGCAATAAGATTTTGCTAGAACAGATTAAACTGCGGAAATCAGAAATTTTCTCCGCAAGATAGGACCAAGGAAATTTTATCTTCACACTATGAAGGCACCCACATTATGGTTACAAAATACCCTTAGCGGTCAAAAAGAAGCATTTGAACCGATTAACCCCCCCTTTGTTGGCCTCTATGTTTGTGGACCGACCGTCTACAATGAGGTGCACATGGGCAACCTTCGAACCTTCATCTCCTTTGATGTCCTTAATCGACACTTGCGTTACTTAGGGTATAAGGTGCGCTACGTTCGAAACATCACCGATGTTGGACACTTAACGGATGACTCCGGAGAAGATCGAGTAGAGAAAAGGGCCCGGCTTGAAAAAATCGAGCCTATGGAAATTGTACAGAAATACAGCCGAGGGTTCCATAGGATTTCTGATGTGTTTGGCCTGCTCGACCCCGACGTTGAACCCACAGCCACAGGACATATTGTTGAGCAAATTTCTATGATTAAGTCCATTATAGACAAGGGCTTTGCCTATGAGGCCAATGGCTCGGTCTATTTTGATGTAGAAAAGTATGCCAAGGACTTTACCTATGGTCAATTATCTGGGCGCGTCTTAGAAGAACTTGATCAACAGACACGTAATCTTGACGGCGCAGAAGATAAACGGTTTTTTGCCGACTTCGCGCTTTGGAAAAAAGCTTCAGAGGACACCATTATGAAGTGGCCTTCTCCGTGGGGCATTGGCGTGCCGGGATGGCACTTGGAATGTTCTGCTATGAGCACCAAGTACCTAGGGAAGACATTTGATATTCATGGCGGTGGTATGGACTTGAAATTTCCCCATCATGAATGTGAAATAGCTCAATGCCAGGCAGCAGGAGGGGGAAGCAGCGCTCGATTCTGGATGCATACCAACATGCTTACGATTAACGGAACAAAAATGTCCAAGTCCCTCAACAACTCCATACTACCTATGGAATTTATCAGCGGTGAACATGAGCTTCTAGAAAGAGGGTATCCTCCTATGGTTGTAAAGTTTTTTATGTACCAAACCCATTACTCAAGTCCACTTGATTTCTCCAACGAAGCCTTACAAGCGGCAGAGAAAGGATTTATTCGCCTTCAGAAAGGGATGGAGCGCCTAGAAAAGATACCTGAAGGAAAAGGCAGCAAAGAAGATGCTAGTGTTTTGCTCGATGCCTTAAATGATGCACTAAACCACTTAAGTGATGACCTCAACACGCCGCGTTGTATTGCATCGTTATTTGAAGTAACCAATAGCATACAGCGCATGCAACATCATTCCTCCTCTCTTGATTCAGATACAAAGAGTCAGTGCTTAGCAATATTCAAAGGCATTGTACATCAAGTCTTAGGCTTAGAGTTTAGTACAAACAATGCCCATAACGACTCCTTGGATAAAGTAATGGATGCTTTACTGGGTATACGCAACAAAGCGCGCACTGAAAAAAATTGGGCCGTGGCAGATGCATTACGTGATGGGTTGTCTTCTGTAGGCGTAACGTTTTCTGACAATAAAGAAGGAAGCTCGTGGGAAATCAAGTAAGAACCCGTTGGCTTGCAGCAAGCTTTGTCTTGATGGCATTGTGCACATACCTTGGATGTACAAGTAGTGACGTCAAAACTGATATACCTACTGAGGAAATCCCTCCTCCAAAACCAACTTGCCAAATACACGCATTAATTCCGGACGCCATTCAAGACTTAGGTGACTCGTCTTATCAATATGTTCAAATGCAGGTCAACTTCGGACCTCGCATACCCGAAACAGAAGCACACAGAATGTGTGGAAACCAATTGATCGAGTGGCTTTCGATGTTTTGCGATACGGTTATGGTTCAGCAGGTACAAGATACGCTAAAGGCCTTTCCCGATCTCCAGACCGATAGTTTGGTCCAAGGGCGAAACATTTGGGCACAATTCAATCCCGGGATTAATAATAATCGGGTGTTGCTCGCTGCACACTGGGATACAAGGCCCTATGCTGACCAAGACGGGAGTGGTCGTTTTGACGGAGCAGATGATGGAGCAAGCGGTGTCGGGGTATTGCTAGAAATCGCTAGAATATTGCACCATCTTGGAACAGATCAAGGCATTGACATCCTATTTTTTGATCTTGAAGACTACGGAGCTAATGACCCCTTCTCAAGAGAAGAAATCAACCCATATTGCGTGGGAAGTAGAATTTGGTCTCAACGCATTATAGAAGATGGACTCTCTTCTCAATACGATGCGGGTATACTCCTTGATATGGTAGGGGCAAGTGATGCTTACTTTTCCAAAGAGAAGCACTCTACACAGTATGCTAGCCATGTTCTGAAAAAAGTCTGGTGCCTCGCTAAAGATCTTGGATACGATGAACTCTTTGTCGATGTATCCAACTATGCCGTAGAGGACGACCACCTCTATGTAAATACTATCGCAAAAATTCCAATGATTGACATCATAAATTACCGCGCAAGTGCTTCATTTGCTGACCACTGGCACACAGAAAAGGACAACATGGATATAATTGATGCCAATACATTACATACTGTGAGGCAAGTTGTTCTCTCTTATCTCTTCTCTGCAGCTGAATCGACTGAACCTCCAACATAGCGCTCATCCAAGGAGAAGAGTTCGGGGTAGCGGGGAGAAATTGAGGCATAAAAACCCATAATTTCTCGCATATCTTTTTCAATATCACCACTTGGCCAAAAAAGACGAGCAATACCAGCTTCCTTTTTTTGATAATCAAGATACCCTAAACCGATGGGGACGTTAGCCTGTAAGGCCATATAGTAAAAACCCGTCTTCCATTGCTTTCGAAGGGAACGGCTTCCTTCCGGCGCCAACATGATTGCAATTTCTTTGTGCTCATTGTACAATTCAGCCATTACCTCAACACGGCTTTTTTTAGCCTCTCCTTCTTTTTGATTTCGATAGATTGGCAATGCTCCCCAGCGCGTCATAATACGCTTTAATGGAAAGCGAATCCAATCAGATTTGATTGCAAATCTCAGCGGAATATTTAACTGAAGAAATCCCCCGCGGGCATAGATGATATCCCAATTGCTCGTGTGAGGTGCAGCAATAACAACACTTCGATCTAGACCGTCTGGAATTTCATGAGAAATTGTCCATCCTTTCAACTCAAACCAATCGGCCATAGCACTCTGCGTTCCAGGATAGAAAGGTTGACCTAGCCACCATGCAATCAGGGCAAACACTGCCTGAAAAGGCAGACGCGCTATTGCAATCGTTGAGGTTGTATCAAGGCAAGTCTGGGCTCCTGCGTCCATAGCCAAGTATATATTGGCGGGAAAGACCGCAACAAGCAACGCGAGTATACCGTAACTGGCCAAGCGTCTGTATGCCGGAATTAGTAGCACGCAGCCGAGAAGAATCTCTGCAAACCCGCTAAAAAGCACGCAAAATTTGTGAAATGGGATGTAGGGAGGCATAATACACATAAAAAAATCCTGATCTGTAAAATGACGGATGCCAATGTATATGTATCCTACGGCAGTAAACCATAGCAGGACATATCGAAGGTAAAAAATGGCTCTTTTCATTGACAGTCAACATTTTAAGGAGTAGAACCGTCCAACAGTAAAAGTTAACTCCTTGTTGTTTTGCGTATCTTTAAACTCTGAATTTACGCCTTGTGAACAAATTTTTTAACCCTACGCCGCTTGAAAGAATCGGCCTATGTATTGGAATCATAAGCCTCTTTTTTTTCCAGGCTTTACAAGCACAAAATCTACCAATTGCCTCAAATGATACGGTTTCAACACAAGAAAATGTGAATGCTACCGCATCCCTAGTAAACAATGATTTTGATGTAGATGGTGACCTTGACTCCACATCTATTGACCTCGACACCCTTAGCCCTGGACAGCAAGACTCTTTTACTACTGCCCTTGGACTGATTTGGGTTGACAGTCAAGGTGTTTTGACGTTTGAAGTTAACCCTGGAGTCTATGGATTGGATACGGCATATTACAGTATTCAGGATACGAATGGAAATTCATCCAATGTGGCTTCCATTTTCTTGGAAGTTCGTCCCAATCCAAATATTGTTAACGACACCATCTCCTTTAATGAAGATGAAACCTATGCTGGGCTCCTCTTGAACAATGGAGATAGTGCGCTTAATGGCGGAAATCTTCAAATCAATTCTATTTTACAAAATCCCATGAATGGGGGTTCACTCACCTTTGGCAATAATACTTTAGGCAGTTACTCCATTCACCTTGACTCAAACTATAATGGGCCAGACACAGCCATCTTAGAAGTTTGTGATACAGTAAACAATACCTGCCTGCCAGATACCATATTTATCACTGTGCTTCCTGTTAGTGATGCTCCGGTCATTACGCTGAAAACCTTTACTACACTAGAAGATTCTGCCTTTACCGATACAATCCTCTTTAATGATAACGCTGATTCAATCAACTACAGTCCCGTGGTCTTTATAGACACTCTATTGTCTTCACCGAGCTTAGGGACGCTGGATACCCTGGCTACAGATGGATACTTTGAATACAGTCCCTTAACCAACCTCTATGGTCTTGACACCTTTGTAATCAGCGTGTGCGATGAAGGGTTTCCCGACTCACTCTGTACAACAGATACTATTATTATCACCATCATTGGAGTAAATGATACCGCCCAAATGGCTAATGAATTTATGGTTTGCCTTCTGGATTCCACTACGAATGGTAATACGCTTCAAGGCGATAATGACGATGGAAATCTTTTTGTGACGTCTTATCAAGACTCAGCTATTCATGGGGAAGTAATTTATTGGGACTCCACTGGATTGGTAACCTACACTCCAGATAGTGGATACCTCGGCGTGGACTCTACTGTGTTTACAGCAGATGATGATGGCGACCCACTG
>TARA_B100000963_G_scaffold191067_1_pt1 | contig 18007 bp, 12 predicted proteins | sample TARA_B100000963 | Tara Oceans TARA_B100000963 (sample SAMEA2622097) | marine metagenome | biome: marine biome (ENVO:00000447); feature: surface water layer (ENVO:00002042); material: "saline water (ENVO:00002010), including plankton (ENVO:xxxxxxxx)" | depth 5 m | reverse complement strand
CCAATGATAATACTGCACATAATCGTCGACTGTCGTGACGCTATGGGCGCAAATGCGGTAAACACCATGACTGAACTAATTGCTCCAGAGATTGAGAGACTAACAGGCGGGAGAGTGCATCTAAAAATCCTTTCAAACTTAGCCGCTCATCGACTTGCACGCGTAGAGGCAACTTTTACCCCAGAAGAATTATCCAACGATGGGTCAAGAGAAAATGGACTAGAAGTCATCAGCAAGATAATTGAAGCACACCATTTTGCCATCGCCGATCCGTTCAGAGCTACAACTCATAACAAAGGTGTGATGAATGCCATTAGTAGCGTTGCAGTAGCATGTGGACAGGACTGGCGGGCAATAGAAGCGGGATGTCATGCTTGGGCTGCTCATAACAAAGAACACTATACATCGATGACTAATTGGCAGGTTAATGAAAACGGTGACCTAGTTGGCAGTATTGAAACACCAATGGCTGTCGGTATTGTTGGTGGTGCATCAAAGGTTCACCCAACTGCGAAGGCTAATTTAGCCATCTTAGGAGTGGAGTCGGCCAACGAACTCGCTGGGATAATTTGCGCTGCAGGATTGGCACAGAATCTTGGTGCTTTACGAGCTCTGGCAACGAATGGAATTCAAGCTGGACATATGAAGCTGCACTCACGCAATATGGCAGTTAGTGCTGGTGCTGTTGGCGATGAAGTAGAATTAGTTGCAGCAAGGCTACAAGCGCACAATGGACCAAAAACGCAAACGACTGTAAAACAAATTCTAGATGACTTAAGAAAGTTATAAATTACTCCTCTGCAAATTTCAACGTATCCTGTACAGTTCCCTCATATTCAGACTCTTCTTTGATTATTTGATCGGTTTCTAAATTATCCAGAATGCCAGTTTTTTGGACTTGTTCCCTGAACCAGGCCTTTACTTTCTTCCTATCGGTATACGGGCATCCAAATGCTTCTGAAAAACGTCTAGTAGTCGTCAGTCTACGAGTGTTGCCGTCTTTTCGACGATCTATCATGCCATGTTGAGCCAACTCTCTGACATAATCATAGGCTTTTTGACCTAGCAATTCAACTAACCTTGATTGTGACATAGGTTGGTGATAGGCGATTAATGAAGCCGCTTTGAGCAGTTTTTTTGGCAACTCTGTTTTTGCTTCTTTCGGTAGGTGTTCAGCAATTTCAGGTTTAACTTCAATTGCCCACCGGTCACCAACTTCGGCTATTTGTAGTGCGCCTCCACGACGTCGTCTAAGTGTTGAACGCAGTGAATATAAGGAATCTAGCATTTCATCTTCATCATAGCCAAGCGATTCACACAGTTCCGTCACGGACATTGAGCGGCCCGCCCCAAACAATGTTGCTTCCAGTAATGTATCAAGTTGTAACTCTGACATGTCATCAAATCCTTACTCAACTAACCATTCGTGTTTTTCTAGTTCCCCATCGCTTTCTTGTTGAGACATTAAGCGTTCCTTTGCCTCACGCTCTTTCAATTCTTTTAATCTTATTTTCTCAGCCCGCCGTTTAGCAAATTGAACAGAACCTGAATCTTCTTTGTTGGATGATTCGGTCTGAATGAGTTTTTTCTCCTCTATCCGCTTAATCACTTCTTCAAAATGACCAACTTCGGGCCATAAGTCTTCAATCATTATGGCCCCATAAGGAACCTCATCCTGACTTATGCTGGCAAATCCCCGATGGGTGAGAAATAGGCTAGCAATGAATGAGGCAACCTTTGCCTCCTCTGCATAGCCTTCAGTGTGTTTACCATTTTCGCTCTCTAGTATAACACTTAGTTCATCCATCACATCGACCACTTTGACTTTACTTGCATTATTGTTGATACAAGTTTTACGAAGTGCTAACCAACAACGGCGAATATCCCCCTCAAGGTCTTCATTGTGCATTCTGCCGCCTACATTGCTAAGATAGTCGCCGAGTTCTTTCTGATGAGCTAAACGATTGGCTTCTCTAATACGCAAATCCTCAGCATCATCTGCGGCATCCTTGAAGGCAGACAATAATTCGCCGAGAGTTACCGGTCGCCCCTCATCTCTTCTGACTCGCTCGTCAAATAAGGATGGAAGTATGTGATCTGCATCGCCCTCTAATATCGAGGCAGTAAAAGCATAATCTTGATCATCGTAATCAGATTCCCAACCAAAGTGCATTTCCTCTTCCCACTCATCCTCGTGGTCCATACTCTGCACCTTGTCAAAAAGGGTCATAGCCTGCTGATTCAAAACCTCCCACGACATTCGTATCAGTCTACCGCAGGCTGGCAAATTTAGTTTGTCTGATTCGAGTCGTACTCGTTTCGTGAATACTTTGAGAAACGTCGATAAATCTACGTCCCAAGGATTTAGTTCCTGTTCTTTAACCAATGACAAAACCAAAGCAACAGAACGATCAAATGGATCATCTAAAGATTGATACTCTGATTCCTCTGCTTCCAGAACAGGCATAACCCTCGCCGCAAAGTGTTGTGCATCCGCTGACTCTTCGCCGGACTCAAGTAATTGATTTATGATGTCCTGCCTGAGGAACCACTTATCCAATACCGATTGCTTACTCGCCAAAATATCAGCCTCAAACCTCTTCTTCAACCTGCTCCATATGCTCAATGTCTTCATCTAAATTTGCTATAGAATTGATTGCTTCGGATACTTTTCTGCGCTCTTCAATATCTTCACTGGTCTCTGCTGTTCGCTCGATTAACCCTGGAAGAGTTGAGGCTTCAGCTTCGTTTGGTTCAGTGAAATTCAATAAACCGCCAAGACTCTTGGGTGGTGGAAGAGGCTCTGGAACAGTTGGCATATCAACTCCGGCTTGTTGTTGCTTCTCGACTGCTATAGCACTGATACGGTCATCTAGAGCGCTATTCTTCATAGATTCAAGCTCACTTAACTTAATGGCTCGCTCACGATCGAAGTCAACAATCCGCCTACTACAGCCATCCCCGCCATGGGTAATCCCTATGTGATGATCAGCCAACCTAAGGGATACTTTACGCAAAGTGACCATAAGGAACTGCGCCTGTTTACTACGCTCACGACACATTCCGGCGATTCTTTCCGCATTGATGGCATCTAAATTCTGGTCGACTTCGTCAAAGTAATAGAATGGACTGGGGTCGTAATCCTGGATTGCAAAAATAAGTGCAAGCGCTGCCATGGATTGTTCGCCACCTGATAGTTGTAATCGGTTAACCTTAGATGATTTACCCTTGGGTTTTGCCCATAACTCCAGACCCCCTTTGAACGGCTCATCTGGGTTTTCAAGATACAATTCCCCTCTACCGCCATCACTCAAAATTTTATACGATTTCTTGAAATTGTCATTGACCTTGTCCAATACCTTGAGCAATTTCGCTTTCCTTTGTGATTCTAGTTTCTCGGTAATTTCTACCAAATTTGATCTTCTAGTTTGTAGTTGTTTGAACTCAACTTTCATAGAGTCAAGCCTATCTTGGCATTCAGCATACTGCTCTATAGCCAACATATTCACTGGACCATGCTTCTCCATAGCCCTTTCTAGAGCTCTAACCCGCTTTTCTGCATCACCAACAGAAGGTAGGCTAGTTTCCGGCGGTGCCGGTTCAATGCTGTTTGCTTCCATATCTGCGAGTAGCTCATTAATTGCTGCTTCTTTATTGATAATAGAGCGGCCCAACTCATCACTTAGACGTCTGCGTGATTGTGCATTTGTTGATTTTTGGGTTAATTCGGTTCGAAGGCTTGCACGCTCATCGACAAGGGCGATTCTCTCGTCTTCTAGGCCCTTGTTTTCCTCTAATAATTGCGTACGCTCAGCTTCTTTTTCTTTCAACTCTATGGCATCGGTAGCGATTGACGCTTGCAAATTATCAATCATCTCACTGCGCACAATAATGTTTGAATTCAAGGTGGCAATTCTCGACGATAAATCATCAACTCTATCAGATAAAAGTGATTCATGCTCACTTCCACTTTCTAGGGCAGTAATTGCTTTTGCCATTACACCTTCGGCATCTAATCGTTTCATTTGTGCTGCATGTAATCGATCTTTCAAATGGGCTGGACTAGCAGCCTCCATATCATCTCTGGTAGCAGCAATCGTAACATTTAGATCTGCCACAACTCTTTGAGCTTGGTCAAGTGTGTCAAGGTGTTGGGTAGCCAACTGTTCTAAATCTGACAATCGAGATTCGTTATTTGCTACATCGCCAAGTGATTTATTATACACCGATTTTGCCTGTTTCAACTCTGCTCGCCATTCTTGCAGTTTTACAGCTTGGTCACTATCAGTTATTTCGTTTATCTTAGTTCTGAGTTGTTGCTGTTCTACTCTGGCTTGGTGTAATGCTCCAGATATAGTCTCTGACATTATTTTTAATTTCTCAATCTCGTTGCTTAAACGTTCAATCTCGCTGGCTCCTTTGATTCCACCGCCAAACGAAACCGACATCTTCCTTTTTGAACCACCAATCATCGCACCACCTGCCTCGGTAACATCACCGCGTAGAGTAACTAACCTCACACCACCCATGTAATTTCTAGCAGTTGACAAAGAGTCAACGATTAAGGTATTTCTTAACACGAATTTTATTGCAATATCGATTCTTGGATTATAATCTAGCAACTCATGAGCGAAGCCGACAACTCCTGGTTTTTTAGACACCATTAATGCCTTACCTGCAACCCGATTGTTTGTCAGTTTATTGAGCGGTAGGAATGTTGCCCTACCCGCCCGTCGTTCTGCTAACCATTTGATGGCTTTTGCTGCAATCTCGTCATCTTCAACAACAATTGATGTCATCCCTCCGCCAATAGCCGTAGCTAAGGCGCTTTCATGAGTGGAATCTATTGGTGCGCATAATTCTGCAATAGTTCCAATAATTCCACTTAGTTCTCCGTTATCGCGAGCTGCGATAACTGCTGCCGCACCTCCTGCCATTCCCCTGGCCCCCGATGAATTTTCCATTTCTGCTCGTAATCGTTCTCTGCTTCTTTCGGCTTCTCTCAATTTACCTTCGACTAGTTGCGATTCCCCAACAAGCCGCTCCTCAGTTCTTTGTGCGGTGATTAAGTCTTTAGACAATTTATTACGGTCAACTGCTGTATTATTTCCGGTCAATCCCTCGCCTTTGAGTTCTAATTCGCCCAATGACAACCTATGCTCTTCTGCGGTTTCTTGGGACTTGGACAGTTGTTCCGCTAATACTTCGGCCTGCGCAGCAGTTTTATTCACTTCGTTTTGAGCACCAGTTAGATTGGCATTTGCTTCTTCTAATTGGGCGAGTAATTTTGTTAACTGTTGAGAAAACTTAGCGCTTTCGTCACCGGACGATTCCATGATTTTCTGCACATCTTGCTCCTCTTGTTGTGCTTCACTGAGAGCAAGTTTCGATTCTTTCAAATCTGTCTTAGCTGAAGCCAAATTATTCACAAAATCTTCTAGTGCATTTCGCGCACTGTTTAGTTGTTCTGATAGTTCTTCAAGTTCGGATTTGGCTTCGATATCTTTTTCCTCGGCATCAGAAATTTTATCTTTGCTTGTGTCGATTTTCAGATGTAAATCATAAATTTGCTTGTTTAATCCTTTACTCTCGCCGCCGGTCAATTCTTCAATTTGCTTCTGCAAATCACCGATTCTATCGTCGAGCGCAAGTAAGATTTTCGAACCTTCTTTAACATTCTGTTCGAGGTTATTTGCCTCTTCAAGATACTTTGATTGTTCACTAACCTGGTATTGCTTCTCTGCCAGTTGACTAGCATAATTTGCCTGTGTGGAAATAATTCTAGCATTACTGAGGTCTTCCACAAGATCTTTTACTTTAACTGCGAGATCTTTTTGCTTCTTCAATTCTTTTAGACGTGCCTTTTGGCTATCTTCGAGGAGTTTTATTCGCTCAATGTAATCTTCAACACTCAGCTTTTGCCGTTCTGCCTTCCTTATTTCATCATCGTACAAGGTTACTCCTGCGACGCTATCTAGTACTTTCCTCCGCTCCTTAGCAGTCATTTTAGCCAAACTTGTTACATCACCTTGCAGCACGATGTTATAGCCATCTGGACGCGCATTGGCAGCACCTAAGATTCTGTGGAATGATTTTTGCGAGGAATCTTCTCCATTCAATTGATAATTTGTCACAACATTACCACTTTTAGTCAATCTGATGGATCTAGACATTCGTACTTCATCCATATTGAGCGGCAACCTTCTTCGCCCACTGTCCAGTAAAGGATTAGCAAATATGAGAGTAACGCTACATGACCTCGCAGCTTTGTGATTATTGCCGCCATTGAAAATAAGGTCCTTTGAATTCTGTGCTCTTATGGTTTTATTGGACCTCGGACCCAAAACAAATTGTATCGCATCGCCACAGTTTGACTTGCCTGACCCGTTTGGCCCAGTAATCGCTGTAAAACCACGTTCGAGGGGTATTGTAACCTCTCCTCTAAACGATTTAAAATTTGAAACTTCCAGTGCCTTAAGATACATCCCAATCCCTCAAGCGGAAAATAAATCCAACCCTAGTCCATAGAGCGCGTCCCTAGGGGTCTTAAAGTATGCTAACGCTGAGTGACCAATACTGCGTTTTTGAGAGCCAATTTAGTCCACCGATTGACATCAAATAGAGCCGGAAAAATCACATTTACTACAACCGCCGCCCTCACAGTATGGACAGGTTGCTTGCACATTCGTTGATTTGTTACTTCGCATAGTTAATTTTGAATCACGATGCATGAGTGGCGAACGAGCTACGCGCTGCTGCTTGCCGTGAAGTTCAGGCAGAGGTTTCGCTGCAGTACCATATGTTGAGCGGAACTTTTCGGCGACAATACGGCGTTTTTCAAGACGTTTTTTGCTTAAGTCAACTGCCTCGGAGTCCCAATATTTTGGCCCCCGCATCATGTATGCTCCAATTATTGCCATTCCTATCTGAACTGCGAGTGGCGAAACATCAAGTGGGATTAAACTAGCAATCCCTTGTGAACTGACTGGAGTCGGGAGCAACTCCATCCGATCCAAAATTGCCAACCCAAATAATGTGCAACCGCCAATGAAAGCCATCCTTCTCAGCCTCTTTGCCCATCTACCATGTTGTGGAAATCGGAACTTACCGACAAACATCAAAAATAATCCTTCGGCTAGTAAAAGGAAATCTGCGCCATTCCAGTTGCCCGATTCACCAAGGCAAAAACTGTCATTGCCTTCAGCCAACTCACGCTCAATTTCGGCAACCGCGCAATGAGGCTCTAGCATTTTTAGGACATCTATTTTCGATGTCTCCGCTCCAGAGATTAGTTGTGGTGCAACAATTCCAAACTGAACATTTGCAATCACAAAGATTACCATGCCCAAGCCAATAATGGTTGCAAGATTGCGGCGCAGGCCTCCCATATCAGGACGTCAGTGAATTAGTTTGATAGTGCTGTCGCTCAAATAGTTCAAAAGAGAGGCATCTATGGGTCGACTAGTATCTATGTCCCGAATAGCAATTATTGGTAGCGGAATCGCTGGTTTGTTCTCCGGACTAAAATTAGCCAATAATGGATTTGAGGTAGTCATTATTACCAAGCAACGAATAAAGGACTCTTCGACAAATTGGGCTCAAGGCGGCATTGCAGGAATTCTTGACAAAACTAATTCAACGGGTAAAAGTGCTCACATCGCCGATACTTTACAGGCAGGAGACGGCATGTGCGATGAGGATGTAGTAAAAGATGTGATAAACCGGGCGGCAGATTGTATTAACGAATTGGTAAACATAGGCGTAGAATTTGAAAAAAACGCATCGGGAGAATTCAAACTTGCAAAAGAAGGTGGACATTCCGAACGTAGAATACTACATGCAAAAGATGCTACTGGACGCGAAATAGAACGTGCACTTATTGCAGCTGCGAAACAACATCCAAAAATCACATTAATGCGAAATACCTTGGCGATAGATCTAATACAGAGAGAACATGGCGCACCAGAAAAAGGTGTATGCGGCGTTTGGTGCTTTGACCAAATGAGCGAAGATGTTGTCACATTGGCTGCAGACGCAGTAATAATCGCAACGGGAGGAGTCGGGCAATTGTGGGCAAAGACGACAAATCCAGATGTCGCCACAGGCGATGGAGTTGCTATGGCACATCGCTGTGGAGCGGCAGTTAAAGATATGGCATACATACAATTTCACCCGACTGCTTTAGCTATTGAAAACGGTAGGCCATTTCTAATTACTGAAGCACTGCGGGGCGAGGGAGGAGTAATCCTAGACCACCAAGGAGTGGAGCTTTGGAAGGACGCATGTAAGCAATCACTTACACAGAATTCGGCAATTCCGAATCCCGAAAATTATTCATTCACAGTGCAATTCTCAAACCTTGGCTCTATGGCAACTAGAGACATTGTTGCTCGTGCGATTGACCAGAACTTAAAGGAATCCGGCCGCAAATGGGTCTATTTGGTTACATCGCATCTTGATAAAGCGATGCTGAAGAACTCATTTCCAAACATGCAAAATCACCTAGAAAATTACAACCTAACCCTAGGAGAAGACAACCTGCCTATATCCCCTGCTGCTCATTATATCGTTGGTGGCCTTGATGTTGATAATTTCAGTCGGCCAAAATTAAAATCCAGTGACCGAATATTACCATTTCTGTATGCTATTGGTGAGGTAGCGTGTACGGGCATGCACGGTGCAAACCGACTGGCATCTAACAGTTTACTTGAAGCGGTGGTATATGCGGATAAGGCAGCAAACCATCTGATTGAAAATCCGCCTGAACCAGGACCACTAAAACTCGAAGGATGGAGAGCAGAAGGGCTGGAAATATTAACCGAGCATGCACCGATAATTAATGACTTAACGATGTTGAAGAATACCATGTCAACCGAGGTCGGAATTGTCAGAAATAATCAACGTCTTAGTCGCGCATCACGAAGAATCAAACTACTTGAAGAAGAAACCCGTAGAATTTGGAAATCTTCGTTGCCATCTCGGGAAATAATTGAACTAAGAAATTTGGTTCAAGTTGCAAATTTAATCGTTGAAGATGCAATTAAAAGATCTGAAAATCGAGGACTACATTTCAATACCGATTTAGTATAGGGTTATACTTTCAATTAACTTGCTCAACAATTGGTTTAGCGGCGTTGACATCCCATACTTTTCTGCCCTGCTGACAATCATACGATTCAGAAACGCTATCTCTGTTTCCCTACCATTCCTAATGTCTTGTAGCATGCTACATGTATTCGCCCCGGTTTGTTCTAAAACCTGCCGGAGATTGTCGATTAAATCAGCGTCGCTGTCAAGTGCCACTCCTTCAAGCCGAGCAACTTTTGCACCCTCCAACATTACCTCAGTACACATATCAAACATCTCTGCTTGTAGTAAATCTCCATTCCTTTGTCCAGTAATTGAAGCGATTGGGTTAATTGCAATATTGATAAGAATCTTTGACCAGATTAATTTTCGCCCATCGTCAAACCAAATAGGATTAAGACCTGCCAACTCAACATATTCCAAAAACTCAGAAAGTTCATCCTTTGTTGGACTTTGATCTATTCGTCCGATATTTATGGCTCCTGACCCTGCCCAATTAATCACACCCGGAAATTCACGCCAAACACCGTGCGTCGTCGTGGCTGGAACAACTCTATGAGGGCCAAATTCTTCTATCGCTGACTCTAGATGGCCTAAACCATTGCTTAAGACTAAGATTTTTGTTGCCTGGTGGCATAAACGACGCGCCATTGAAAGTAAATTATTGACATCCTTGGCTTTTGAACAGATAAGTATTATATCCGCTAATCCATCAAAAATTGGATTAAACTCAACATCCGCAATCGATAGGTCAAACTTATGGTTAGGGACATCTAAATTTTCTATACCGTTCATCTTTATCCCATTCAGTGCTAGACTAGCAGCATGCTCACCCCGGGCATGAATCAGTACTTTTGCGCCTTCTACTTGGCTGAGTTTTGCCCCAACAAGAGTGCCAATATTTCCTGCGCCTAACACTGCTAACTTCATACTACCACTCATGAATAGCTACCTAAGTAAAAGTATAACTCCCCGTCTTCATACTCGATATACAAGGTTGCTAACAAGTTATCAGGGGGCTGAAATTTGAAATTGTTTTCACCTGGGACCAATTGATTTAATGATTCTAATACAGTCCACTCTTGCGCGTTGCTACCCAAAGTAGTTTGAACAATATTGACTTTGGTTGATGCATTTTGCGGATTGTGTATCACAAATTCGGACATGTTGTCGCCAGAAAGTTCGCCATTTGCTGCCGATGCCCACATATTAGTCCACATCCTAAAATGTTGATTATTACGTTCGAATATCAACTCAGGGCCATTTTCTATAGAGATTATGTGTTCTGGAATTGGATAGGCGTCCGCTGAGCAAATTGAGAAATAATTTGGTTCACTCATAATCAATTCAATTGAGTCATTTGCTTGTATTGCTGGAATCTTTGAACTAGTTCGATAATCGGTATTCCAAATCCATTGCTCCGAGTTATTAGTCGGTTGGGTTGGAGTAGAAACCATAGGGTTCAATTGGCAGGTTGATTCTGACATTGACAAGATATCTCCGGGCATTATCTCAGCACCCCAGCCCCTAACCAAAGTCGAATCGATTAAAGTTCCATTTTTTGGTGTGATGAAGTGCATTGGCAGTGTAGGCAATTCTGGTGAGAAAGTGTTATTCCCGATTTTTATGATATTCAGAGTGTGAGCACGAAGCAGGACAATGGGATCTTGTCCTTTAATACATATTTCACTGATTCCGGATTCTATCTCTGCTTCCAATCCCTGATAGCCGTCTATCCAATACATACGGGTTTCAAAGTCAAAGTCTGAATCGGCATTGGGAAACGAAATATTGTAAGTTGTTTCAGTGTTAGAATACACACCAATACAGCGCATTACGTCGTCTGACTGGTAATTCATATACCAACTACTATTGAGATATTGAGGTATCTCGGGCGTTAGAGAAATTACCGAGGATGTTGGTTCATCATCGATATAAGTTATCAGATAAATCTGCTCCTTAAACGGGCTGAATTGGTGAGATTTCCATGTGACATTCAAGTTAATTATCGAGGCCATGTTAGGGAGGATTTCATCGCCACAACCTTGAGACGTTTCCGAAGCTCGATTATCGTCGCTACATGTCCAATTAAACTCCCAGTTTTGCGAAACCAATCCGCTTGATGATGCTAGATGTACTTCCCAGTGTTGTGTTACAGAAGCAGTATTCTCAATGATTACAGTCATATTACCAACCCATGATTCATTTATCTCAATAATATGAATCGTATCATCGTAAATATACGATACTTCATCCTGCCAATCTTCGTCCATGGAGTAAGGTGTTTGCCCTGGTAGACCAAGCAGAAAAATCACGAACAGCATTACGCCCATTCGTCTAATGCTTTCGTATTCTACACCTTTTGGCTCATTGAGAATGACCGGTATTCTACGGTCGGCACCCATCATTAGCAATAACGGGAACATAATACCTAGAACTGGTAACCAGATATTGAAACTTGTAAATGCATTGAACATCCACGCAAACGCCAAAACTATGGCAAACAAGAATAACTGATTTGTTGAGTTGCGCGCTTCGGCCATACTAGTTCTAGCAATCAGTAGCCTGCCGCCTGGGAAGGTTGGAATAGGTAATAAAGAAACCCAGCCAAAGAAACAGAGCATTGAACCGGCTTTTGACAGTGGATGGGCCCAGACAAGTTTGCTACTTATCCCATCAGTTACCAACGGGCTGATTAGGTTAACAAACAACGGCATCTCTGGGACATATTGCATCGAAGTAACTACGACCAAGTCGGGTGTCAGATACAAACCCGTTAGCCACAGACACAACCCTGCCAAAATCATTACAGAGGGAACAATTAATGCGCTCCAGCCCAATATTTCACGGTCTTTCCACGGTCTGGCATCCATTCGAGGTAACGATGGAATAATCAAAATTCCAAACGGCCAAATTAATAGTGACTTTGGAAGAAATCCTATCGAAAATAGCGCTATTGAGGGATCTGGAATTGGCGTCAGGTGACCAACTCTCAAACCCGATTGTTCAGCGTGTCTTTTCTGTAGGAATGAGGCAAGGATAATAATGCCAAAAATTGGTAAAGTATAACCAAATAATGCATCGAAAAATAGTGGTTCAACAATCCAACCACCATCAGGCCTAGCATCTTCAATCCACAACATCCCGGCAATCGTAGCTGTAAGCAGTGAGAATGACCAAAATCCTACTGTAGTCTTAATCGAGGGAAATTGTCGCTCAGGGTATGGTATAATCTGTATTAACCATGGGTCACCGATTTGTAGTTTCGCCATCCAGCCAAGATTATCTAGATGCTGATTCAACATTTCAAGGGATTCGTTAATATCAGTCGATTCTATTTCATCAACTTTCCATACGGGCCATTTTGTGCCACCCAATTCACCAGTTACAATGAAGTATCTTGCAACGATATTACGCAACAACTCCCGCTGTCCCCAAACATCACGATGGGCTTTCAGCTGGTCAGGTGGGTTTTCTGGCACATTGACAACTTTAGCATCCTCATTAGACAGTTTACCACCTCACATTTGGTGGGTGTAGTTCTTTCCTACTTTAACCATCGTTGAGCGACTTAGGTTCATTTGTTCTTGAATCTCTTGAGCCTGAATGTTTCTTCTCGCTCCATTTCCTCTAGCCTGAGCTGGATAAACACTTTGGCTTCCTCCAATTCTGGAATTACCTTGAATTCTAACGCATTTACCCTCCTTTTAGTTGCTTCAATCTCTTCTAAAAGACGCTTCAGGGTTGCTTCCATTTCTGATGCTGTAACAATTTTTTCTATCAAATTAGAAAATGAGTCACTTGCTTCGTCGATATACGGCGATGAACCAATATATCCTACACCGCGTTCTTCGAAGGTAGATTTTAGATTGGTGCCGCTAACGCTGGGAACGACGACTCCCATGATGTTTCTTCTTTCGACTTCTACCTCTGGGTGGGCACTGTTGGCAATTGCCGCAGCCCTAACTGCCAGACCACCATCAATTGCATTGGCGAGATCGATTCTTTGTTTAGCCAGACTGTATGCATCAGTTAGTTCACGTTTTGCTTCAATCATCTTCGACAATAGTTGTCTAAATTCGTGAAATAAGCCGTCCCTTTTCATTTTGAGCAATTTGTAGCCATTCTTAGTTTGTTTTATTCTAGCTTTTAGTTTAATCAATTCACTGCGGGTTGGTTTGATGTCCAGAGCCATGAATATCTCTCCTTTCGCTACTTGTTTTCGGGGTGATACTTCTCAATCCATTTTTGATCTAACCTAACGAGATACTTTGTATCGATTGAAGACATCAAAGTCCAGCATAAATCTAAGGTTTCATCTATAGAACGGTCCTCATCCCTAGTTTGTCGCAAAAACTTGTCTTCGAAGACGCCGGAGAAGTCAAGCAGTTGTTTGTCTCTCTCATTGAGTGCGTCCTCTCCAACAATCGCCACAAGTCCACGCAATTCTCTACCTTGTGCGTATGCTGCATACATCTGATCCGACACGGATTTGTGGTCCTCTCTGGTGGTTTTTGCTCCTATACATGAGCCCATCAACCTAGATAATGATGGTAATACGTTGATTGGTGGATAGATTCCCTGTTGGTGTAATTCCCTCGAAATAACAATCTGTCCCTCTGTGATATAACCGGAAAGGTCCGGAATTGGGTGTGTAATATCATCACCAGGCATGGTTAAAATTGGGAATTGAGTGATTGAGCCTTTTTTGCCCTTTACGATACCCGCTCTCTCATACAGCATAGCGAGGTCAGTATACATATATCCTGGATAACCTCGACGCCCCGGAACTTCTTCACGGGCAGCACCAATTTGTCTCAGAGCATCACAATAGTTTGTCATGTCTGTGTAAATAACCAAGACGTGGTAATCTTTCTCAAAAGCGAGATATTCTGCAGCAGTCAATGCTAATCTAGGTGTAATAATTCTCTCAACAGCCGGGTCGTCAGCGAGGTTAACAAAAAGAACCGCATTCTCTAATGCACCTGTTCTCTCAAGATCGCTACGGAAAAAGTTGTATTCCTCAGCTGTGATACCCATTGCACAAAAAACCACAATAAATTCTTCATCAGAATCTTTCAATTTTGCTTGTCTGGCAATCTGTAGTGCGATATCATTGTGTGGTAAACCTGAAGCAGAGAAAATCGGCAACTTCTGACCACGGACCAAGGTTGTACAACAGTCAATTGCTGATATACCAGTCTGAATGAAATCGTGTGGGCTTTGTCTGCTGTAAGGGTTGATAGCCGCACCGATAATATCAGCATTTTCATCAGCAACAATCGAAGGGCCACCGTCTCTTGGCCTACCAGCACCATCGAGAATTCGACCGACTAGTTCTGTACTGACTGGCAACTTGAAAACATCACCCATAAAAGTAACACCTGATTCTCTGTTAATATTGGCTGTACCCTCAAACACTTGGACGATTACTAGTTCATCTGAGGTGTCAAGTACTTGCCCATTCTTTAATGAGCCATCTTCCAATCTAATGGTTACTATTTCACCAAAAGCTACTGGCTCGGTTTTGTTCAAAAAGACCAGTGGTCCCTTAACATCGGTAATTGTTCTATACTCTTTTCCACTCATGATAATTCCTCCTAGTTACCCTCCACGGTGCCCGCAATTTCTGCAGTCATTTTCTTGACCATTTCATCGATTTCATCGATATAGCCTTTCTCAAATCTACCTCGCATTAAGTCAGTTCTGGATTGAACGTTTACAACATCATTGAGTTGTGCTCCTGAAGCCATCGCTGACTTAGCTGACTCTTGGAATGCAAGTATTGCCTTAGCCATTCTGTATTGTAGGTTGATATCACAATAAGCATCAACTTCGTGGAAGCCATTCTGCTGGAGGAAAAACTCTCTTATCATTCTGGCGACTTCCAAGGTAAGCTGTTGATCAACAGGTAGTGCATCGGAACCAACTAACTGAACGATTTCCTGTAATTCAGCCTCAATCTGAAGCAGACCGCTTACTTGGGTTCGTATTTCAGGGAAGTCTTGTGCGATGTTGTCTCTAAACCACTGGTCTAAACTCTGGGGATAAAGTGAATATGAGTTCAGCCAATTAATCGCTGGAAAGTGTCTCTGTCTAGCCAATCCAGCGTCCAAACCCCAGAAAACCTTGACAATCCTCAAAGTTCCTTGTGAAACTGGTTCAGAGATGTCACCACCGGGTGGTGAAACAGCACCAATTACCGTAACTGAGCCATCATCACCATTTAGTGTCTCAACACGACCTGCTCGTTCATAGAATTCAGCAATTCTAGACGACAAATATGCTGGGTATCCTTCCTCACCGGGCATCTCTTCCAATCGAGAAGAAATTTCACGCATTGCTTCAGCCCATCTAGAGGTTGAATCCGCCATCAGGGCGACATCGTAGCCCATATCTCTGAAGTATTCTGCTATTGTTATACCGGTATATACTGATGCTTCACGGGCTGCGACAGGCATGTTTGATGTGTTCGCAATCATAACCGTCCTGTTCATCAATGGCTTCCCAGTGTTTGGATCGATTAGATGAGGGAATTCATCCAATACTTCAGTCATTTCATTACCACGCTCTCCACAACCAATGTAAACTACTAACTGCGCGTCTGAATACTTGGCCAGAGACTGCTGGGTAACAGTTTTACCAGAACCAAATGGCCCGGGGATACCGGCTGCGCCACCTTTGGCTAACGGGAATAGGAAATCAAGGATTCTCATACCGGTTACAAGAGGTGTATCGGGAGCGTATTTTTGTCGATATGGTCTAGGCGACCTGACCGGCCATTTTTGCATCATCTGTAATTCAGTGCCATCGTCAAGAGTACATACTGTTTCAGTCACATTGAAGTCGCCCGATTTGATGGTTTTGACTTTACCACTCTTGCCCGGAGGTAGCATGATTTTGTGCACGATAGTTTCTGTTTCTTGCACGTGGCCAATAACTTGACCACTGGCAACATCGTCACCCTTTGCTACTATTGGCTCAAAAGTCCACTTCTTTGCTAAATCGAAAGCATCGGCGTCAACTCCTCTCGTGATGAAAACACCCATTACCTCTTCTAGAGTGGCAAGAGGCCTTTGGATTCCATCATAAATTTGGGTTAACAATCCCGGACCAAGCGACACAGACAAAGTTTCTTCCGTGTTCAATACTGGTTCACCAGGGCGAATGCCAGAGGTATCTTCGTACACTTGTATGACTGCTTTGTCACCGTGAAGTTCGATTACTTCGCCCATTAGACCCTCATGTCCAACTCTGACAACGTCATACATAGCTGCGTTCATTCCGGTAGCGGTTACGACTGGTCCGGATATTCGGTATATTACTCCTTCATTACTCATTTTTTTTCCTCCTGTTTGGAAATCATTTCCATAAATCGACTCCTATTGCCTTGCGAATAGTATCTCGCAAAGTTGTATCCTCCTCAGTTCCGATTCCCAGAACTGTTGGAGTTACTGATGCGGAGAGTTGATTTCTCAACCTCTCCGGCAAGGTTGCCATTATTGAAGAGTCGATAACAATAATTCCAACCTCTTTTGAATTTAATAGTGATTTTAGTTGAGAGGACATTTCCTCATCAGTTGATGGATTAAACGTGTTTGAAATCCCAGCCAACTGAAAACCGAGTGTGAATTCTTGAGAACCTACAACTGCCAATTCCATATTATCACCTCAAAGTATGTGCGCCTCTAGCAACTCAGAAGGTAGACCAGCAAATCTACCCCGGACGATTATTCTCAGATCAGCAACCTCTTGCACTTTCATAGCCACGTAATAAACAATAGGTAATGCAGAAATGGGATGGAGATAGCTCATTTTCTTCATGAACTTGTATTCCCTTTCCTTAAACCAGGTTATTACGGCATCGAGGCTCTTAGAGGCGGCGACTTCTTCCAGCAGTGTTTCAAAGTGCGCCATATCAAATTTACTCGAGGTTCGCAGCACATCCATCAGAGCGGAACGTCCACCAGCGGCGATGGTCGAAAACGACCTTGCCGGCAGGATTTTTCCACCCGGTATCAGCAATTTAGAGATGGTTTCAGAGTTAATACCTATAGAGTCTGATTCCAAGATGTTCATTATATTACGATGATCAATTTCCATTGCCAAGTAATCCCTAAGATATCTTGTTGCTGGTTGATTTCCGGTAAATGATTTCAATGCCGCTTTGAAATAGTGCCTGTCGAGTGCGTCCTCGTATTCAGACAGCCTAGCATCCTCTGGCAAGGCTTTCAAGTCTGAACCAAACGATTTGCGCCGCATTTGAAGCGCGGCAGATCGTAAGTCATCTGCAGTTTCAATTATTTTGAGCCACGGGGTGTTAATTTCATTTAAGTCCGGTAGAATCGAATTTGAGACTTTCTCAATCGAGACTTCGTTTACTACCGAACGAAGAACGACTTTTGCATTCTGATATTCGAATCGTGAAGTGTAGATTTCCACGGCATCTCTTATTTTTCCGTTGCACATCTTTAGGATATCAGACAACTCTGCTTCTAGATTATGAGTTAACGCTGCCTCGACCAAATCTGCACCGGTTAATTTTCCAGCATACAAATTAATCTCATCTGCGTAACCCATGTTGCTGACTGAAGCGGTCAGTTGGTCAGTAGATTGATTGATTAACTGGCGCATCCTTGCCAAATCAGCAAGTTTTTTCCTTCGAGATTTGGCTCTCGAAGCAACATACGCAGTATTTGCAACCATCTTATCCACCTTATTCAAACAATATTTTGTTAACTTCAGACAAAGACTGGCCCCACGCAGTTTCCAGCAGTGTGTCAAACCTCATGTCATATGAGACCGACCCGTCTGCTGCTTCCAATATGAAACCACCAAGCCCTTCGACTGTTTGTCCAAGTTTACGTTTACCTTTCAAATCTGTCAGTGCTTTTTTGTCAACCTCGACCGGTCTTATGAT
>TARA_B100000963_G_scaffold61259_1_pt1 | contig 18008 bp, 21 predicted proteins | sample TARA_B100000963 | Tara Oceans TARA_B100000963 (sample SAMEA2622097) | marine metagenome | biome: marine biome (ENVO:00000447); feature: surface water layer (ENVO:00002042); material: "saline water (ENVO:00002010), including plankton (ENVO:xxxxxxxx)" | depth 5 m | reverse complement strand
TATGAAAAAGAAATATCTCGTTGTCATAATATACAATGGGCAAAGAAAATATCATTGAATAGTGCTTATGGTGCAATAGGTAATCAGTATTTTAGATTTTATAATGTTCACCAGGCGACAGCGATTACAACTGCTGGGCAGTTTATTATTCAGTATATTGAACAACAAGTAAACAAATATATGAACGATATATTACAGACTAAAGACCAAGTTGATTATATCGTTGCAAGTGATACCGATAGTATCTATTTGTGTTTAGATAAACTTGTTGACAAAGTATGTAAAGATAAAACTAAAGAACAGAAGATAAACTTTATCAATAAAGTTGTAGAGAATAAACTTGAACCTTTTATTGATAAGTGTTTCAATGAACTTGCAAGATACACAAACGCATTTCAACAAAAGATGGTTATGAAACGAGAGTGTATCGCAGACAAAGGTATCTGGACTGCCAAGAAAAGATATATGTTAAATGTATTAGATGAAGAAGGTTTTAGATACGAAGAACCTAAACTAAAGATTATGGGCATTGAGGCAGTTAAATCTTCAACACCTGAAGTTTGTAGAGTTGCGATTAGAGAAGCGATTAAAATAGTTATGAATAAAGAAGAAACTGATTTACATAATTATATCGCAAAGTTTAGAGCAGAATATAAAGACTATGAACCTGAACAGATTGCGTTTCCTAGAAGTTGTAATAATTTGAGAAAGTATTTCTCACCTAGCGACATTTTTATTAAAGGTACGCCGATACACATTAAAGGAAGTCTTATATATAATTATCATCTAAAAAATCAAAATTTAGATTACAAGTATCCTTTAATACAAGAAGGTGACAAGATTAAGTTTATATTATTAAAAGAACCTAATCCTTTCAAATTCAATGTGTGTAGTTATATCTCTACTTTACCTAGAGAGTTTAAACTAAAGGAATATGTTGATTATGATTTGCAGTTTGAGAAAACATTTTTAGACCCAATGAGATTTATATTGGGTGCGATTAATTGGACTGCTGAACCAAAAGCAAGTTTAGAAAGTTTTTTTGTATGACACAACTAGATATAATCATCGCCTGGTTCTTATTGATATTTGCATTTAGATTAGGTGCAAATTTAGCGTTGACTAGATTGTCGTTTATACAACTATTAATTATTTGTGGTGCAATAAAATTTTTAGAGATTGCATATACAAGTTAGGAGTTTATGGATAAGTTGGATATTTTACAGAAACAAACAGAATTGGATCCTGAAAAAGTTGATGTGGATCCAGTAAGACCTCATCTATCTATTGAGTTTAGAACTTCAAAAGGTAGAGAAATATATGGTCTTATGAATAGTGATATTAGTAGAGCAGATGGTTCTTTCGTAGATGTTCCTCTTGCGATATGTTGTGTAGCATATTGTACAGAAGTACCGAAGAACGAAGAAGAACTAGATAGGTTTTCTAATCCTGATGGTCATATTGCAGTTGCATATACCGTATGGTCAACAGGTTGGCGTAAAGGTGCAGGTAGAGATATTATATTTGCAATACGAGACGATTTGAAAAACTATCCTAATATAAAAAGATTGGTGACTTTATCACCATTGACAGAAATGGCATATAAGTTTCATATAAAGAACGGTGCCTTTCTATTGAATAATAATGAAACGAGTTATAACTTTGAATACGACCTTAAATCTTAAAGATTACGCAGACGAAAACGGTTTGCCTATAATGGACACTATCCAGTTTGATAGATGGACAGAAGAGTTAGGCAAAGAACAATTTAGAGTTTTGTTGTCTCAATATATCGCAAATGAAAGACCGAAGTTTCCTTTGAAACAAATATCATATGCAGATATGAGAAAGAATATAATTGATTTAAGTAAGTTTGATACATCTAAAATCTGTACACCTAAAGAACAGATAGAGAAAGAAGTATTTGAGAAGTATGATGATTACGAATATAACTTTAAAGATTATGGTCTAGGTATCATAGACGCTCCTTCAATATACAATGTATCATCTAATTACTTTCATCAACATTTAAGATTGAATTGTAGTAGTTATGGTTTCAAAGCACCTATTGATGTGTGGAATAATGGTGACGCAAAAGATGTATGGCGTTGTCTAGGTCCTATATGGCGTGGCATTAATACTGAAAGACATTTAAGAGAAGGTACATATATGAGTGCCTTTAGATTAGGTACATATATTGCAACACAATTTAAACCTGTCGTTGCGAAGACAATATATGATATGACAAAAGCGAACACCGTATTAGATACCTCTTGTGGTTGGGGTGATAGACTTGCAGGTTTCTTTGCTAGTAATGCAACTGAATATTATGGTTGTGACCCAAACCCTAACACATATAAACAATATATGAAACAGATTGAAGAGTATAGTAAATTCTTTCCTAATAAGAAAGTTAAGATATACAATTGTGGTGCAGAAAATTTACCTTATGATGAGTTACCAGATATAGATTGTGCGTTTACAAGTCCGCCTTATTTTAGTACAGAAGAATATAATAAAGGTGGTGAACTAGAAGAAAATCAATCTTGGTTTAAATTTAATGAATATGAAAGATGGCGTGATGACTTCTATTTACCTGTCGCAGAAAAGACACTTTCTAAATCTAAATTTATGTTAGTAAATATAATGGATCCGAAAGTCAAAAATGTACGATACAGGTCAAGTGATGAATTAATAAATAGTAATAGAGACAAATTCATAGGTCAGATTGGTATGGTCATTATGCAAAGACCTCAAGGTAATGCAAAGTTTAAGACCAAAGAAGAACTGAATAAATTTATGGCAATGAAGTATATTGAAAATGTATGGTGTTTTGGTCCTAAAGATTACGACTTCTTCTCTTCAAGCAGAAGAGCGACATTGGAAAGTTTTCTATGACACAACGGAGAGAAATGATAAAAAAATCAGAATACGAAAGCGACTTAAAACCTTATTACGATTATCAACGGAAAGTTGCATACAATAAAGAAAAGATATTTGAAATGGCACATAAGTTTGATGGCCGTATGTTCAATACTCAATATGGTGAGGTTGCACCTAGCGACTTTGGTCAACACCTTTGGGATAGAATACCACCAGAAGAGTACGAAGAACCACCAGCAAGTTGGGTTCCCAAAGATGAACAATATCGGATAGAAGGCGAAGGCATTTCTACTGGTAGAAAAGTTGTGTTAAGAGCGAAACAGGCTGTTGACAAATAAGTTAAATTAGTATAGTATGGAGAAATTATGACAAAAGACTTTCTTAAAGACATTATTAAAGAGACTGGCAATGAATATGCTACACTAGCAAGTGAAGGCATAGACGCTGGCGATGTGACCAACTTTGTTGACACAGGTTGCTATTCTCTTAATGCGTTATTATCAGGCAGTATATATGGCGGTATGCCTGCTAATAAAATCACCGCTATCGCTGGTGAAAGTGCTACAGGTAAAACATTTTTTGCTTTATCTATCTGTAAGAACTTTTTAGATATGGACAAAGACGCAGGTATCATTTACTTTGAAAGTGAGAGTGCAGTATCTAAAAATATGATTGAAGATAGAGGTATTGATAGTAAAAGATTTGTAGTTGTTCCTGTTGCAACCGTACAAGAATTTAGAACACAATCAATTAAAATCGTTGACAAGTACCTAGAACAACCTGAAAAAGATAGAAAACCTATTATGTTTGTTTTAGATAGTTTAGGTATGTTATCTACTACAAAAGAAATGGAAGATACTGCCGAAGGTAAAGAGACTAGAGATATGACAAGGTCTCAAATTGTGAAGTCAACATTTAGAGTATTAACATTGAAACTAGGTAAGGCAAATGTACCTATGATTATGACCAATCATACTTATGATGTAATCGGTTCAATGTTCCCACAAAAAGAAATGGGCGGCGGCTCTGGTCTTAAATACGCTGCCTCATCAATCATTTATTTAGGTAAGAGAAAAGTCAAAGACGGCACAGAAGTTGTCGGTAATATTATTCATTGTAAAAACTACAAGTCAAGGTTGACAAAAGAAAATGCAATGATAGATGTACTTTTAACTTACGAAAAAGGTTTAGATAAACATTATGGTTTAATTGAACTTGCAGAAGAGAGTGGTGTATTCAAAAAGGTATCTACTAGATATGAAATGCCTGATGGTACTAAAGTCTTCGGTAAGTCTATAATGAACGAACCTGAAAAGTATTTTACAAAAGAAGTATTAGAAAAGATTGATGAACAAGCAAAAAGAAAATTCCTCTACGGCGAATAAGAGATATGTCTATGTACAAAGAGACGGAGACGATTTTAGTAGTATAAAAATCGTTGAAGGCAAGTACAAAGATGTAATCTACAAATACGGCAAGGTGCAGTTTGGTAATGAAGAACAATCTGACGGCAATCTTCCTTTGCAGTTTCAATGGACTCTATTGAGAAAACCAGAAGAACTGGACTTGGATATTGACCAACCTGCATTTATAAAGTATATTGGTGATATATTAGTTGAAATATTAGATGAAAGAATAAAGAATGGTACAATCCTTGATGACAAATAGAATAGAAGACACAATACTAACAAACTTAATTTTTAATGAAGATTATTGTAGAAAAGTTTTGCCTTTTCTAAAAGATGATTACTTTGCTAATCGTACAGATAAAATTTTGTTTGACCAAATATATCAGTTTGTAGATAAATATAATAATCTTCCTACAAAAGAAACCTTGATTATAGAATTAGGAAATAGAAAAGATATTACCGAGGAAGAGTATAAGGCAATTAAACAAACTATAAACGGACTTTCTTACGAAGAGAACGAATTACAATGGTTGTTTGATACTACGGAGAAATTCTGTAAAGACAAGGCGGTAAACAATGCAGTACTTAACGGCATTAAAATCTTGGATGGAAAAGACCAGAAAAGAACTCCGGAGGCCATTCCTTCAATTTTATCTGAAGCTCTTGCTGTGTCTTTTGATAATCATATTGGGCACGATTACATTGATGACGCAGATGATAGATTTGATTGGTACCATAGAACTGAATTAAGATTACCATTTGACTTACAATATTTCAATAAGATAACTAAAGGCGGTGTTCCGCAGAAGACTTTAAATGTTTGTCTTGCAGGTACAGGTGTTGGTAAATCTTTGTTTATGTGTCACCTCGCCGCCTCTAGTATACTTGAAGGTAAAAATGTATTGTATGTAACCCTAGAAATGGCTGAGGAAAGAATTGCAGAAAGAATAGACGCTAACCTATTAGATGTTAGTACAGATGATTTACACGCTCTACCTAAAACAATGTTTGATGATAGAGTTGAAAGATTAAAAAGTAAGTCGCCTGGTAAATTAATCATTAAAGAATATCCTACTGCTTCTGCTCATAGTGGACATTTCAAAGCATTGTTAAATGAACTTGCATTAAAGAAGAGTTTTAAACCTGATGTATTGTTTATTGACTATTTGAATATATGTGCCTCTAGTAGATTTAAAGGTGGTAATATATCATCTTATTTCTATATAAAAGCAATCGCAGAAGAATTACGAGGTCTTGCTGTTGAATTTAAATTACCTATATTCACGGCAACTCAAACCACAAGAAGTGGTTTTGTATCTACTGATATTGGATTAGAAGATACTTCAGAAAGTTTTGGTCTACCTGCTACTGCTGATTTTATGTTTGCATTAATGACTAGTGAAGAACTAGATAGTCTTAATCAGATGAAAGTTAAACAACTTAAAAACAGATATAGCGACCCAGCAATCAATCGTTCTTTTATAATCGGCGTTGATAGAAGTAAGATGAGATTGTATGATGTAGAGCAAAAAGCACAAAACATTGTAGACGCCAATCAGGAGAAAGAGATTGAAACTGACCCATACGATAAGTTTTCTGATTTCAAAGTTTAATATGCCTCGTAAAAAAAATATAACAAAAACAAGACAAGAAGGAACACGACCATTAGAAGAAGGTGAGAAATTACATTACACTAAATCTATGGTTAAGAAGAGAGGTAAGATATACTGGAGGGTTACTGAAAAACCTACCGGTACTATTATCAAAGACTACTTCTTTGAGAAAGACGCCAGAGCTCTTGTAAGATTTCAAAACAAACATAGAGTTTGGGAAGTCAATGGTGGTATTCCTCACTTTCTTTGTTCTTATTACGACTAACTTGGAAGAAGGCCTTGTAGCTCAACTGGATAGAGCACTAGTCTTCTAAACTAGATGTTGCAGGTTCAAGTCCTGCCAAGGTCGCCAAGTTTGTGCTTGACATAAGAATAAATATTGTCTAGTATACTCTTAAAGGAGAACTATTATGGCAACATTAGGAAAAAACGATTTCATTAGAGACGGCAAAGCATATGTCTCAAAGAATGGTAAGTACGCAGGCAAGACTAGATTTGCCATATGCGAACTTATGATTAAGAATAAAGAACGATTTGTAGAAGGTAAGACTTCTTCAGGTCGTAAACTTACAGGTATATCAATAGAAGGTAAACCTAATACCTATCCTTTCTCAATCGTTTGTAAATCAGATACAGGAAACAAAACAGAAGTTGTTCCTATTACGAAGATATATAAATCGCCACTCTTCGGAGGAGGTGGTGGTTCTGGTGGTGGTGCGGCTGTAACCGCAGTAACCGAGAGTGGTCAATGTTATTATTGTTCACTTGCCTTTAATGTTAAGAGAGGACCTATAACTTCTTCTGATATTACAGATAAGAATATGGAGAAGGCCGCAAAGTATGTACAGGCAACCGTAGCATACAAAGCATTTAAAGATAGATGTCCTGAAGATTGGTTACAATCTGATACATTTATTAAGAGTGCAAACGCAGTATACAGAAAATATAAAAACAAAGTGCAAGGTGCAGTATACTTTCATAGAGGTAGTAATTTTATGAGTAAAGTATATCGTGCTAAAAAAGAAGTTGCAAGAATGGATAAAGCACAAGCACAAAAAGATGGTAAAATGCCACAGGCACCAGGTTCGTTTTCAGATGATAAATGGAATCCAGGTGATATATGGATGACAACAATGTCACCTGCAAGTGACCCATTAAAAGAATTTACAAAAGATTGGTCTGTAATTAATCAGGCAGTATTAGATAAAGCAGGTCGTATAGGAAGTCCTAAAACATTTCTTTTAGGAATCTCATTAAAGAAACTAGGCAATACGGTTTCTCTAAAAGAGTTTAACGAACCTACTAGAACAAAAGAAATAACACATACCTTTAAAGGTTTTACTTTTGGAAGAAACAATGATTTCTTTTCAAGTGTTGATATGTACTTTAAGATAGGTACAGGTGAGGTACAATTCAGAGCATTTAATTCTACTTCAAGTTGGCAAGGTGAAATAAAAGGTGTGGCTGCTGCCGGTGGTAAGATTGGTGGTGGTAACCTAAACTTCTATTGTGAGAAACATATGAGAAGAAGTATAGGTGGTGGTCTCAAAGGTCAAGGTTGGCGAGAGACACCTAGTAATCAAGTGAAGTTAAACGATATGTATGTTTTATATAAAAAATATGCAAAGAATCCTGTTGATGTAAAGACATTTATTGCAAAATGTTTAGAACTCAAAGGTGGTTTTATCTTCTCAAAGAATATGTGTCTACAATTTTTAGACACTTTTATGTCAGGCACAGGAGCACAAAGAAACGCTATCGCTACTGATATTATCAGATATGCGGCTAGTAATACTGATTTATCTAGTTTCTTTGTAAAAGTGTCATAGTCTTATAAATATAAGAGACGAAGTGAGTATTATATTGATGGATAGTTTATTTGTATATGGAAAAAATGAAGGACAAAAATGTTTAGTTTTAAAGGATATTCAAGCTCAGGTACGAACACACACCTAGAGCATTTAGAAGATAGTATTATAAATGACGGCGCTAAAGGTGGTAGAAATGCGATTGCATTTTTAAAGTCTTTACAAAAAATGCTTGTAGGTAACTCAAGCAAGAAAGTAAATGTAACCGTTAAATGGGACGGTGCACCTGCCATAGTTTGTGGTATCAATCCTGAAAACAACAAATTCTTTGTTGGAACAAAATCTGTATTCAATAGAACTCCCAAAATCAATTATACCGTTTCAGACATAAACAGAAACCATAGTGGTCCTGTTGCGTCTAAACTTCAAGTCTGTTTAAGAGAATTAAAAAAGTTAGGTATAAGAGGTATCTTACAAGGCGATTTATTATTTACTAGTGAAGAAAAGAAAGTAGTAAACATAGATGGTCAATCTATGATTTCTTTTACACCTAACACAATTACATATGCTTTACCAGTTGATAGTAGCGCTGGTAGAAAAGTTGCAAGAGCAAGACTAGGTATTGTATTTCATACTCAATATAATGGTAATGCAATGGATAGTTTAAATGCAAGTTTCGGTTATGTAAGAGGTATCAATTCTGCTAGTGTATTCGTACCATCGGCACAATACAAAGATACTAGTGGTAGTGCAACAATGAGTAGAGCAGAAGTTGCTAAGTTTAATGCACAATTAAGAATGGCAGAAGGTAGTTTACAGAAGGCAGGACCTTTGTTAAATCTATTTGATAGTAATGACCAGTTGTCAGTTGGTTTCAGACTAAAGACATTTTTCAATTCTGTCATTAGAGATAGTAAAGGTGGTATGGGTAGTGTTAGAACATTACAAGATAGATTTAGAGATTACTATGAGAACTTTATACAAGCAGAAATAGATAGTAAGAAAACTGCTAGAGGTAAAGAGAAATATATAAATGCAAAAGATAACAATTTAAAATTTATTGATAGAAACAAACAAGCACTATATTTTTCTATCGCAACATATATGACTTTGCAAACAGCGAAGAATACAATATTGCAGAAGTTAGCACAGATACAAAGTGTTGGTCACTTTATTAGAACTGATAGTGGTTATAGAGTTACCGCACCTGAAGGATTTGTTGCTACAGATAAGATAGGTAATGTAGTCAAACTAGTAGATAGATTAGAGTTTAGTAGAGCAAACTTTACTATCGCAAAAGATTGGGTAAAAGGATAATGAAAAAATTTATAAAAGAAATATTAGACTGGAAGTTTAATTTCATACACGAGCATCCTTTGAAGTCAGTATATCTGGCGTGGTTAGAAGGATTAGCAATCGGTATTTTAATAATGTATTTAATAGGATAGAAAGATTTTTTTAGAAACAGAAACAGGAGAAAGAATGGTACAGACATTTGTTAATTTTTTAAAAGAAGCCAAGATGGTTCGTGTAGTCATTATGGGTGGTCCTGGTTCAGGTAAGTCAACCTATTCTGAATACATCATTAGACACTTTGGTATCAAACACATATACCCAGGTGGTTTATTGAGAAAAGAAATTGACAAAGGTGGTCCTGATGGTCAGAAGATTAAGAATTTATTAGACCAAGGTAAGTTTGCACCTAACGATATAGTTTTAAAACTTATTAGAAAAGAAGTTGCAAGTGCAACAAAAGGTTATGTACTAGATGGTTATCCTAGATATATGCAACAAGTTAGAGATATGGAAAAGTTTGGCATAGGTTATGATGTTGTTGTATTTTTAGATGTGGATAAAGAAGAAGTAATTAGAAGATTGACAAAGAGAGGAAGAGCCGATGATAAACCAGATATTATATCTGATAGAATTGCCTTGTATAAAAAAGAAACAGGTCCAGCGATTGATTACTTCAAAAGACAACCAGGCTTTGTTAGTATTAAGGCACAAGGAAAAGAGCCTGGTGATATTGCGAAAGATATTATAAAGGAGATACAAAATGAACTTTAATGATTATCAAGCATTAAGTATATCATCAGCAGTTTATCCTGCAAAAGATAAGATAACTTATCCTATGATAGGACTTTGTTCAGAAGTTGGCGAAGTTGCAGATAAAATTAAAAAGAATATGAGAGACGGTAACACTTTCTCAAAAGAAGATATTAAAAAAGAATTAGGTGATGTACTATGGTATGTTAGTGCATTAGCAAACGATTTAGATATACGATTAGATGATGTAGCACAATCTAATATATTTAAATTACAGAAACGATTAGAAGAGGACAAGATACACGGTAGCGGAGATGACAGATAAGTATAGACCTTTGCCTGATAATTTGACACTAAAGTTATCGCCCATAGAAGGTTACGGAGTTTTCGCAACAAAGAAGATTGACAAGTGGACAGACTTGGGTATAGGTTGGTTGAACTATGGAAGAGAATTATATAGAACGCCACTAGGTGGTTTCATAAATCATAGTGATAAACCAAATGTACAGAAGATAGAAGTTGATGGTAAGTTTTATGTGCAAACATTAAAAGATATTAAAAAAGGAGAAGAGATAACTTTAAAGTATACTCTATATAAAGTATGAAACAATTTAAATCTATAATACAAGAAGGTGTTTACGACCCAGGAATATTCAAAGCATTTTTTCTTGCAGGTGGTCCTGGTTCTGGTAAGACTTATGTAACCAATAGAACAACTTTAGGATTAGGTTTAAAGATGGTTAATTCTGATACAAGATTTGAAATGTATCTAAAGAAAGCAGGTCTATCATTGAAAATGCCTGATAATGAAGCAAGTGCTAGAGACCCATTAAGACAAAGAGCAAAACAGATTACAGGCGACCAGATGGACAGATACATTAGAGGTAGACTAGGTTTAGTTATAGACGCAACAGGTAGAGATTATAATGTAATTAATAAACAAAGAAGTATGCTACAGATGTTAGGTTATGACACTTATATGATATTTGTAAACACTAGTTTAGAAGTTGCATTACAAAGAAATAGAATTAGAACTAGAAGCGTGCCAGAAGATATTACTAGAAAGAGTTGGCAAACCGTACAAAATAATATCGGTAGATTTCAAAATATGTTTGGTATGAGAAATATGATAGTCGTTGATAACAATGACGCAAAAGAAGATGAACTATTAAAAGTATTTAAACAAGTAAGGAGATTAATTAGTGTTCCTGTACAAAATTATGTAGCGAAAAAGTGGATAGAAAAAGAACTACAATTAAAGAGAAGCAATGCCAGATAATTTTCAAAACGCATATTATAGAAACTATGTGAAAGAACTTCTTAAAAGAAAGAAGATGGTTGACGAAGACCTAAATGATTTGACACACCCTAAAGTAGAACCTAAACCTGTACAGAATATAGATGGTAACTGGAAAGATATTGATGTAGAGACGCCACCAGAGAACGATAGTCCTGAAACTAAAGATGAAATGAACACTATGATAGAACTATTTAAGAGTAGAAATAGTGATATAGAAAAAAGTGTAGAGAACCACGACCAAGAAACTTTTTATGGTATAAAAAAATACCTAGATGAAAACAATTTAGAATACAAAGATAGTGATATAAGCGAGATTAAAAAAGCAGGTAGTGGTGTTGTTAGATATTACAAGAATAAATTTCAAAGACCTAGACCATATGAACTTGCAGACGCAATGAATTTAAAGTTTGATAGTATGGAATTAATTTCTGATACTATGAAAACTCCTGCGTATCCATCAGGTCATAGTTTGCAAAGTAGATTACTTGCAGAATACTATGGTAAATTATATCCTAAACATAAAGATAATCTTATTGAACTTGCTGACGAGTGTGGTTATGGAAGAGTTATTGCAGGTTGGCATTATCCTTCTGACCACGAGGAAAGTGTTAAGATTGCTAAAAAATTAATCAATATGGTTAATATTCAGGAAAGTATTATAGATATTCCTAGAAAGAGATATGCACCTGGCGTATTTGATGACGCAGAAACAAACAATCCTAAATTAAAAAAAGTTGTGAAAGATATGATAGACGCACAACTAAAACAATTTGCACAATATCACCCAATCAAAAAGTATTCATTAATCGGTTCTATCTTAACAAAGAGATATAGAGAAGACGCAGATTTAGATATTAATATATTGTTTGATGTCAAAGAAGAAGAAAGAGAAGCTGCGTTAGAGGCATTAAGAAAGAACTTAAAAGATGTAAATGGTAAACTAGTACCAGGTACTAAACACCCAATCAATTATTTTGTAATAGTAGACCCTGCTGTCAAAGAGAAAAATGATAGTATGGCAGATGGCGTATTTGATGTAGAGAATAATAAGTTTGTCAGAAGACCAGAGAAAGAAGAGTTTGACAAAGACAAATATATGGACGACTTCGGTAAGAAAGTTATGGAGTTAGATGTTGTCAAAGGCGAACTAGTAAGAGATATAATTGATTACAAAGAATTAAGAGGATTATCAAATGATGATGTTGACAATCTACAATCTATGATAAGAAATAAATTAGATGAGATTGAAGATAGTATACAATCTATCATTGATACAGGCGACCAAGTTATACAAGACAGACAAGCTGCATTTCAAAGTGATATGTCGCCAGAAGAAATTAGAGAGTTTGGTAAGAAACACAAACTTCCTAAAAATGTTATCTATAAAATGTTAGAGAAATACCATTACTTAAAATTCTATAAGAAGTGTAAAGATATTTTAGATGATGGTAATATAACAGATAGAGAAATAGATAGTTTAAAAGAAGCAACAGGTACACCTAAAAAACATATTGCATTTACCTTTGGTAGATTTAATCCACCAACAATAGGACACGAAAAACTTATTAATAAAGTTGCGAGTGTAGGTGCAAATGATTTTATTATAGTACCTAGTGGTTCTTTTGATAGTAAAAAGAATCCATTAAAAGTTGATGACAAAATTAGAATTATGAAATCAATGTTTCCTAGATATGCTAGTAAGATAAAACAAATACCTGGCGCTAGAACAGCGATTGAAGTTATCAATAAACTAAATGGTAAAGCAAACGAAATAACAATGGTAGTTGGTTCAGATAGAGTAAGAGAATTTGAAACACTACTAAACAGATATAACGGCGTAAAGGCAAGAGGTACTGATTACGAGTACGATAAAATTAATGTTGTAAGTGCTGGCGAAAGAGACCCAGACGCTGAAGGTGCAACAGGTATGAGTGCAAGTAAGATGAGAGACGCAGCCGCAAAAGATGATTTTAAATCTTTTCAAAGAGGATTACCTACTTCATTTAGAGACAAACAGAAGTTGTTTGGTCTAGTTAGAAAAGGTATGAACTTACAAGCGAATATGCAATCTCACGGATTAGGTACTATGAAACCTATATCTTCTATTGAAAACTTTACTCAATGGCAGGTAAGAGACCTTTACATAAGAGAACAATTATTTAAACAAGACGATATAGTTGAAGACCAAAAACAAGATGTTTCTGGTAAAGTAGTAAGAAGAGGAACAAATTACATTGTATTAGAAGATAACAATTCTAACTTACACAAATGTTGGATATGGGATTGTATTCCTACACCACAAGTAGATGAAGTTAGAATACACGAACACGATTTAAATGTAGATTATGGTTTTGAAGCTATGTCCGAGAAAGAAATAGATATGAAACTAAAAGAAGCATATGGTAAGAAGTTACCACAAGATAAAGATGTCAAAAAGAAAGACGGAACACAACCTAAAAAATACTATAAAGATTTGAAAAAAGGTGAAAAAGAAAAGAGAGCAAGTCATTTCTCTAAACAGAAGTATAGTAAATCAGACAAAGATAGTGATTACAAAGCTGCCCCAGGTGATAAAGGTGCAAAGACTAAAACATCTAAACACACAAAGAAATTTAACCAGATGTACGGCAAAGAAGCATACGAAATAGGTGCTGATTATGCCAATCATACTAAAGAAATCACGCCTGGACAGACGCCAAATGAGAAATCAGTAGACACTAAAAAGCGTGCTGAACAAGCACCAGAGAAGATTACCACAGAAGATATAAAAGAGTGGGCTGCTTCAAGTGAGACTATTGATAAATATAAGAAACGATACGGCGAAGAGTATCAAAAAGAGATTGACGAAGCTGTGAAAAAGATGGAGGAACGGTTGAAAGTGCAATCGTTTAAAGAGTATGTTAAGATTTAGTGATTACGCAGAAAAGATAACGAAGTCGTTGCATTATCACATAGAGAATAACATACCTCTAGCGAATAACATCTATCGTATTCATAGTGAAGAATTTTATGCCTTGTTTAGAGAGGCAAGAGATATGTATAATGAAGGTCTATTAGAAGTAGATAGTGCTTGGGATAGAGAATTACTATCAACTGATATAGGTGAGTTTGGTATATACGAAGAGCAAAATGTGCCTTTAGATATACCGATTGCAGAAGAGGAAAAGAATCCTCCTTTGAACAAACCTAAAAGAGGTGGACCTAAAAAGTTTTATGTATTCGTCAAAGACGGCGATAAGATTAAGAAGGTGACTTGGGGAGATACAACAGGATTGAAAGTGAAACTAAACGACCCCAAAGCTAGAAAGTCCTTTGCAGCTAGACATAGATGTGCTAGTCAAAAGGATAAAACAAAGGCGTCATATTGGGCTTGTAATTTGCCTAGATATGCAAAGAGTTTAGGACTTGGCAATGGTGGAAACTTCTTTTGGTAAACCGTATACTGATTTTAAAACAAATGGTATACACCAGAGAGTTTTCAATAATGACATTGAAGACAAAGAACTAATTTGGCATAGAGACAAGTTAGATAGAAAGATTAAGATTGTCTCTGGTGTTAATTGGAAACTTCAAATGGATAATCAGTTGCCTGAAGAGTTAAAAGTAGGTAGTGAGTATTATATACCTAAAATGGTGTATCATAGATTACACAAAGGTGAAGGTAGATTAATAATAGACATTAAAGAATACGAGGAAAAAAAATGACAAGATACAAAAAGACAATGGCAGAAGCAATCGCTGAAGTCTGGGCAAACGATATACAGCTAGACGAAGGTAAGATGAAAACAATTGCCACTATGTTCGCAGGTGGTTCATCACCTGAAGAGATAGCAAAGAAGATGAAACTTCCGTTGTCTACGGTTAAGTCAATACTAGGTGAGGAAGACTTACCTGAAAGTATGTTGTGGGAGTTTACAGACGCACAAATACAGAAACTTAAAAAAGAATATTCAGGACTTAAAGGTGCAAGAATTTCACTTGCAAGAGCTAATCAATTAAGAAACATCTTTGACAAAATTACAAATTCACAACTACCTAAACTTTACAAAGCAGACATTCCTTTTCTATCAGCGATGGCTGCTAGTCGTATGATACAGAAAGGTATTCAAGTACCTAAAGGAGTTAAGTTATCTGCTTTTGAAAATAAATCTTGGGAAGAGATTACAGAAACACATACTAGTGACCACGGCGCTAAAGGTATTCAAAAGAAAAAGACAGACGACTATAAAGATAATAATACAGAAACTAATGAGAACGCTCCGTCAGAAGCAGACATAGACAGATTAAAAAAACAAGGTATGAAACCTACTAAAGAAGAGACTATGAAATTAAGAAATGGTACAAAAGTTTTAGATAAGGTTTATCCTAATATGACAATGGCAAGAAATGCCGCTAGTGCTTATATGCAATCAAACAAAGGTGCTAAAGCAGACGGTTATCAATCACCATTTAACAATAGATTTTATGTAAGAATTAGAGAAGAAAACGAATTAAAAGAATATGCAGAATACATTGAATATATGTGTAAGAACTCATCACAAGCAAAACAAGTTGCCAATATGTTTAAAGGTAAGATTGGTGGTGGTGAACTATCAGCTTCTGGTTCAGAAGTAAGAGTTGATAGTGCGAAAGATATAGAGAACATACACAAACAAGTTGTCGCAAAGTTTGGCGATGATGTAAGAGTTATGCAGAAAGAAGAATATGTAGCAGAAAACGCTGCCGTAATGAAAGGCGTTGATGATTACATTAAGATAGGACAAGACAAGATTAAAAATCATCCTAGTTTCAAAGGTCTATATGCAAAACAAAAAAGAGATTTAATGAAAACGGTAGGTCCTAAATACATTAAGATACACGATACAGAAAACGGACAGAAGAGAAGTATACACGCTTTCATAGATAAGAATACAGGTGACTTATTTAAACCTGCTGGTGTTAATGCTCCTGCCAAAGGTGCAAGAGGTAATGTAACCAACAAAGACTTTATGAATAAGTTAAAAACTAGATTTGATACACACGGCGGTCACTTATATGCAAGAGACCCATACGCTAGAATATTTGGTAGTATGTTTGAACAAGAACAAGAACCAGAGGAAAAAATGAAATTAAAAGATATGTTAAAAGGTAAAGACGAAGATAAGTCTAAAGAGAAAGAAGATAAATCTAAAGAGAGTATCGCTGCTCTAAAAGACCAAGTCGCATTACTTAAACAGAAATTAGAAATAGAAAAGAATAAAGCTGTAAAACCTGAACCTAATCCAGATACAGGTGAGGTACCATTATCAATAGGTCTCGCAAACAAATTATTAAGAGACAAAGAAATGAAGAAAGAAGATTTAGATAGTAAAGATAAACCTGCTGTAAAAGATGTTATCAAACAATTGAAAGGTGCAGTTAAGGCACATACTAAACAAGCAAAAGATTTAGAGAAGGCACTTAAAACTGAAGCTGACCTATCTAAAAAACAAATAAAAATGGTACACAAAGTTGCTGATGACTTACCAAAGAAATCATTTAGAGATAGATATGGTAAAGAAAAAGGCGATGATGTAAGATACGGTACCGCAACTAATATGGTAAAGAAAAAAATGAAAGTAGAAAACAAAAATCATCCTGCTAAAATGACTTATGAAAGTATTAAAGCAGTAAGAAACAAAGCTGATAAGACAGGTATGCCGTATTCTATTTTAAAGAAAGTTTATGATAGAGGAATGGCTGCGTGGAAAGGTGGTCATAGACCAGGTGCTACACAACAACAATGGGCACTTGCTAGAGTAAACTCTTTTGTAACCAAATCAAGTGGTACTTGGGGCGGTGCAGATAAAGATTTAGCAAAGAAAGTTAGAGGAAGTAAATAATGGGAAAAAGATATTTAGATATTAAACCAGGTTCGTTAGAAGACGCAATCTCTAAAGTAAATGAAAAGTTAACACCTAAACAAAAGAAATTAGATGTTAACAAGAACGGTAAAATAGATGGTTCTGACCTTGCAAAATTAAGAGCAAAGAAAGAAGACCATTCTGGTGATACGGTTCTACCTAAAAATGCAGTAGAGAAAGACCCTTTAGACATTAAATCAAAGGCACCTGAAAAGAAATTAACAGATAACAAAACAAAGTCAGATAAGGTAGAAGTAAACCCTAAAATAGACTATCAAGTGTAAAAAATTGCTCATTTTTTGCTTGACTTTTGCTAGAAAATGTGTAATAATAAAGCATAATGAGACAAGGAAACACTATGAAGTTTAAAGAATTAAGACAAGATGTTATCTATCAGGTAAAAAACCTAAACGAGTATTCTCTCGTTGACAAAAAACTACCTAGAATTTATTGTGATATGGACGGAGTCCTGTGTAATTTTGAACAGGCTGCAGAAAGAGCAGTTGGTATGCCTATGTCCCAATGGGCAAAAGAACCTAGAACAAAATTTAAGACAATAAGAGATAAGTGGAAACCAATTATGAATACTCCTAACTTCTGGAGTAATCTACCTTGGAATCCAGGTGGTCAAAGACTATGGTCATTTATTAATAAGTATGACCCACACATATTATCTGCTTTCGTAGAACAAACTACTGACCCTAATTGTATACCTGGCAAAAGTAAATGGGCTAGAACAAGATTAGGTATGTCTGGTGCAAAAGTTAATCTAGTAAAAAGAAGAGAGAAACAAAACTTTGCTAAAGTAGGAGGTATGCCTACTATACTGATTGACGACTATTCAAAGAACATATCACAATTCAAAGCAAGAGGCGGTATCGGAATACTACACACCTCTACTTCCAACACTATATCCCAACTCAAAAAACTAGGTTTCAAATAGTTATAAATAATAACGAAGATTAGATTAATCTTTAAGCTTAAAAATTAATTTAGAAATAGGAGAACAACTATGAGTGCGTGGGGAAACAAGGACTCTAAAACAGCTTCAGGAACGGTAGCAATCA
>TARA_B100000963_G_scaffold296891_1_pt1 | contig 18013 bp, 19 predicted proteins | sample TARA_B100000963 | Tara Oceans TARA_B100000963 (sample SAMEA2622097) | marine metagenome | biome: marine biome (ENVO:00000447); feature: surface water layer (ENVO:00002042); material: "saline water (ENVO:00002010), including plankton (ENVO:xxxxxxxx)" | depth 5 m | reverse complement strand
CTATTTCTAAAGATGAAAAACTTGAGAAACAAGTAATTCAAAATGCAAATGGAGTCATAACTACTGCTGGTGGAATTTTAATAGATAAGCTTAAATTGAAAGCTCCAAACCAAAAGTTCATAACTCTACCTAATGGGTATGATTCTAGGCTCATGAAAATAACCAAATCTTTACCTAAGAAAAATGGATTTCATATTGTTTATACAGGATTACTTACAGAAAATCAAAATTATAAAGTTCTTTTAGAGGTTTTAAAAAAGCTTTCAAATTATTATAGAATTTGCTTTACGATAGCAGGAAATATAAACTCTAATATTATTAATGAAATTAAATCTAAAATACCTAAAGCAGATTTTGAGTATTTAGGTTATCTAACTCATTCAAAAGCAGTCGCACTTATGAAAAGTGCAGATCTTTTGTGTAATTTCATTTTTAATGAAGCTGAAAATCAAATGATATCGGGGAAATTATTAGAGTATCTAGCAACTGAAATTCCAATATTATGTATTGGAAGTCCAGATACTGAAACATCGAAAATTTTATTAGAAGCCACTAATGTCTGTATAGCTAAAGATTATGAAAAAAATATTATTGAAGATTATATAAAAAACTTAATTGATTTTGAAAAAAAACCTAAAAATAAGTCTTTAAATATAAAGAATTGGAGCCGAGAGGAAATTACAAAACGCTTAATCAAAGAAGTTTTACTTAAAAGTTAATTAAGCAGAATAAAAATTATTTTCTTTTATATACTCCCAACTTTTAATTGGCATTTGTGTACTCACATCAGCACCTTCATGAATTTTTTTTCTTATCTCAGAGGAGCTAATTGTTAAATTTGGAGCTTTGGGCCAAAGAATTTTTGAATGTTCTAAAAACTTTTTTGGAATTGACTTATCTATTTTTCTTGGATAAATCAATAATTCAAATCCATCTAAAATTTTATCATAATTTTTCCACTTATCAAAAGAAATAAGATTATCAGCCCCCAATATGAGTTTAAATACCTTATAAGGGTATTGTTTTTTTAATTTTGTGAGAGTTGTATGAGTATAATTTGGTTTAGGCAGTTTAAATTCAATCGTATTGACTTTAAATTTTGCATAAGATACTAGCGCTCGAGATACTATTTTAAAACGTTCAGTCTCATCTAATAGATCAGTTGCTTTTTTCCACGGATTATGAGGTGTAATTACAAACCAAATAAAATCAAGTTCAGCTTTTTTATGAAAAAAAGAAGCTAGCTCTATATGGCCATTATGTATAGGATTAAAAGTACCAAAAAATAAACCAATTTTCTCCATTTAAAAATTTATTATTACGATCAAGATTTTATGAATTCATTTACTATTTCTATTAATTTATTTTTTGTTACTATAAAATCATCATTTACAATTACCACATCAAATTTTTTTGATAAGGGTAATTCTTCCGCTGATTTTTTAAGCCTATATTTGATTTTTTCATCACTTTCAGTATCCCTTTTTCTGAGTCTTATTTCCAACTCCTTAATTGAGGGAGGCATAACAAAAATGGATAATGTATTTTTGGGATATTGATTTTTTATTTTAATACCACCATAAACATCAATATCGAAAAGCACATGTTTTCCAGATTCCCAAATTCTTTTAATCTCATTTTTTAATGTTCCATAAAAGGTTCCTTTGTAAACTTCTTCATACTCTAAAAAAGCATTTTCATTGATTTTTTCCACAAACTCATCATAACTCAAAAAGTAATAATCTAAATTATTCTTTTCTTTTTTTCTTGGAGCTCTAGAGGTTGCAGAAACTGAAAAACCAAGATTGAGTTTTTCCTTTAATAGCTCTTTAACGAGTGATGTTTTACCACTTCCTGACGGAGCCGATAAGACAACAAATTTTCCTGAATCCAATCTATAAAATGTTAAGGAGTTGCTCTTTAATTTTCTCTAATTCGTCTTTCATTTGAACAACAATTTTTTGGAGATGGGCATCATTAGCTTTTGAACCTATAGTATTTATCTCTCTTCCAATTTCTTGAGCAATAAAGCCAAGTTTTTTTCCATTAGGAGAATCTTCATTTTTAACTTCCCGAAAATATTTGATATGATTTATTAAGCGGACTTTTTCCTCTGTTATATCAAATTTCTCAAGGTAGAATATCATCTCTTGCTCAAATCGATTAGCATCAATTTCAATCTTGAGACTTTGTATTGATGTCAAAAGCTTTTCTCTCATTTTTTCAATCCGTTTAGGCTCTAATTCAACAACATCTTTTAGATGTGAATCAATTAAATTTAATCTTAATTCGATGTCTTTTGCCATTTCAAGACCCTCATTTTTCTGAAAACCTTTTATATCATTGATAGCCATATCTAGATTAGATAAAAGAATCTTTTTTTCTTCCTTATCCAATTCTTCTTTTTCCGAAGAGAAGGCGTCAGGTAAACGCATTGCCATTGATATTCGCTCACTTTCGGTTGACGATCCAATTTCTTCCAATTGTTTGATGTAAGCTTTGACTATTTTGTTGTTAATCGATGTAGGTGCTGTATCTCCGGTATATTCAACATGAATATTTAAATCAATTTTACCCCTTTGCATCTTATTTGCTAGTTTTTTTCTAATCTCAGGGTCTAGAGGTCTTAAGTAGTTAGGGGTTCTGATTGTAATATCTGTATTCTTACTATTTAATGATCGTATTTCAACACTAATGCACTTGCCATTGTATTGGAATTCCTTTTTTCCAAAACCTGTCATGGATAGTATCATATTAATTTAACTATAGCCTCCTAATCTTTATGTTTCTAAATGAAACTTTATTTCCATGATCCTGTAAACCTATTTTTCCTGATTTTAGTTTAGCAAATTTTTTGTACTCACATTCGTCACTAAATTTCGAATTTGCAATTAGTGAATCCCATTTTTCTCCACTTAATGGGAATTCAAGAATTTTGGTTCCATTAAGTTTCACGCTTCCCTTGTTAATACTGTGATCTATAGTCAATAAAAAATGGTTCCATTGACCAGCAGGCTTACAAACTTCTTTATTAGGCTCGACAAGATCATAAACTGCACCGGCTTGATGGAATTTTGGTTTTTCTTTAGCATCGGGATGCCTTTCGTTGTCAATAATTTGTATCTCTGGTGCAGTTAGATAAGGTTTACTAAGATTTTCATCTTCTTGAACTCCCCAAAAAATTCCACTGTTTCCACCCTCTGAAATATTCCATTCTATCGAAAGTTGAAAACTTTTGAAAATTTTATCTGTTACAAGTGCGTGGACATAGTCTCCTTTAGGAATCAAGTTAGGGTCAAAGGTAAGAACTCCTTTTTTTGCAATCCATACAGACTTAACGCCTCTCCGATTATAGCGATGCCAACCATTTAAAGTTTTACCATCAAAAAGAGATTCCCAATTGTCGCTATTTTCATGAATAAAATATTCATTATTATTTTCATTACTTAAAAACAAAAACATCATTAGTAAAAAGGCAATAATATTTTTCATGGATTTATAGGTTTAAAATATTTTTTAATAGCTGTTCATCGATTTCACCTCCTGCAAAATCATCGAAAGTCTTTTGAGTAGCTTCAATTATATGATTTTTAATAAAGGGAGCACCTTCTTTAGCTCCTTGATCAGGGCTCTTGATACAACACTCCCATTCCATTACAGCCCACACGTCGCAACCATATTCAGTAAGTTTAGTAAATATAGATTTAAAGTCAATTTGACCGTCTCCTGGAGAACGATAACGACCTGCACGGTCAATCCAATCACCATAACCTCCGAAAGCACCTTTTTTGCCTGTTGGTTTAAACTCAGAATCTTTCACATGAAATGATTTAATAAACTCATGGTAGTGATCAATATACTCAATATAATCTAGCTGTTGTAAAACAAAATGACTTGGATCATATAAAATATTTACTCTCTTGTGTTTATTTGTTGCTTCAAGAAAACGTTCAAATGTAACACCATCATGAAGGTCTTCACCAGGATGAATTTCGTAACAAACGTCGACCCCATTTTCATCATATATATCTAAAATAGGGATCCATCTTTTTGCCAACTCAGCGAATCCAAGTTCTACAAGTCCTTCAGGTCTTTGAGGCCAAGGATGCCATGTATGCCAAAGTAAAGCACCTGAGAAAGTAGCATGAGTTTTTAATCCTAGGTGATTGCTTGCTTTTGCTGCTTTTTTCATAGTCTCTACTGCCCAATCTGTCCTTGCTTTAGGATTATTTTTCACAGCGTCTGGTGCGAAGTTATCAAACATTAAATCATAAGCTGGATGTACAGCAACTAGTTGACCTTGTAGATGAGTTGAAAGTTCTGTGATTTCTAATCCAAACGAATTTATATTTCCTTTTAGTTCGTCACAGTATGTTTTGCTTTCAGCTGCCTTATCTAAATCAATAAGAAATGATTCCCATGTAGGGATTTGAATTCCCTTATAACCCAGATCAGAGGCCCACTTACACATCCCTTCTAGAGAGTTAAAAGGGGCTTTATTATCGACAAATTGGGCAAGAAAAATCCCAGGCCCCTTAATTGTTTTCATGTTCTTTCCAAGCTTAGCCATATATTTCCATTTTTATGCGATTCAACAACTTTTTCTATAAATAACATGCCCCTGACACCATCATTCATTGTGGGATACTCTCCATCAAACGCAGTCTCATTTCTGAGGCCCTTGGCAACACCTTTATAGATATTACCCATAGCATCAAAGATTCCCTCGGGATGCCCGCCGGGAAGTTTTGTTCCATCTGCTGCAACTTCAGATACGTAAGCGTGACCAGGTTTAATTATTCTTTTTGGCTGATCATCAGTGATGTGATACAGTATATTTGGATTTTCTTGCTCCCACTTGAAAGCCCCTTTTTTACCATAAACTGCTACAGTTAATCCATTTTCTTCTCCCGTAGCAATTTGGCTGGCACGAATTACTCCTTTTACTTTTTCAGAAAAACGAATAAGAACTGTACCGTCTAAATCTAATTCATTGTCATCATATAGCATGTTTAGATCTGAAAGTATATATTTTACTTCCATACCTGTTAAATATTCAGTCATCTGAAATGCGTGGGTTCCAATATCACCAATGCACGAACTAATTCCTGCTTTTTTTGGATCCAGACGCCAAACATTTTTTCTTATCTCAGGATCATGTATAACTGGATTGATCCAACCTTGATAGTATTGTACATCTATTTTCTGGATCTCTCCGATTTCATCTGAAGCTATCATATGTTTCATATGCCTAACCATGGGGTAGCCCGTGTAAGTATAAGTAACAGCAAATATTAATTTGTTCCTCTTTTGAAGTGTCTCTAGCTCAACGGCCTCATCATATGAAGTAGTTAAAGGTTTTTCACAGATAACGTTAAAACCATTCTCTAGCAACTTCTTTGCCATTGGGAAATGCAAAAAATTTGGAGTAAGAACAGAAACTACTTCAATACGTTCCTCACTAGGTTTTTTTATTTCTTCCTCTATAAAAGTATCAAAGTCAACGTAAACTCTTTTAGTATCTAAACCAATCTTTTTGGCAAATTTTATATTTTCTTCATAATCAGGATTAAACACGCCTCCAACTATTTGATATCGATCATACATATTTGAAGCAACACGATGTAATACACCAATTAATGAGTCACCACCCCCACCTAATATTCCAAGTTTAATTTTATTCATACTGTTTTTATTTTAATAGTTTCATTCTTAAAAAGAAATAAAAATAAAGTTAAAACAACAAAAGAAAAAATAGCAGGTTGAAACCATATATTCTTCCATAAATGACCCGAATCAGTAATGTATTGGTCGGTTAACCATCCTGCAAATCTGAATCCAATAAGCATTCCGACACCATAAGTCGCCAAGGTTATTAACCCTTGTGCAGTACTTTTATATTTTTCACCAGCTTTGAAGTCAGTATATATTTGGCCTGAAACAAAAAAGAAATCATAGCATACACCATGAAGAACTATTCCAAAAATTAACATCCATGCTTGGCTTCCCACATTTCCATATGCAAACAAAATATAGCGTATCCCCCAAGCTAAAATACCCACAATCAATGCATTTTTAATTCCATATCTTTTAATAAAAACGGGAAGTAGAAGTAAGAACAATACCTCTGAAATTTGTCCAAAAACCATTTTCGAGGCAGCCGCTTTCATCCCTATTTCATTTAAAAACTGATTAGCATGTTGATAATAAAATGCTAAGGGGATACAAATAAGAATTGATGCAATAAAGAAGAACAAAAACCCCCTGTCTTTTAACATAGACAAAGCATCAATACCCAAAATTTCACGATAAGATATTCTTTTGTTAGCACCTAATTTTGGAGGCGTATTAGGGAGAGTAAAACAATAAAGCCCTAGCAGGGCAGACGCAGCTGAAGACATGTAGAAAGAATATTTTAATGTTTGGTTCCCTTCCCATTCAAAGAAACCAATTACTAATCCAGCTACTATCCAACCTACGCTTCCTAAAACTCTGATTGACGCAAATTGTTTTGACGGGTCTTCCATTTGGTTAAATGCCACGGAATTTGATAAGGCTAATGTGGGCATATACAAAAGCATATAGATAAAAATGTAAGGATAAAAATTTGAAAAATCGCTAGAGTTGCTGGCAACATACAATAATAATGCACCCATAATGTGAAGAATACCTAAAATTTTCTGAGCTTCAAAATAGCGATCTGCAATTAATCCAATAACAAAAGGAGCAATTATAGCACCTATAGATTGTGTCTCATAAGCTAGTGCAAGTTGCCCACCAGATGCCTTAAATTCTTGAGAAAGAAATGTACCCATTGTGACAAACCATCCTCCCCAAATAAAAAATTCAAGGAAAAAAAGTAAAGAAAGTTGGATACGCTTAAGCAGGGCCATCTTTAAATTTTAGAAGCTGCTTTTTCTAATAATTTTTTTGTCGCAATTATACCGTCTATTTCTGAGAGCTTGTTACCTTCATATTCTACACCTATATATCCGGTATATCCGGCATCTTTCGCAATTGATAATAATTTATAGTAGTCTAATACAGTCTCATCTCCATTAGAATCAAATTCATACGATTTTGCACTCAGACCAAACGCTCTAGGCAACATTTCTGAAATCCCTAAATAAGGGTCGTATAAATCCCTACAATTTTTGTCCCTTAAAGCTCCATAACCCTCACTCATACAAAAGTTGCCAAAATCTGGTAAAGTTCCACAATTTTCTAAATCCACTTGGTTTATAACTTTCATCAATAAACTTGCATTGGATGATAATCCTCCATGATTTTCAACAATTACATTTATGTTCATAGGTTTAGCGTATTTAGAAAGCACGTTAAGGCTTTCTACTGAATAGTTAATCCAGTTTTCTATTTCTTTTTCTCCTTTGAGATTTACTCTTATCGCTGAACAATTCATTTTGCTAGCAGCCTTAATCCAAGTTTTGTGATTTTCCACAGCCAACTTTCTTTCTTCAATATTGGAACTCGCTAAATTACCTTCACCATCAATCATAATAAGAACATTTTTTAAATTGTACTTAGCAGCAAGCTCATTGTTTCTTGTAATAAACTCTTCTATCGCTGATGCTTTGTCTTGACTCCCTGTTACATCTGAATATAAAGCGCTTACATATTCTAATCCTTCAAAACCTAAATCATGCGCAATTTTTGCAAAGTCATACGGAGATACTTTACCTTCCCATATAGAATTATGTATAGACCATTGAGCTAAAGAGGTCTTAAAAAATTTTTCCTGGTTTGAGTTCTGGGCTTTAATTTCATTTTTACACGAGAATTGACTCAAAAAACAAAAAATCAATAAAGTAGTTTTAGTTAAGTTATTTAAATTCATTCGTTTCATTTGTATCATTTGTCTTATTTATTGACTTAAATTTATATAAAATATAATGATCAAGGAAGAAATTATATATATTTGATCACTTACAAAGAATAGGTACTTTCTATTTATGGAAACCAAATTTGATGCAATTGTCGTTGGGACAGGAATAAGTGGTGGTTGGGCAGCTAAAGAGCTCTGTGAAAAAGGGTTAAAAACTTTAGTTTTAGAAAGAGGACACATGGTCAGGCACATAGAGGATTATCCCACAATGTATGACGATCCATGGGACTACAAAACAGGAGATATTATTACAAAAGAAACAAGGAGAGTTCAGGGCAAACAAAGTAGAACAGGCTATACAACAACCGAATCAAGCAAACATTTTTTTGTCAATGATTTAGAGCATCCATACAATGAAAAAAATAGATTTGATTGGATGAGAGGTTACCACGTTGGAGGGAGATCCCTTACATGGGGTAGACAGTCTTACCGCTTGACAGATTTTGATTTTGAGGCCAATCTAAAGGAAGGAATTGCTGTTGATTGGCCAATTAGATATAAAGATATTGCCCCTTGGTATGATTATGTTGAAGGGTATATTGGAGTAAGTGGAGAAAATGTTGGGCTACCCCAATTTCCTGACGGAAATTATTTAAAACCAATGGAACTGAATGTTGTGGAAAAACAATTACAGTCCTCATTAGCTAAAAACTATAACGATCGAATACTTACGATAGGTAGGACAGCTATAATAACCGAAGGGACTAAACCAGGCCTTGGGAGAGTTGCCTGCCAGTATAGATCCAGATGTAGAAGGGGATGCCCATATGCTTCTTATTTTAGTAGTAATTCCTCAACTCTACCTGCAGCTGAAAACACAGGAAACATGACTTTAAAAACTAATTCTATAGTTCATAAAATTGTATATGATAAAGAGAAAAGAAGAGCGACAGGAGTTGAACTAATTGATTCAGAAACTAAAGAAGTCTTCAATTTAAATGCTAAAATAATCTTTTTATGTGCTTCTTCTATTCCATCAACTTCAATTTTGATGCAATCAAAATCTGATGCTTTCCCTAATGGCATGGGTAACAGATCTGATCAGCTTGGAAGGAATATAATGGATCACCACCTAGGTGTTGGTGCATCAGCTTCTACTGAAGAATTTAGTGATAAATACTATTTTGGGAAAAGAAATAATGGAATTTATATTCCACGTTTTAGAAATATAGGTGGAAATACAAATAAAAAGGATTTCTTGCGAGGATATGGTTACCAAGGAGGAGGCTCTAGAAATGGGAGAACTTCAAATATTGCTGAATACGGAGCTGTATTTAAAGAAGAAATTTTAAAACCAGGTGAGTGGAAAATTAGTTTGGGCGGCTTCGGTGAAGTATTACCTTACGAGCAAAACAGAATGACTTTGGATTACAGCAAACCCGATAAATGGGGACTACCAACTGTAACATTTGATGCAACTATAAAAGAAAACGAACTCAATATGAGAAAAGACATGCAGCAACAGGCATTAGAAATGTTAGATGCTGCTGGATTTAAAGATGTTGAAGGCTATGACAGAGATTATGCAATTGGTTTAGGAATTCATGAGATGGGTACTGCCAGGATGGGAAAAGATCCTAAAACATCTGTTTTAAATAGACACAATCAAATCCATGATGTTCCAAATGTTTTTGTTACCGATGGGTCCGCAATGACATCTGCAAGTAATGTAAACCCTTCATTAACTTACATGGCATTGACTGCAAGAGCTGCAAATTATGCTGTAGAAGAATTAAAAAAAATGAATTTATAGAAATAAATTATTACTGAAATAAAAATGAATAGAAGAAAAGTATTGAAAAACTTGGGAGCAACAATTGGAATCACAACACTGCCACCGACTATCCTAAGTATTTTTGAAAGTTGTCAAAAAAATAATTTAAAGAAATTATTATCATTTAATATTGAACAATTTGAATTTGTTTCAAGTATTATTGATATTATTATTCCTAGAACCGATACTCCTGGCGCAATCGATTTGAATTTAAATAAGTTTATTGATATCTACATTGAAGAGGTTTTATATAAAAAGGAAAAAGAAAATTTTTTAAAAGGTCTAGATATATGTAAAAAAAATATTCAAACATTTGATGACAAAAGCCTTAAAGTACTTCTAGATAAATATCTTAAAATTGATGACAACCTTGCAGACAAATATGATGATATGATTTCAGATTATGAAGATGATTTAAAAAATGGCAGAAAATCGGTATTAGATGAAAATATTTTGGAATATACGTTTATAAAAAAACTGAGAGATTATACGGTTATGTCCTTCAGGATAAATGAGTTCATAGCAAAAAATGAAATGGAATATTTACCTGTGCCGGGGAAATATGATGGTTGTATTGACCTTCAAGAAGCAACCGGAGGAAAAGTTTGGGCACTTTAGAATTCTATTTTACTATTAACTTACCTCTCATTAATTGCCAGTGACCAGGGAATGTACATAAAAAAGTGTAATATCCTTTCTTTGGTGCTTCAAAGGTTATAGTATCACTTTCTCCTCCCCCCAAAAGCTTTGTATATGCTATAGTTTGATCACCCTCTGGGATATAATCTGTTTTCCTAGCCATAGCTGCTTTCTCAGCAAATTCACTCACGTTGGTGTCAGCTTTTAAGAGTACAAAATTATGACCCATACCAACTTTAGGAAACTTACCAGTATGATTTAGAGTTAATGTAATTTTCTTTCCAGCCGGTACTAATAAGATTTTCTTATCAAACTTCATTGTATCATTCGAGTTAATGATAATATTTGTACTTAATTCGTCTTCAGATTTTTGTTCTGTTTTATTAGTTTTTTGTTTTTCTGAAGCCTTTGAATTTCCACAAGCATTAATTAATAACACTATTAATAAAAAGTAAATAATCTTTTTCATTTTTTTTTTTTTTTCAAAAATAGAAAAAGAATAGATTTATAAAAAAGATTTTATGTTTTTAAAAGAATTTGAAATAAGATGGAATGATCTAGATGCAAATAGGCATCTAGCAAATATTTCATTTTTAAGTTTCGCAAGTGATACAAGAATGAAATTTTTAAAAAATATAGGTTTATCACATTCAAAGCTGATGCAACTGTCTATTGGACCAGTTGTTTTCAACGAACACCTTTTCTATTTCAAAGAGATATTTCCAGATGAAAAAATTAGAGTCTCATTTGAATTAGCTGCCTTAAGTAAAGATGGTACCTTTTTTGAGTTTGAGCATAATTATTATAATGATAAGGGTGAAAATTTAGCTCGATGTGAAATGTCTGGGGGGTGGATAAACCTTAAATCAAGAAAACTTACTTCTTTACCTAATGATATCTTGAAAAAATTTCAGACAAGTAATAAAACAACTTCATTTAAAGAAATTTCATCTAAGGATACAAGAAGATGGAATAGAGAACCTAGAGACTTAGATTGATAAATTTCAAAAGATATTTATTTATCAAGACCAACTTTTGAACTTTTCTTTGAAACCAGATAAACTCCAGTAAAAACAAGAATACAAGCAAAAAACTTTACACTGTCTAAAATGTCATTCCCAGTAATCACCGCGTAAATTATAGTTATAAGTGGCTGTAAGTAAGTCAAGCTACCAATTACTGTAGGGGCTAATTTTTTTAAAGCATACACATTAAGCATATAAGTTAAAAAAGTGGTTCCAATTACTACAAAACTCATTCGCCAAATTGCCTCAAATGGTAGTGTGCTCCATGATACCTGACTAAATTCAGAGTATGTAAATGGGAAGGTATAAATCATTCCAAGGAGAAACATCCATTTCATTAGTGTAATTGTATTGTATTTTTTTGTGATTGGCTTAACTAAGACAAGATATGCTCCAAAGCTAATTGCATTAATTAAAAGAAGTATATTACCAAATGAAATATTAGGTGCATTTATAACTTTTGTATTGCTCCCACAAATAATAAGCATTATCGCGCCAATAAAGCCTAAAAAAATACCTATGACTTTATGAGTGGTGAGTCTTTCTTTCAAAAAGAATGCTGAAAGAACTAAAATAATAATTGGTGTTAAAGTTACAATTACACCACTATTAATGGGTGTAGATAACTGAAGTCCTTTAAAAAACATTAACATGTTTATGCACATTCCCAATAGTGCAGCTGAGGCAATTCTGAAGTAGTCTTCACGATGAATTTTTTCATTTTTTATAAATAAACTTAAAAGCCAAAACAAAAACCCAGCACCAAAAACCCTTAACATTATAAATCCAAAAGGGCCAATATAATGTGGCATTACTACTTTTGCTATAGTATGATTTAAACCATAAATGGTTGTTGCACCTAGAGCTGCAAAAAAAGCTAATATTCTACTGTTCACCTAAAAACTTTTTCATTTTAATAATCACATTAGAAGAATTTCCGATGAAAAGATTGTTGTCATAAGCAAGCATAGGTCTTTTTAGAAAAGTGTAATGTTCCAAAAGTAACTTATTGTAATCATTTTCTTCTAAGACTTTATTTCTTAAGCCAGGAGTCTTAAAAAGCTTTGCTCTTTTATTAATTAAATTTTCATAGCATCCTTCAATTTTGTATAAATAGTTTAATTGATCCTTATTTATAGGAGTTTTTTTGATATCTATTTTTTGAATGGAATCATTCAAATCAAGATCCTTGATAATACGCATACATGTTTCACACGTACTTAAATAATAAAATACCCTCATATTAAAATTTTCTTTGCAAAGAAAAATCATTTTATCATAAAGAGTATATTTTTTGCAAAATCAAATAACTTTACCTAGCATTAAATTATAGTAATGAAAAAAAAACTTCATTTTAATACAGCCACTATTCATGGAGGTCAGTCTCCAGACAAAGCCTACGGAGCAGTAATGCCACCAATTTACCAAACCTCAACGTACGCTCAGAAAAGCCCAGGAAAGCATAAAGGATTTGAATATAGTCGAACTCATAACCCTACTAGAGAAGCATTAGAAAAATCTCTAGCTAATATTGAATCTGGTAATTTTGCTTTTGCTTTTGGATCAGGTCTTGCTGCAATGGACGCAGTTTTGAAAACACTTAAACCTGGCGATGAAATTATTTCAACTGATGATCTTTATGGAGGGTCCTACCGATTATTTACCAAAATATTCAAGGATTTTGGGTTAAATTTTCAATTCGTATCAATGTACGATACAAAAAACATTTCTAATGTTTTAAATGACAAAACTAGGTTAATTTGGATTGAAACCCCAACCAACCCTATGATGAATATAATAGATATTAAATCCGTTGTTGATTTAGTTAAAGGCAGAGATATTTTAGTAGCAGTAGATAATACTTTTGCTTCTTCTTATATTCAACAACCACTTAAAATGGGGGTAGATATTGTCATGCATTCTGCTACTAAATATCTTGCTGGACATTCAGATGTTATATTGGGTGCTTTGATAGTAAATGATAAAAACTTAGCAGAACGTCTTAGATTTATCCAAAATGCTAGTGGTGCTGTTTGTGGACCAATGGACAGTTTTTTAACGCTTCGCGGAATCAAAACTTTACATGTTAGAATGCAACGTCATTGTGAAAATACTGCTCAAATTGCAAATTTTCTCAACGAAAGCCCAAAAATTGAAAAAGTATTTTGGCCTGGATTTAAATTTCATCCTAACCATAAAATAGCAAAAAATCAAATGAAAGATTTTGGGGGGATGGTCTCTTTTGTAACTAAAGGAGCAGATTATAAATCAGCTATAAAGATTGTTGAGAGATTGAAAATATTTACTCTCGCTGAATCTTTAGGAGGTGTTGAAAGCTTGGCCGGTCATCCTGCAAGCATGACACATGCTTCAATACCAAAGCAAATTAGAGAAAAAAGTGGCGTTGTTGATGCTCTAATTCGATTGAGTGTTGGAATAGAACATATTGATGATCTCATTGCTGATTTAAAGCAAGCAATTGGTTAGTTTCAATTAATGGCAGCAACTAAAATCAAAAATATTTATTTTGCTTCGGATCAGCATTTTGGTGCTCCAAACAAAAAACTTAGTGTAGAAAGAGAAAGACATTTTATCAGTTGGCTTGATATGGTAGAAAAAGAAGGCTCAGAACTTTTTTTATTGGGAGACCTATTTGACTTTTGGTTTGAATATAAAAAAGTGGTTCCAAAAGGTTTTATAAGGGTCTTGGGAAAATTGGCAGCGATAACAGATTCCGGGGTTCCAATTCATTATTTTGTTGGAAACCACGACCTTTGGATAAAAGATTATTTTGAAAAAGAATTAAACATCAAAATGTATTTCGAACCAAAAGATTTTATATATAACAATGTTTCCTTTTTTATTGGTCATGGTGATGGACTTGGCCCAAAAGATATTTCTTACAAGCTGATAAAGAAAATTTTTACAAATCCCTTGGCTAGAAAACTTTTTCAAATATTACATCCTGATTTAGGAATCAAATTGGGCCAATTTTTATCTCTTAAAAATAAATCGATATCAGGGGGTAATGTGATGAAATATTTAGGAGAAGATAAAGAACTATTAATCCAATATTCAAAGAGTATGTTAAAACAAAGGAATCGAGATTATTTTGTTTTTGGTCACCGCCATCTTCCCTTGAATGTTAAGTTAGATAAAAATTCAACCTACATCAACTTAGGAGATTGGATTACGCATTTTACTTATGGTGTTTTTGATGGAAAAAAATTAGAACTTAAAAAATGGGAGTAGGGGAAAATGATTGAAGGCAGATCAATTGAACTTGAAAAAACAGTTTTGGTCGGAATAATAAATTCTAATCAAAATGAAGAAAAATCAAAAGAATATTTGGCAGAGTTGAAATTTTTGACATATACTGCTGGAGGGGATGTCATCAAATCTTTTACTCAAAAATTAGATTTTCCAAATCCAAAAACTTTTATTGGTTCAGGGAAAATAAATGCATTATTAAAATTTGTTAAGCAAAAAAAAGTCTCTTCAGTAATTTTTGATGATGAATTAACCCCAACTCAGCAAAGCAATATTGAAAAATTACTAAAGGTTAAAATTCTTGATCGCACAGGGCTAATTCTTGATATTTTTGCTCAAAGGGCTCGAACCAGCTATGCAAGAACCCAAGTTGAACTTGCACAATATCAATATCTGCTTCCGCGGCTTAAGGGATTATGGACGCACTTAGAACGTCAAAGAGGAGGAATAGGTATGCGTGGACCCGGTGAAACTGAAATTGAAACTGATCGAAGGATTGTAAGAAATAAAATTTCACTGCTAAAAAATAAGTTGGGAACCATTGATAAACAAATGGCAATTCAACGTGGAAATAGAGGCTCACTAGTGAGGGTTTCTTTGGTTGGTTATACAAATGTTGGGAAATCTACTTTGATGAATGTCATTTCTAAAAGCAAAGTTTTTTCAGAAGATAAACTCTTCGCTACATTGGATACAACAGTGAGAAAAGTTGTTGTTGAAAATCTACCTTTTTTATTAAGTGATACAGTTGGATTTATTAGAAAGTTACCAACACAGTTGATAGAGTCATTTAAAAGCACATTGGACGAGGTAAAAGAGGCTGATATTCTACTTCACATAGCGGATATATCACATCCAAATTTCGAGGAGCATATTGATTCTGTTAACCAAATTCTTAAAGAAATCAATTGTATAGGTAAACCAACAATAATGGTTTTTAATAAAATAGATATGTATAAAGAGATCCCTTGGGACGAAAATGAATTAATCCAAAAACGTAATAAAAAAAATTACACATTAGAAGAATGGAAAAAAACTTGGATTAGTAAAAAAAATGAACAATCGGTATTTATTTCAGCATTAAAAAAGAAAAATGTAATAGAATTACAAAGTATAATTTATCAAAATGTTCGTAAAATCCATGTAACACGTTTTCCTTACAATCATTTTTTGTATCCCGAAAACATAAATTAAAGAGAATTTTTACGATTATTAATATAAGAATTGGCCTGGCGGGTTGGAAGAATAATCATATCAGCAATTGTAACTTTCTCAGGAACATTAGCCATATAAAGTATTGAGCTGGCTACTTCTTTTGCTGTAAGTGCTTCCATTCCCTGATAAACTGCTGATGCCCTTTTTTTATCGCCCTTAAATCTAACATCGGAAAATTCAGTTTCAACTAAACCAGGATGAATTGCTCCAACTCTAATACCAAGCGGATTAAGATCAATTCTTAATCCACGTGTAAAAAAGTCAACTGCTGCTTTGCTGCTGCAATAGACACTACCGTTTGGGTATACCTCTTTACCCGCAATCGAACCTAAGTTTATTATATGGCCTTTTTTACGCTTAATCATGCTAGGAAGAATAGCTTTTGTCACATACATTAAACCTTTCACATTTCCGTCAATCATGGAATCCCAATCTTCAAGGCTAGCAGATTGCACTGGATCTAAGCCATGGGCATTTCCAGCATTATTGATTAAAAGGTCAATATCTTTCCAATTTTCCGGGAGGCTTTCAAATGATTTAAATACTTCATTTTTGTCACGAACATCAAAATTCAATAATTTTTGTTCTCCCCCCAATTTATTGTCAAGGAGTTCCAGCCTTTCCTTTCTTCTGCCACACAAAATTAATTTTGCCCCAGCTTTTTTAAATTCTAGAGCTGTAGCCCATCCTATACCACTTGTTGCTCCGGTGATTAAAACAATTTTATTTTTCATAATTCAAGGCATAGGTTTTCCCATACTAGCTTCTAAAAGTAAAAACCAGTCATTAATTTCTAATTTAATTTTTATGGCTTCAAAAGCTCTTTGTAATCTTGTTAGGGAAGTAGTTCCCACTACAGGATAGATTTTTGAAGGATGGTATAAAAGCCAGGCCAATAATATCTGATCTTCGCTGGATTCATATTTTTGGCATAAAGGCAATAAAACTTTTTTTATTCTCTTTTTTTTAAAAGAATTGTCTTTAAAATATGTACCTAGGGGACTCCAAGCCATTGCTCCAATGCCACGAATTTTCATACGATCTAAAGTACCGTTAAACATGGACTCTTCATGAGTTAGTGAACACTCTATCTGATTCCAAGCCAATGGCATATTTTGTTGAATTAAATCCATTTGAGATGAAGTAAAATTTGAAACACCAAACTCTTTTACTTTACCTTCTCTCTGTAGTTTTGTAATTATATCATTAATAATCTTTTCATCAATCAATGGGCTTGGCCTGTGAAGCAAAAGAAGATCAAGGTATTCTGTATTTAGATTTTTCAGGGAGTTATCAACACTAGCTTGGATGTGAGAAGTAGTATAATCATAGTGTTTAACTTGAACTGGCCGGGCTTCACATGGAATTTGTATACCACATTTAGTGATAAATTGGACATTTTCTCTAGGCAAAGAACTCTTTTTAAAAGCTTCTCCAAAACTTTTCTCTGTAGTATATCCCCCATAGATATCAGCGTGGTCAAATGTATGAATTCCGGTATCAACTGCTTGTTCAATTAACTTTTGCATTTGGGGTATTGAAAGTTTCTTACCCCAATCTCCCCAACTCATGGTTCCACAAATTATTCTTGAAAAGGGTTTCATGAGAATATCAATTGATTAATTTTAACACCTAAATTAGCAACAATATAGATCTAAGCTTGATGATGTCTACTCAATTTTTAACCAATTGTTAACAACTAAGTGGTAATTTATTTTTGAATTTTGTTGTCCAAAAAAAATATTATACAAAATCTATGAAAGAAACTAATGATTTAAATATTGACATAAAGTCAATTAATGAGAAAATTGAAAAAGAAAGTTCTTTTATTGATCTTCTTACTTTAGAAATAAATAAAATAATTGTTGGCCAAAAGAGTATGGTTGAAAGTCTTTTAATTGGGCTTTTAGGAAAAGGACACATTTTACTTGAAGGAGTTCCAGGGCTCGCTAAAACTCTTGCGATAAACACTCTAAGTCAAGCGGTGAAAGGAAGTTTTAGCAGAATTCAGTTTACACCGGATTTACTTCCTGCCGATGTAATTGGAACAATGATTTACAATATCAAAGAAAATGATTTTTCTATTAAAAAAGGTCCCATTTTTGCCAACTTTGTTCTTGCAGATGAGATAAATAGAGCCCCAGCTAAAGTTCAATCTGCTTTACTTGAAGCAATGCAAGAAAAACA
>TARA_B100000963_G_scaffold344622_1_pt1 | contig 18029 bp, 13 predicted proteins | sample TARA_B100000963 | Tara Oceans TARA_B100000963 (sample SAMEA2622097) | marine metagenome | biome: marine biome (ENVO:00000447); feature: surface water layer (ENVO:00002042); material: "saline water (ENVO:00002010), including plankton (ENVO:xxxxxxxx)" | depth 5 m | reverse complement strand
ATAGAAAAAATTGGGCCAATTTTAGCCATAAATAACAAAGAATTTACAGGTCAGTATGTTGTTGAAAAAATTAATTAAAAATATTTCAAAAGACAAAAAAAATATTTTCATTTCAGGACTTGCCATAAATAGCAAGAAAGTGAAAAAAGGTAATATTTTTTTTGCAATTAAGGGAAAAAAAGTAAACGGTGAAAAATTCATTGATGATGCGATTGCAAGAGGCGCCTCTATAATAATATGCTCTACAAAAAATAATTTGAAAATTAAAAAAATTCCTATAATTAAAACAAAGAATGTAAGAAATTTTCTAAGTGAAGTATCCTCAAAATATTACAAATTAAAACCAAAAAATATTATCGCAGTAACTGGAACTAATGGAAAAACTTCAGTTGCCGATACAATTTATCAAGTTCTGAGAAACAATAATATTTCTGCAGCAACAATTGGGACTTTAGGCATTAAATACAATGACAAAATAATTAAAAGTAGCCTTACATCTCCAGACACAATTACTCTTCATAAAACCTTATACTTTTTAAAAAAAAAAAGGATTGATAACGTAATTATCGAAGCCTCAAGCCATGGATTAGATCAAAAAAGATTACATCACGTAAATTTTAAATCAGCTATTTTTACAAATTTTAGCCAAGATCATCTAGACTATCATAAAACGATGAATTCTTATTTAAATTCTAAACTTATATTATTTAAGAGTTTATTATGCAAAGGGTCCGTAATTATTTCAGATAAAACAATTCGACCATTTAAAAAATTAAAATTAATAGCCAAAAAAAGAAGTTTAAAACTATTAGATATAAATAAAGAAATTAATAAAATTAGAAAGTTTTCCTTAAAATCTATTAGTGACTATAAAATTAAAAATTTGGCAATGTCTATTCATGCATGCAGATTACTAGGTTTAAAAGATAAGACAATTTTCAAGACAATTAGAAAGATAAAAGATGTGAGTGGTAGACTAGAGTTAATAAGAACATATCCAAATAATATAAAAATTTTTATAGATTACGCTCATACGCCTGATGCCCTATTTAAGACTTTGAATTTTTTAAAGGGTGATTATGGAAATAATATTTCATTAGTTTTTGGATGTGGAGGAGATCGTGATAAAAAAAAAAGACCTCTCATGGCAAAAATAGCTGATAATAATTGCAAAAAGATATATTTAACGGATGATAATCCAAGAAATGAAAATCCAAAAAAAATAAGAGAAGAACTCTTAAAAAATATTTCTAAAAACAAGTCTTTAAATATTGGTAATAGGGCAGTAGCCATTAAAACTGCAATTCAAAATGCAGAACCACATGAAATAATACTGATCGCTGGCAAAGGTCATGAAAATACTCAAACCTATAAAAATAAAATATTAAATATTTCTGATAAAAAAATTATAAAAGAAATTATTGTTAAACCAAAAAATTTCTCTAAAAAGAAACAAAATTATTTACAAAATAGAATGATCCTCAATAAAATTTTGGGTAAGACAAAATTTGTAAACTTTAATGGCCTTTCCACTGATAGTCGAGTAATTCAAAAAGATAATTTATTTCTAGCAATTAAAGGAAAAAAAGAAAATGGAAATAAATTCATAAAAGATGCTTTAAAAAAGGGAGCTGGATGTGTCGTTGCCTCATCGGTAAAAGATGAAAATAAAAAAATTATCAAACTAAAGAATACAATAAAATTTTTAAATAAGTTCGCAAAATTTAAAAGAGAATTTTCATTAGCAAAAATAATAGCTATTACCGGTAGTGCCGGTAAGACCTCTCTCAAGAATTTGATCAGTGACTTACTTAAAGGTGTTGGAAGCACTTATTCGTCACCAAAATCTTTTAATAATCACTTGGGCGTTCCAATAAGTTTATCAAATTTAAGTTTAGAAAATAAATTTGGAATTTTTGAGGTTGGCATGAGTAGAACCGGAGAAATAAAAAGTCTTACAAAATTAATTAAACCTAATATCGGAATAATAACAAATATTGGTGAAGCTCATATTGAAAACTTTAAAAACATTAATGGAATTGCAAAAGCTAAGTCAGAAATTATTGAAAATATTGAGCCAGGGGGAACGATTATTTTAAATAGAGACGACAGATTTTTTAATTTTTTATCAAAAAAAGCAAAACGTTTTAGGATAAAAATCATCTCTTTTGGAAAACATAAAAAGTCAAATATTCGTTTAAAAAGGGTTATTGAAGCTGGAAGAGTATCTAAAATATTTATAGACGTATTTAATCAAACAATATCTTTAAGAATTAATGACCTAAATATTTATAATGTATTAGCTGCTTTGGCAGTTTTAAAAGAACTTAGGATTAATATTTTAAGAATTGAAAAAAAAATTAGGAGACTCGAGTCGCCAGAGGGTAGAGGAAAAAAACACTTTATTTCAAGATATAAGAAAAGGTTTAGGTTAATCGACGAAAGTTATAATGCTAATCCTCTGTCAGTTAAAAATGCAATTAACAAGTTAAGCTTGATTAAAAAAAATAATTTCAAGAAGTATCTTATACTTGGAGATATGCTTGAATTGGGTTCAAAATCCAATAAATTGCATAAAGATTTATCTAAAGTTATTAACAACTCTGATATTGATAAAGTTTTCGTTAAAGGCAAAAAATCAATTTTCACATATAAACATTTAAGTAAACACAAAAGAGGTAATATTTTACAGAATATTGAAGATATAGATTTAAGTTTAAATACGATGATATCAAATAATGATTACTTAATGATCAAAGGTTCAAATGCTACAGGATTAAATGATTTTAGTAAAAAAATTATAAAAGGATTATAAATGTTATTTAATTTACTAACCTCTTTAATTGATCAATATTCCTTTTTAAATGTATTTAAATATCTTACCTTTAGAACAGGCTTATCTGTTGTAACATCTTTAACAATCGTATTTATAATTGGAGGTCCGTTAATCAAATTGTTTTCAGAAAAAATGATTACTGGCCCGATTAGACAAGATGGCCCCATTGATCATATAATAAAAAAATCTGGCACACCTACAATGGGCGGAGTTATCATAATTATAGGAATAATATCAAGCACGCTTCTTTGGGCAGATTTGAATAATATTTATGTTTGGACATTGATTTTTGTTTCACTTTCATTAGGAGTATTAGGATTATTAGACGACATTTTAAAAATTAAATACGAAAATTCTAGGGGGCTTAAATCTATCTATAAGTTTTTCGGTCAAGTTATAATTGGAGTGGCAACATTAATTATATTGATAAAATACTCAAACCATGAATATTTAAACAATCTATATTTTCCATTTTTTAAAAACCTAATATGGGAAATGGGTTTATTTTTTATACCTTTTGCTTTGTTCGTAATTATTGGCGCATCAAATGCAGTAAATTTAACAGATGGTTTAGATGGGCTAGCAACTGTACCTGTAATGTTGGTAGCTCTTTCATTTACATTAATTTCTTATGTAGTGGGTAATACAATTTTTTCAGAATATTTACAAATTCAATATATTCCGGATGTGGGTGAGCTTGCGATTTTTTGTGGATCGGTAGTAGGAGCATGCTTAGGATTTCTTTGGTACAACGCTCCTCCAGCTAAAATCTTTATGGGAGATACTGGATCACTTTCCTTAGGAGGCTCATTAGCTGCTATAGCAATAATTGTAAAACATGAAATTGTTTTAGCTATTATCGGAGGTTTGTTCGTTTTAGAAACTGTTTCAGTAATAATCCAAGTTATATCTTTTAAGTTAACTGGAAAAAGAATTTTTAAAATGGCGCCGATTCACCATCATTTTGAAAAGAAAGGATGGGCAGAGTCCACAATTGTAATACGATTTTGGATAATAGCTATCATTTTAGCATTGGTAGGACTTGCAACATTAAAATTAAGGTAGGGTGGTATGCTCCAAATTCCAAAACTCGAAGATCTATCTTTTCTTATTTATGGACTTGGTTTGTCTGGTCGTTCAGTAATAAAATTTTTTGTAAAAAACAAAATTAACAATTTTAAAGTCTGGGATGATAACAAGAAAAAAATATCAAAAAAATTAAGACCAACAAATCTCTTTGAGACTCTGAATAAAGTAGATTTTATAGTATTGGCACCAGGTATAAGTTTAATAAAAAATAAAAATCTTATTCAATTTAAAAAAAAAATTATTACCGATATCGACCTATTCTATTTATCAAAAAATCAATGCAAGAGTGTTGTCGTAACTGGTTCAAATGGTAAATCAACAACTTGTAAATTATTAGCTCACCTTCTTAAAAAAAATAAATTAAGATTCGTGCTTGGTGGAAATATTGGTACACCTATCCTAAATTTAAAAGTGCCTAAAAATGGCTTTGCAATAATAGAGGCTTCCTCATTTCAACTTGCACATTCAAAATTTATCAGTCCTGATTACGCTTTTTTTCTTAATTTAAGCAATGATCACTTAGATTGGCACGGAAACATGAGTAATTATTTAAATTCAAAATTAAAAATTTTTAAACTTCAAACTAAAAATCAATTTGCATTAATAAATAAAAACTTAAAAAAAATTTTTTTAAAAAATAATTTTTTAAGCAAAATAATTGTGCCTGAAGAGAAAGGCTATCAAAGAATTATGAAGAATATTAAGAATAATTATTTAACATCAGAGATAAATACAGAAAATATGAGCTTTATTTATACTTTTGCAAAATTATTAAACATTAAGGAGAAATCTTTTATCAGCTCGATGAAATCATTCAAGGGATTGCCACATCGATTTGAAATCTTTTTGAAAAAAGAAAATATCGTTTTTATTAATGACTCTAAAGCCACTTCATTTAAAGCCACAGAGCCTGCCTTACGTAGTCTTAATAATATTTATTGGATACTGGGCGGCCTTCCCAAAAAAAAAGATAAAATAGATATTTCAAATTTTAAGAAAAAAATTGTGAAGTGTTATTTGATAGGTAATAATGTTGAATTTTTTAAGAAACAAATCAAAAATAGGATTAATTTCACAATTACAAATAATTTAAAAAAAACAATTTCTAGTATCATAAAAGATATAAAAATTAAAAAAGATATAAATAAATCTATATTATTAAGTCCAGCAGCAGCCTCTTTTGATCAATTTAAAAATTTCGAAAAGAGAGGTAATGAATTTAAAAGAATATGTAGGAAATATGCAAGAAATTTTTCTTAAATATTTGCTTATTAATTACTGGAGAAGTGTTGATAAAAAAATTTTAATGTGTTTTTTAATATTATTTTTTCTAGGACTTTTTTTTTCATTCTCATCTACTTCCTCTTTAGCAGGAGAAAGATTGAACAAAGATTTTTATTTTTTTTTTACTAAGCATCTTTTATTTACATTTTTAGCCTTGATTATTATGATCTTGATTTCAATTTTAAAAACCGAGATACTTGTTAACTTAGTTTTCCCATTATTTTTAATTTCATTTATTTTATTAGCTTTAGTCCCTATAGTTGGAATAGAGGTGAATGGAGCAAAACGTTGGGTAGATTTTTATTTTTTTAGATTACAGCCAATAGAAATATTAAAGCCTTTTTTTATTTTAATGACCGTTAAAATATTAACTTTTGAAAAATTTAAAAATTCACAGATTAAGTACTTTTTAAGTTTTATACTTTTGAGCTCTGTTATTATTTTATTAATTGATCAACCAGACTTAGGACAATCAATACTTTTAATAATCAGCTGGATTGCAACCGTGTTTATTTCTGGGGTCAGCTTCACTTATATATTTATTTTTTTTTCAATTTTTTTAATTTCATTAACCTTATTACTATTTTTTTTACCGGAAAAATTTGGATATATTACCAGTCGACTCATTAATTTTTTTGATCCAAGTCAAGGTGATGCATTTCAATCATCTTCAGCTCTAGATGCGATTAAATTGGGAAGTTTAACAGGTCAAGGAATGGGAGAAGGTATATTGAAAGAGAGTGTACCCGAAGCTCATACAGATTATGTGATTGCTGTTATCTCAGAAGAGTACGGTTCCTTGATAACCATAATGATACTTTTAATTTTTCTTTATATTTCATTTAGAATAATAAAAAATTGTTTTAATCAAGAAAATCAGTTTTTAAAAATATCTTTGAGTGGCCTAGCGGCTTTATTAATTTTTCAAACATTTATTCATGCAGGAGTGAACACAAGTTTACTTCCCACGACAGGAATGACATTGCCATTTTTAAGTTACGGAGGTTCATCATTAATTGGAAGTGCAATTTTAGCTGGGTTGGTTTTAAATTACACAAAAAATAAAACTTATTTGTATGATTAAAAAAAAGATTATAATTGCAACGGGAGGAACAGGAGGCCACGTCTTCCCCGCGTATAGCTTAGCAAATTATCTTAAAAACAAAGATTATAAAGTGATTATTACTTCTGACTCAAGAGGTTCAAAATATCTAAAAAATTATGGTAATCTTGATTTGAGAAAAATACCTTCTTCCCCTTTAATAAAGACAGATTTTTTTAAATTTTTTCTTTCTTCTTTAATAATTTTTTTTTCAATCATAAGATCTTTTTTCTTTTTATTATTTAATAGGCCATCAATAATCGTTGGTATGGGTGGATATTCATCATTTCCAGTATGTATCGCAGCATCAATTTTAAAAATTAAGTTCGTCATTTATGAGAATAATTTGATAATTGGAAAAGCAAATAAGTATTTACTGCCATTTACAAAAAAAATATTTGTTTCATATAGCGATCTTGAGGGTATTTCCGAGAAATATAAACATAAAGTTTTTGAAATAGGCAATGTAGTAAGAAAGGAAATCCTTGATTTTAAATTTCCAGATACTTATCAAAATAAGTTAGCGGTTTTAAATATTTTAGTACTCGGAGGAAGTCAAGCTGCAAAAATTTTTGGAGACGAATTACCAGAAATATTTATTAAACTGAAAAATTCCGATATTCCAATTAAAGTTTTTCAACAATGTCAAAGAGGACAAAACAAACGAATATCCGACATCTACCAAAAGCACAATATTGATCATGAAATTTTTAACTTTACAGATAAAATCATTAATTATTACACAAAAGTGAATTTGGTAATAACTCGATCTGGGGCATCAGTATTAGGAGAGTTAATAAATCTCAAGATTCCTTTCATTTCAATACCTTTGCCTTCTTCAGCAGATAATCATCAGTATAAAAACGCGGAATTTTATAAAAAAAAAAATTGTGGGTATTTAATAAATGAAAAAGATATTAAATATAAATTATTTGATCTTATTTTATCATTATTTAAAGATAAATCATTATTTGTAAATATTTTATCAAATCAAAAACAATATTCTGACAAAAATATTTTTAAAAATTTAGGTATTCAATTAGAAAAAATTTTAAATGAAAAAAATTAATTTAGGTCAAAAAGATATCATCCATTTTGTTGGAATAGGAGGTATTGGTATGAGCGGACTTGCGCAAATTATGAAAAATATGGGGTTTAAAGTACAAGGAAGCGACCAAAGTAAAAATAAAAATACCATAAGTTGCTCAAGATCCGGAATAAAAGTGTTTATTGGTCATTCATTAAGTAATATTAAAAGTGCAACTATTTTAGTTAAATCGACGGCTATAAAAAATAACAATATTGAACTCAAATATGCCAAAAAAAATAAAATACCAATCTATTCAAGAGCTGAAGTATTAGCGGACGCTGTATCTCTTAAAAAAAATATCATTATTACTGGATCTCATGGCAAGACTACTACAACCTCTTTAGTGGCAAAAATTTTATCAGACCAAAAACTAGATCCGACTATTATTAATGGAGGAGTAATTAATTCATTAAAAAGCAATGCCAAACTTGGTAAAGGAGACTGGGCTATACTTGAGGCAGACGAGTCCGATGGCAGCTTCTTAAAGCTACCAATTAATTATTCAATTGTAACAAATATAGATTATGAACATTTAGATTTTTACAAAAATTATTATAATTTAGAAAATTCTTTTGTAGAATTTATAAATAAGACACCGCCAACAGGGAAATCAGTAATCTGTATAGACAGTAAAAACATTAAGAAAATTTTGAAAAAAATTAAAAATAAAAATATTTTAACGTACGGTGAAAGTAAAAACGCTGATTATCAAATAAAAAAAATTAAATATAATATTAATAGTACGACCTTTAACTTAATATTCAAAGATAAAGAAAAAAAGAACAGGATAATAAAGAATATAAATGTTAAATTATTAGGAAGACATAACGTGCTAAATGCTACTGCTGCTTTGATAGTTTGTTTAAATTTAGGGGCAAATTTAAATGTGATTAAGAAATCCTTAAAGAAGTTTTCAGGTGTCCAAAGGAGAATGACTAAAGTTTTTTCAAAAAACAAAAATGATTTCTACGATGACTATGCTCATCATCCTACGGAAATAAGCTCAATATTAGAAGGTGTTCAAAATGTAAACTTTAAAAGAAGAATTATAAGCGTCTTTGAGCCTCACAGATATTCGAGAGTTATTTCATTAAAGAAAGAATTTTCAAAATGTTTTTCCAAGTCTAATTTAGTAATTTTGTGTCCTTTATACTCTGCTGGAGAAAAAAAGAATTTTAAATTCAATTTGATTAAATTTGCTAATTCAATTTCTAAAAATTCTCGGACTCAAGTAATAATTGTGAAAAATATTGAGGAATTGATAAATTATTTGAGAAAAAATTTAATTCGTGATGAAATTGTTATAGGAATGGGTGCAGGAGCAATATCCAAATGGATGGCAAAACTTAAAAAATCTTTATGACATTAGCAACCATATTTGAAAAAAAATTTAAAAAAAATTTTTATAAAGATATTAATCTTTCTAATTATAGCTGGTTTAATCTTGGAGGAAATGCCGAATACTTTTTCAAAGCTAGAGATAAACATGAACTTATGGAATTTTTGAAAGAAGTTAAAAAAAGAAACATTAAGACAACAATTCTAGGAGCAGGATCAAATACTTTATTTCGTGATAATGGAGTTAAAGGAGTAGTGATAAAATTATATCAAGACTTTTCTTTCGTAAAACTTATTGATAAAAATATTTTAGAGGTTGGCGCAGCCACGCTAGACCAAAAAGTAGCAAACTTCGCTAAAGATAATAACGTAGGAAACCTAGAATTTTTATCATGCATCCCTGGCTCTATAGGAGGTGCAATAACAATGAATAGCGGCTGTTATGGAGACGATATATCAAAAGTTTTATTATCTATTAAAGTAATAGATAAAGAGAAGTTATTAGAGATTGAAATACAAAAGAATGAAATTGAGTTTTTTTACAGAGGAACAAACTTACCGGATAATTTGCTAATTATTTCAGCTAAACTAAAAGGATCCATAGCAAATAAAAATGATATAGAAAAAAAGCAATTTGGATATATAGAGAAAAAAAAACATTCACAGCCAAGTCAAATAAAAACTTGCGGAAGTACTTTCAAAAATATAAGTGAAAACAAAAAAGCATGGATGTTAATAAAGCAAGCCGGATGCATTAATTTGAAAGAAGGTAATGCATCAATTTCTCATAAACATTGTAATTTTTTTGTTAATAATGGTAGCGCAAAGTCCTCAGATATTGAAAATTTAATCAAGCAAGTAAAAAAAAAAGTTTACGAAAAAACAGGGGAAGATCTTGAGTTGGAGATTAAAATTGTAGGTGATTAAAAAAAAATTTAAAAAAGTTTTAGTTATTTTAGGTGGTACATCTGGAGAAAGATCTGTTAGTTTAGATAGTGGGAAAGCTTGTATAAATGCTTTAAAAAAAAAAGGTTACAATGTTTCATCATTTGATCCAAAAATTAAAAATTTTAATTTAATAAATAAAAAAAATGTTGATGTAATATTTAATGCTCTTCATGGAAAAGACGGAGAAGATGGAGTGGCTCAAAGTTATTTTGAGTACTTAAAAATTCCCTATACACATTCTGGAGTATTAAGCTCGTTTAACGCTATGAATAAAATTCACTCTAAAGAAATATTTATCAAAAATAACATTCGAACTCCAAAATATTTTTGTATCAATAAATATCAATATAAAAAGAGTGAGGTTATTAAATTTTTAATTCGCAAAAGAATTAAATTTCCAATAGTTTTAAAACCCACTAATGAAGGCTCAAGTCTTGGAGTAGAGATTTGTAAAAAAAAAACAAATTTATTCAATTTGATTCAGCGTTTATTAAATACATATGAAGAATTAATTTTAGAGGAATATATTGGAGGGCAAGAAATACAAGCAGCAGTAATTAACGGCAAGTCATTAGGAGCAATAGAGCTTATACCTAAAAGAATGTTTTATGATTATAAAGCAAAATATACAAAACAAGCAAACACAGAGCATGTGATGCCGGCAAGAATTTCTAAAAGCCATTATAAGGAGGTTTTAAGAATTGCAGAAAAAACTCACCACATTTTAAATTGTAGAGGTGTAACAAGATCAGACTTCAAATTTTTTAATAAAAGATTTTATCTATTAGAATTAAATACACAACCAGGTATGACTGGCTTATCCTTGGTTCCTGAAATAGCTAATTTCGTTGGTCTTTCTTTTGAAAATTTAGTTGAGAAAATTCTGTTAGACGCAAGCATAAACAGATGAAAAAACGTCTAGTCTTATCAATTTCACTTCTAATTTTATTAACAACTATTACAACACAAAAAAAATCAATAATATCTAGTTTCAATTTAGAATATATAAATATTGAGAATAATTTTTTGCTGGAAGATAAAGAGATTAAAAAATTATTATTACCAATTTATAATAAAAATCTTATTTTCCTGAATTATGAGGAAATAGAAAAAAATTTAATGCAAAATGACTTTATAGATAGTTTTAAAGTAAAAAAAAGATATCCTAATTCATTAAGAATAGAAGTTTTTGAGAAAAAACCGATTGCTATACTACAAAATAAAAAGAAAAAATATTATATAAGTGAAAAAATTGACTTAATTCAATTTAAGAGTCTTCAGAATTTTGAAAATCTTCCTTTTGTAATAGGTAACAGTGAAGATTTCAAAATTTTTTATAATAACTTAGGTCAAATTAATTTTCCCAAAAAGCTTATAAAGAAATATATTTTCTATGAAAGTAATAGATGGGATTTAGAAACAACAAACAAAGAAATAATAAAACTACCTCCAACAGGATATATCAAAAGTTTAAAAAATTATCTAGAATTAAAAGACAAAAATGATTTTAAAAAATATAAAATTTTTGATTATAGAATTAGTAATCAAGTAATCCTAAAATAATTGATGAACAATTCTTCCTTAACTCTTTTTATTGAAATTAATGAATATGAAATAGTTTTTTTTATAGGAGAAACAAGCGATCAAAATAATCTTAAAGTTATTTACAAATTAAAAAATAAAATTGAAGGAATAAACAATGAAAGAATATCAGATTTTGAAACAGCATTTAATCTAATAAAAAAAAATATTTATTTAGTTGAGAAAAAAGTGAGTCATACGTTCAAAGAAATTATTTTAATTTTAGATAACTTCAATCTATCATTTATAAGTTTAACAGGATTTAAAAAATTAAATGGATCTCAAGTTTTGAGAGAAAATATCACTTATATTTTGAATTCTTTAAAATCTTACGTAGATAAAAATGAAAAAAAAAAAATATACTTCATATCTTCAACTCAAAATTTTTTCTAGATTATAAAATAATTGAAAATTTACCTATTGGATTATTTGGTGATTTTTATTCTCATGAACTATCCTTTGTTTTAATTAATAGTAGCGATCACAAAAATTTAAAAAATATTTTTACTAATTGTAACTTAAATTTAAAAAAAATTTTACTCAAAAGCTTTATTAAAAGCGCCTCCATAAGTGAAAGAGAAAATTTAGAAACTTTTTTTCATCTTGAATTCAATGATTATAATACTAAAATATTTTACTTCGAAAATAATGCTTTGAAATTTCAACAAAATTTTAAATTCGGAAGCGAAATAGTTATTAATGATATTGTAAAAATTACTTCTTTAAAAAAAGATACCGTAAAGAGGATTTTAAATGAAGTTAAATTCAAAGAGGAGATGGTTGAAAATGATCTAATTGAAAAAGATTATTTTGGGAAAGATATTTATAAAAAAATTAAAAAAAAATTAATTTACGATATAGCGTTAGCCAGAATTAATGAAATTTTTGAATTAACATTATTAAATAATATTAATTTTAAAAATTATAACAAAAAACAAACCACTATTTTTTTAGAAAATAATTTCTTTTTAAAACTCCCAGCGATTAAAGAAATTTTTAAAAAAAATTTCTTTAACCATAAGAATTATGAATTAAAAATCTTAGAGCCTGCATCTAGTGATAACTCGCTTAACACAGCATATAAAATTGTTCATTTTGGTTGGAAAAAAGAGGCGATACCAGTCCAAATTGAAAAAAAATCAATAATTGCAAGGTTTTTTGAATTAATATTTGGTTAATTGTTATTTTTAGAAACATTAGTTGTTTTAAGTTTAAAAGGTTATTTCTCTATAACAATCAAGCATGCAAAATACTTTTCAAACAACTATAGACAATCCAATAGCATTTAATGGTATTGGCCTTCACTCTGGAGAGGCATCTAATATTAAAATTTATCCAGCTGAGGCAAACCAGGGTATAATTTTCAAAAGAATAGATCTAAATGAAAATAATTTGATAGAAGCAAATTACAAAAATGTTTCTTCTGCAAGATTGTGTACGACTCTTAAAAACAGTTTTGGAGTAAAAGTTTCAACTGTAGAACATTTATTAGCTGCTTTTTATATAGCAGGAATAGACAACGCCCTTGTAGAAGTAAATTGTGAAGAAGTGCCAATTATGGATGGATCTGCTAAAGATTTTTTAAATACCTTTAAAAAAATCAAAATTATTTCATTATCAACTAAAAGAAAATATCTAAAAGTTGTGACAAAAGTAGAATTGAAAGATAAGAAAAAAACTATTTCAATAGAGCCTAACCAATCATCTTTAGAAGTGGATTTTCAATTAGATTATAAAAATAAAATTATAGGCAATCAAAGGAACAATGTTAACTTCTTAAAAGATAGCTTAGAGGACGTTTCTAATTCAAGGACATTTTGTTTATTCGAAGACATTGAAAAAATAAAAAAAATAGGCTTAGCAAAAGGAGGATCTTTAGATAACGCTATAGTAGTTGATGACACTAAAGTGTTAAATGCTGAAGGTCTTAGAAATCAAAAAGAATTTGTTAATCATAAAATCTTAGATTTAGCTGGTGATTTTTTGCTCTCAGGCTTTAGGATCCTTGGTAAAGTCAAATGTTATCAAGGTGGTCATGAATTAACTAATTTATTTTTAAGAAACTTATTAGAAAACAGCAAAAATAGTATTTCAATAATCGAATTAGATAACAATAAATCACCTAAAATCTCCAAAAATAATTTTACCCAATTAGCTGTAAACGCATAGTAATTAATAGATTTTACCAATTAAGGTAAATTTGTTAATAATCTTAAAATGCAACGAAGAAACTTTTTCCTAAATCTTATTATTATTTTAATTTTTTTCACTTCTTGTTCAAAAAAAGAGCCAGAGTATGTACCGACAGAAAAAGTTGATCCTTATTCTGTCTACAAAATTGGTTACGAAGCATTTGAAAAGGGAGATTACTTTTTTGCATCTAAAAAGTTTTTTGAAGCAGAACTTAATTTTACAGTATTAGAATTGTCAGCAAAGGCAGCAATAATGGGAAGCTATAGCTTATACGGAATTAATTTTTTTGATGAGGCGTTAATAAGTTTAGAACGATTTTTAAAAAAATATCCTGCAGACAAAAATGTTTCTTACGCACATTATCTTATAGCTATAATTTATTATGAACAAATTACTGATGAAAAAAAAGATATGGAGCCATTATTAAAAACTTTAAAAAAGATAGAATTTTTTATTAATGAATATCCAGATAATGAGTATGCGATTGACCTAAAATTTAAAAAAGATTTAATAATAAATCAAATGGCTGCAAAAGAATTATATATTGCAAAATACTATATTTCAGTTCAAAAATGGATACCAGCTATTAATAGATTGAAGATCATAGTAGAAAAATATGATCAAACTATTTTTATAGAGGAGGCACTGCATCGATTAGTTGAAATTTATTATCTAATTGGATTAGAAACTAAGGCAAAAAAATATGCGAAAATACTGGGATATAATTATAATTCTAGTGAATGGTTTGAACAATCGTATAAAATTTTAAATAAAGATTATAAAATAATAAAGAATAAAGAATCAAAGACTAAAAAAGAAAATATAATTAAAAAGATTATAAATAAAATAAAATAAGAATAAAATTTATGCATGGTTAAAAATATAGAAATAATTAAACAATTTAAAAAAAAAGTAGAAAAACTCCAACGATATAATGATCTTTACTTTAATCAAGATGACCCTGAAATAACCGACTCCGATTATGACATCCTAAAGAAAGAACTTTTTGATGAGGAAAAAAAATATGATTTTTTAAAAAAATTAAATTTACTTAAAAATATTGTAGGCTCGCCTCCAAGCAATCAGTTTGAAAAAATTGAACATTTAAGTCCAATGCTGTCTTTATCAAATGCTTTCGACAAAAAAGATATGCTAGATTTTTTGAAAAAAGTAAGAAACTTTTTAAATTTAAACGAAAAAAACATTGAGTTATTTTCAGAGCCAAAAATTGATGGAATATCAGCTACATTGATCTACGAAAATGGTATTTTAAAAAGAGGATTATCCAGAGGCGATGGCAAAGTTGGAGAAAATATTCTTAAAAATCTCAGTACAATTAATAGTATTCCTAAAAAAATTGAAGATAAAAATTTACCGTCTGTTATAGAAATCAGATGTGAAATTTATATAAGTAAAAAAAACTTTGATCAGATCGAAGGTAACTTTGCTAATCCTCGAAATGCTGCCGGTGGCACCTTAAGACAGAAAGATCCACGAGTGACAGCTAAAATACCTCTTCAGTATTTTGCTTATGGATTTGGCTTGATAAAACCCATGATTTTTAAGAAGCAATCAGAGTTTTTAGAAAAGATAAGCTCATGGGGTTTTAAAACTAATCCATTAGTCAAAATGGTTAATGATATTGACGAAATTGAGAGCCAGCATACAAAAATCGATCAAATAAGATCTTCCTTAGATTATGATATTGATGGTTTGGTCTATAAAGTTAACGATTTATCTTTGCAAAAAAGATTAGGTAATACTTCTAACTCACCAAGATGGGCAACGGCATATAAATTTTCAGCAGAAAAAGCCGTTACAAAAATAAAAGATATAATTATTCAAGTAGGAAGGACTGGAGCAATTACGCCTGTTGCTAAAGTTGATCCAGTTACAGTTGGGGGTGTGGTTGTTTCTAATGCGACTTTACATAATGAAGACGAAATACTTAGAAAGGACATAAGGATAGGTGATACAATAAAAATTCAAAGAGCAGGCGATGTAATTCCTCAAGTGGTATTAGTTGATCTTTCAAAACGAAAAAAAAATTCTCAAGTATTTACTTTTCCTAAAAAATGTCTTTGTGGAGCTGATACTAAAAAAGAAATTAGTAAAAATACAAAAAAATATGATGCAGTTAGAAGATGTATTAAAGGATATGATTGTAAATTTATAGCTAAAGAAAAACTAAAACATATAGTTTCCAAAGAGGCTTTTAATATTGATGGTTTAGGAAAAAAAGTAATAGAACAGTTTTGGGACTTAGATTTAATAAAAGAACCATCAGATATTTTTAATTTAGATTATAGTAAAATAAAACGATTAGACGGTTGGGGTGAATTATCTATAAATAATTTAAAACAAGCGATAAAAAAATCTCAAAAGATTAGATTAGACAAATTTATATATTCAATCGGTATTAGACATATAGGGCAAGAAAATGCAAAAATTTTAGCTAGCTACTTTGGTAAAATTGGAGAATTTACAAAACTATTTAATATTAAAAATAGAGAAAAAATATTAGAAAATTTAGCGGACCTCGATGGGATCGGTGAAACACAAATTATATCCTTAAAAAATTTTTTTCTTAACGAAACTAATGTAAAGATTAATAAGGAATTAATAAATAAATTAAACATCGAGGATTATTTAGTAGATAAGAAAGAGGGAAAATTTTCTAGTAAAAAGATTATGTTTACAGGTGGATTTAGAGAAATGAGTAGATCAGAGGCAAAGTCGATCGTAGAAAATAATGGAGGGAAGGTCTTGGGATCAATATCTAAAAAACTAGATTTTTTAGTAGTAGGAAATTCCAAGCCCACTAAAAAGAAGATAGATCAAGCAAAAAAATTAAAAATAAAAATTATTTTTGAGAAAGATTGGAGTAAATTATTAAATAACTGAACAGGCTTTTTTGAGATCAATTATTTCATTTTTATTCATCTTATTTTTTAGTATATCAAAAACTTTTCTGTGGTAATTATTGAGCCATTTTTTCTCATTTTTATTAAGAAGATTTTTATCGATAAGCTCTCTATCAATAGGCGCCATTGTTAGATTTTCAAAATATTTTTTTTCATTTTTCTTTTTTACGTAAATTAGATTTTCAATCCTTATTCCAAATTTATTTTTTTCATAGTAGCCTGGTTCATTCGATAAAATCATACCTGGTTGAAATTTAATTTTGTTATTTTTAGATATCGCATGAGGACCCTCATGAACATTTAAAAAATATCCTACACCGTGTCCTGTTCCATGAGCATAATCTAATCCAATTTGTTTTAAATATTTTCTTGCTTCATAATCTATATTCGAGCCCGATGTATTTTTTTTTAGTCTAAAATCTGCAACAGCGATATGTCCCTTTAGAACCCTGGTAAAAATTTTTTTTATTCTATGATTAGAATTCTCAAGAGAAATTGTTCTTGTAACGTCTGTTGTTCCAAATTCATATTGTCCTCCAGAGTCAACTAAATAGACATCGCCTTTTTTTAATTTTCTATTAGTTTTTTTTGTTGCCTTATAGTGAATTATTGCTCCATTAGGACCTGATCCAGATATTGTCGGAAAACTTGGGAACTTGAATTTATCATTTTTTCTTCTAAATCCTAGTAATTTTTGCGAAGCACTAATTTCAGTTATCTTTTTTTTTTTAAAATTTTTTTTAAGCCAAAACAAATATTTTGTTAGAGCAGCCCCATCACTAATATGTGCTTTAATTACATTATCAATTTCTTTTTTGCTTTTTATAGCTTTCAAAAAATTTATTGGATCGTTGCAATTTAAGATTTTATTATTTTTTAAAATAAGATTTTCAAAATAATAAGAACATGTATTTCTATCTATGATAAACTTTTTATTTTTAATTTTCGAGAGTACATTATTTGTCAATTCAATTTTAAAAAAATTAACTTTTTTAAATTTTTTTCTAACAGAAAAGGATATCTTTTTTAAGTCACAAAAAAATTTGATGTTTTTTTTTCTATCAATTAATGCATAACTATTTGGAATTGGAGTATATTGTGTATCTCTTCCTCTGATATTAAACAACCAAGCATTATTTTCACTTGCAGTTATAAATTGAAAGTCAGCTTTTTTTTTCTTTAAAAAAGAAACAATCTTGTTTATTTTTTTTTCATAATTTTCTCCTACTGAGTGATTTGGAAGATTGTAAAATTTAGATTTATTTTTTTTGATTTTTCTTGACCAAATTCTATCTATTAAATTGGTAGTTAATGGTTTGAATTTGATATTATTTCCAAAAAATATTTTCAATGATTTCTTCGTAATTAATTTTGGGTCAAATCCAATTAAAAGTTTTTTTCCTTTTAATAAGTCCTTTGGCATTATATTTGGAAATGTAATAATTTTAAAATACTTACCACTTTGACTATTAGCTTGAAGTGTATATCTCCCGTCTACAAATAAAAAATTTTTGTTTTTAAGTATTAATGAAAAACCGTAAGAGCCAGTAAAATTAGATATGAAATTAAGTCTATCATTGTAATTAGGGATATATTCCCCGAAAAATTCATCGTTTTTTGGAATGAAATAACCATCAACCTCAT
>TARA_B100000963_G_scaffold67533_1_pt1 | contig 18048 bp, 15 predicted proteins | sample TARA_B100000963 | Tara Oceans TARA_B100000963 (sample SAMEA2622097) | marine metagenome | biome: marine biome (ENVO:00000447); feature: surface water layer (ENVO:00002042); material: "saline water (ENVO:00002010), including plankton (ENVO:xxxxxxxx)" | depth 5 m | reverse complement strand
GAGCCGTGGTTTGCGGAAGCGGCGGAAGCGGCGGCGGAATAAGAAAATGCTGGCCGCAGTGTTGCGAGCCGGCTGGAGTGATCGATGGCAGATGTAACAGTTAAACAACTTGCGGATACAGTGGGCGCACCGGTCGACCGTTTGCTAAAGCAAATGCAGGAAGCGGGTCTAGGCCATAAATCGGAAGGTGACGCTGTAACCGAAGAGCAGAAGCAGGTGCTGTTGGGCTTCCTAAAGCGTAGTCACGGCGACGCTGCAAAACCGGCAGAGAAAATCACTCTAAAGCGTAAGAGCACGGGCACTCTGAAATCGGGCCAGGGCCGCGCCGGCCGCAATGTCACGGTGGAGGTGCGGCGAAAGCGAACCTATGTTAAGCGTGCTGAAATAGAGGCCGCGGAAAAGTCGGCCGTAGAAGAGGATAGCGTTTCTCAAAGCGAACTCGAAGCGAAGCGGATCCGCGATGAGGAAGCGGCGCGCATCCAAGCTGAGGAGGAGGCCCGTCAGGCCGAGCTGCAGCGCAAGGAAGAGACCGAACGCAAAGCCGCTGAAGAACAGCAGCGACTGGAAGAAGAACAACGACTTGAGCGGGAGAGACTGGCAGCGGCACAGCAGCCCGAACCAGCGGCGAAACCGAATGAGCCAGCGGTTTCGGCAGCCGATATCCAAGCGCAGGAGCAATCAGAGCAGCGTGGTGGTAAACGCGGCCGTGGGCGAGAGCGCTCTGGCGGTGGCGCTGGTCGCGGAGATAATCGTCGCCGTGAACTGAGTCTAAAATCCGAACGTCGAACTAAACGACGGCAACCCCAACGCGATACGCCATTGCAGGTCGACCAGCAGGGTGGCGAATTTAAACCTACCGAATTTATTTCGCGAGAAGTGGAAGTTGGCGAAATGATTAGCGTTGGAGAACTGGCGCAGGGTATGGCTGTTAAAGCCGGTGAGGTGATTAAGACGCTCATGGGACTTGGCGTAATGGCGACCATCAATCAGACCATCGACGCGGATACGGCGACTTTGGTGGTTGAAGAGATGGGCCATCGGATTAAGATTGTTAGCGAAGATGTGCTGGAAGAGCAGCTCGAGGCCTCGTTGGTGATTGAGGGGGAGACCGAGGCTCGGGCGCCAGTTGTTACTGTGATGGGTCATGTGGATCATGGCAAAACGTCCCTTCTGGATCATATACGCAATACCCGCGTCACCAGTGGCGAAGCCGGCGGCATTACTCAACACATCGGCGCCTATAGCGTTCCTACGGATAATGGCGACATCACCTTCATCGATACTCCCGGTCACGCGGCATTTACCTCGATGCGTGCTCGGGGAGCGAAGATTACCGACATTGTTATTTTGGTGGTCGCCGCGGACGATGGCGTAATGCCGCAAACGGAAGAAGCCATTCAACACGCGAAGGCAGCAGAAGTGCCGCTGATAGTAGCGATTAATAAGATTGATCTGGAGGGCGCTGACCCCGATCGGGTTACGAACGAACTGGCGTCGAAAGACGTGGTGCCTGAAGACTGGGGCGGCGAAACGCAATTCATAAAAGTGTCTGCAATGACTGGCGAGGGCATCGACGCGTTGCTGGAGGCCATCACCCTCCAGGCCGAGCTGTTGGAAATAGGCGCCATTATCGAGGCGCCGGCGCAGGGTGTGGTGATTGAGTCGCAATTGGATCGTGGTCGCGGTCCTGTAGCCACAGTACTTATCCAGAATGGCACGTTGCGGCAAGGCGATATTGTGATTGCCGGAGAATTTCATGGTCGTGTCCGCGCTATGCTCGATGACAAGGGCACAGCGACTAAGGTCGCGGAACCAGCCCAGCCGGTAGAAGTATTGGGTTTGAATGGCACGCCGGGCGCAGGCGATGAATTCGCGGTTGTCACCGATGAGCGCTCTGCGCGGGAGCTGGCGGAATTTCGTCGTGACAAAACTCAGGAGCGGTTACAAGCCATGCAGCAGGCGGCCAAGCTCGAAAATATGTTCGTCAATATGGCGGAGGGCGAGAAGCGCATTCTCAAGGTGGTTGTTAAAGCCGACGTCCGTGGAAGTTTAGAAGCTATTGTGCAAGCTATGGCAGACATCGGAAACGAGGAAGTGTCAGTGCAGGTACTCGGTTCGGGTGTCGGCGGTATTTCTGAATCCGACGCCACAATGGCGGTCACCTACGGCGCTGCGGTTTTCGGATTTAATGTGCGAGCGGATAAGCGTGCGAAAACGCTGTTGGAGCGCGAGGGCGTTGATCTGCGTTATTACAGTGTTATTTACGAACTTATGGACGATATTAAGGCTGTCCTGTCTGGCATGCTGGCGCCGGAAGTGCGCGAGGAAATCGTTGGAATCGCCGAAGTTCGTGATGTCTTCAAATCCCCGCGTTACGGGCAGATTGCCGGTTGTATGGTGGTTGAGGGCGTTGTCTACCGAAACAAGCCAATACGCGTGTTGCGCGACAACGTCGTGATCTATGAAGGCGAACTGGAGTCGTTGAGAAGATTCAAAGATGATGTGAACGACGTGCGCAACGGCACTGAGTGCGGCATTGGTGTTCGCAACTATAACGATGTTCGTGCTGGCGATTCGATAGAAGTCTTTGACACCAAGGAAATCGCGCGCGAGCTGTAGCTTGCGAGTGCACGCTGGTATGCAGACGTACCTCGTATTGGGCGAGACAAGCTGACATGTCTCGAGAATTGCGTGTCGCCGACTTCGTGCGCGACGAAATTGCCAGAATTTTGCAGACACAGATGCGCGACCCTCGTGTTGGTGCGTTTGTCAGTGTGAGTGATGTTCGCGTGAGCAAGGACCTTTCGTACGCGGAGATTTATGTGTCATCCCTGGACGTGGATTCAGCTGAAAAAAAACAGGAATTGCTAGACGTGCTCAATAAGGCGGCTGGTTTTTTTCGCTCTGAATTAGCCAAGCAACACAAGATGCGCACGACGCCGCGGCCGCGCTTTCACTATGATGAGTTGCTGGAGTCAGGGCCGCGTTTGGAAAAACTCATCGCAGATGCTGTAGCGGAAGATACAACGCGGCCTGACCAGAATGGGTAGAACTCGGCGAGGCAGACAGGTGAATGGCGTGCTGGTGCTGAATAAGTCGGCGGGCATGACGTCAAATGATGCCGTACAGCAAGCAAAACGAATTTATTCGGCTCAGAAGGTAGGTCATACGGGCAGCCTGGATCCGCTGGCCACCGGGGTATTACCGCTTTGTTTTGGCGAAGCGACAAAGTTCTCGCAGTTTTTGCTGGAGTCGGACAAGAAGTACTGCGCCCGGATAAAATTGGGAGTGATGACGGATACTGGCGATGCCGACGGTAAGGTGATCGGCGAAGCCAGCACAGCTGGAATAGACGCTGCTGGAATTGAACAGGCGATCTGTGCCTTTCGCGGTGAGATCAAACAGCAGCCACCAATGTTTTCGGCGCTGAAGCATAATGGGCAGCCTTTGTATAAGCTAGCGCGCCAAGGCATCGCTGTAGAACGTAAATTGCGCGATATCACGGTATTTCGGATCGAAATGACGGAATTTAGTGCAGACGAACTGGTGCTTGAGCTGCATTGCAGCAAAGGCACTTACGTGAGAAGTATTGCAGAAGATCTAGGCAATGCCTTAGGTTGTGGCGCGCATGTCAAGAGCTTGCATCGACGTGCCGCAGGTCCGTACTGCGAACAGGAGATGATCGATCTGGAAGCGTTGTGTCAGATCGAGGATCAGCAGGGCCTAGATGCTCTGCTGCAACCAACGGCTAGTGCTGTAGCGCAATGGCCAGCGGTGAAAATGGTTGAAACAACGGCGCGGTTTGTGCGTCAGGGTCAACCGGTGCAGGTCGCACACGCTCCAGTGAATGGCTGGGTGCAGCTGGTAGAAATAGCCGAGAATACGGACGACCGTTTTCTTGGCGTTGGAGAAATTTTAGCCGATGGACGTGTCGCGCCTCGAAGGTTAGTGGCGCACGACTAGAACGTTGGCTAAAACGACGCGTTGGTACTGTAAATATGCGCGGTTCCATCGCAAATTAATTAGCGTATTAAGGAGACTAAAATGGCGTTAAGTGCCAAGAGTAAAGCGGAAATTGTCAAGGAATACCAACTTGAGGACGGAGACACAGGGTCCCCGGAAGTCCAGGTTGCGTTGCTGACGCATAACATCAACACCTTGCAGGGACATTTCAAGGAGCATCATAAAGATCATCACTCGCGTCGAGGTCTGATCAGAATGGTTAATCAGCGTCGTAAGCTTCTGGACTATTTGAAAAATAAAGACGTCGCTCGGTACAGCGATTTGATTAAGCGTTTAGGGCTGCGTCGTTAACTTCTTATTGAACTAGTGCAAAAAATTTGACCGCACACGAAAGCTGCGGTCTTACTCGGAGAATAAAATTTGAATCCAATAACCAAACAATTTCAGTTTGGCGATCAGCAGGTCTCCATCGAGACCAACAAAATTGCCAAACAAGCGACTGGATCGGTGGTTGTCACCATAGGAAATACTGTTGTTTTGACAACTGTGGTCGGAGCGAAGAGCGCACGGCCGGGGCAAGACTTCTTTCCGCTGACCGTAAACTATCAAGAAAAAACCTACGCGGCCGGAAAAATCCCAGGCGGGTTCTTTCGTCGTGAAGGTCGACCTAGCGAAAAGGAAACGCTGACCTCGCGACTTATCGACCGCCCGATTCGGCCGTTATTCCCGAAAGGGTTCATGAACGAAGTACAGGTGGTTTGTACGGTTGTCTCTACCGACAAGAACCAGGACCCAGATATTGCGGCAATGATTGGCACCTCGGCGGCATTGGCAATTTCGGGTATTCCGTTTGCTGGACCGATTGGTGCCGCGCGGGTGGGCTATGTCGATGGACAATATTTACTCAACCCAGGTTACGATGTGCTCGAAAGTTCAGATCTCAACATGACGGTCGCTGGAACAGCTGGCGCTGTGTTAATGGTCGAGTCCGAAGCTAAAGAATTAACTGAAGACCAGATGTTGGGTGCTGTGCTGTTTGCGCACCAGGAGATGCAAGCGATCATCACAGCGGTATCAGAGCTGGCGAGCGAGGCCGGTAAAGCTGTTTGGGACTGGCAGCCGGAAGCCAAAGATGAAGGCTTGTTTGAGCAGGTTGAAGGCGTAGTGAAAGCTGAACTAGGCGACGCCTATCGCATCAGCGACAAGATGGAGCGTCAAGACCGTGTGCGAGCGCTGCGTGAATCCGCGCTAGCCCAGCTCGCTGGCTCGAACGAAGGCGACCCCAGCGTTGATGATGTTGCCGGAGTGTTTAGTAAAGTTGAAAAAGACTTGGTCCGCCAGCGCGTGTTGAACGGTGAGCCGAGGATAGATGGCCGTGACCTAAGGACCGTTCGACCCATCGAAGTTGAAGTCGGTATATTACCTAAGGCACATGGGTCCGCGCTGTTTACGCGAGGGGAAACCCAGGCCCTCGTGGTTGCCACGTTGGGTACTCTGCGAGATGCGGCGTTGATTGATGCGCTTGAAGGCTCCTACAAAGACACCTTTATGCTTCACTATAATTTTCCACCCTACAGTGTTGGCGAAGCTGGTTTCATGAGCGGGCCGAAGCGACGAGAAATTGGCCATGGCAAGTTAGCGCGTCGTGGGGTCAGTGCGGCACTGCCAAACTCCGAAGAGTTCCCTTACACCATTCGGGTGGTGTCGGAGATTACTGAGTCCAACGGCTCAAGTTCTATGGCGAGTGTTTGTGGAACATCGCTTGCGCTCATGGATGCAGGGGTGCCAGTGAAGGCGCCAGTGGCTGGAGTTGCGATGGGCTTGGTCAAAGAAGGTAATCGCTACGCCGTGCTAACGGATATTCTGGGCGATGAAGATCATCTGGGCGACATGGACTTTAAGGTTGCTGGAACCGCGGTCGGTGTTACAGCACTGCAGATGGACATTAAGATCGATGGCATTACCGAAGAGATTATGGAGGCGGCTCTTGCACAAGCGTTTGAGGCGCGGGTGCATATTCTCGACGAAATGAACAAGGTCATTAGCGCGTCACGGGAGGAGTTATCGGATAACGCTCCAGCGATGGTTACCCTGCATGTGCATCCGGATAAGATCCGCGACATCATCGGTAAGGGCGGAGCAACCATTCGCTCTATCGTCGAGGAGACGGGCGCGGAAGTGGATATCAATGATGATGGTAGCGTGCGCATTTATGCCGAGGATGGCGCGGCAAAAGATGCGGCGGTGAACCGCATTGAGGAAATCACAGCAGAGGCCGAGGTAGGACGTATCTATAAAGGTAAGGTCGAGCGCATTGTAGATTTTGGTGCGTTTGTGAATATCTTGCCTGGCAAGGATGGCTTATTACACATTTCCCAGATCGCTGAGGAGCGCGTCGAGAATGTGACCGACTATCTGTCCGAGGGGCAGGAGGTTGAGGTTGTGGTATTAGACGTCGATCAACGCGGCCGCATTAAGTTGTCGATCAAGGAATTGGCTAACTACCAAGCCCAAGATGCTGACGATTAGATCTTGCGATCATGACCCAAGAGCCGGCGTCAGCCGGCTTTTTTATGCCTGCTTGATGCGGTGTGTGATGAGGTCCTCGACGACGGTTGGGTCGGCCAAAGTTGACGTGTCGCCTAGATTGTCCAATTCATCTGCAGCAATTTTGCGCAATATGCGGCGCATAATTTTCCCGGACCGGGTTTTGGGAAGTCCTGGCGCCCATTGAATAGCGTCTGGTTTCGCGATCGGGCCGATTTCCTTTCGTACCATAGCGATCAGTTCCTCGCGCAAAACTTCAGGCTCCCTATCGTCGCCTTGCATCAACGTAACGTAGGCGTAAATACCCTCGCCTTTTAGATCGTGAGGGAATCCCACCACGGCGGCCTCGGCGACGCTTGGATGCAGCACTAGTGCGCTCTCTACTTCAGCGGTACCGATGCGGTGCCCTGACACATTCATAACGTCGTCGACGCGCCCGGTGATCCAGTAATAGCCGTCTTCGTCGCGTCGCGCGCCGTCACCAGTAAAGTAGTAACCCGTATAGGTGCTGTAGTAAGTATCGATGACTCGTTGATGGTCGCCATAGACCGAGCGGATCTGGCCTGGCCACGAACCGGTAATCACTAGGTTGCCGGATGCCTCCAGCTCATCAATCAGATTACCTTCTGCGTCCATTAATGCCGGCTTTACGCCGAAGAATGGACGACTTGCAGACCCAGGTTTGAGCGCGGTTGCGCCCGGCAATGGCGTGATCATGATGCCGCCCGTTTCGGTTTGCCACCAGGTGTCGACAATAGGGCAACGCCGCTCACCGACTACCCGATGGTACCAATCCCAGGCCTCTGGGTTAATCGGTTCACCGACGCTACCAAGCAAATGTAGGGAAGCTCTTGAACTGTTGGTGACGAATGCATCACCTTGAGCCATGAGTTGTCTAAGAGCAGTGGGAGCAGTGTAAAAAACGTTTACCCCATGTTTATCGATTACTTGCCAGCAGCGCGATGCATCTGGATAGGTAGGAACACCCTCGAACATAAGTGTGGTAGCGCCGTTGGCCAAGGGTCCGTAAACGATGTAGGAATGACCGGTGATCCAACCGACGTCCGCGGTGCACCAGTAGATATCGCCGTCTTGATAATCAAAAACGTACTTGTGGGTTATTGCGGCATGCAGTAGGTAGCCTGCACTGGAATGCTGTACACCTTTGGGTTTTCCGGTAGATCCCGAGGTATACAGAATGAACAGCGGATCCTCTGCCGCCATGATCTCGGGCTCTGCAGTTGTCGCCTGGGTTGCGGTCAGTTCGCTGTACCAAATATCGCGGGTTGGGTTCCAGGGCACCTCGTTACCGGTGCGCTTGACGGTAATCACGCTGTGTACGCCGGGGCAGTTCATTAATGCTTCATCCACATTTTCTTTGAGCGGCACCGTGCGGCCCCCACGCACACCCTCATCAGCCGTGATTACTGTTTGGCAGTCGGAATCGAGTATTCGATCTTGCAGCGATTGCGGAGAAAAACCACCAAAGACAACGCTGTGTATGGCACCGATACGGGCGCATGCAAGCATCGCGTACGCGGCCTCGGGGATCATGGGCATATAGATGCAAACTCGATCGCCCTTTTTGATGCCGCGCTCGCGTAGTCCGTTGGCGAGTTGACAGACGTTTTCGTAAAGTTGCTGATAGGTAATATGAGCATCGTCTGTGAGCTCGTCCCCCTCCCATATGATGGCCGTTTGGGAAGCCCGGGAGGGCAGATGCCGATCGATACAATTTACGGATACATTGAGCTCGCCGCCGCTAAACCAGGCAATACGCCCCTGCTGCATGTCCGCCTGAGATACCTGATCCCAGCGCCGCGTCCAATCGAGGAACGTCTCGGCCTGCTCTGACCAGAACACATCGGGCTCTTCGATGGATTTTTCGTACATGGCTTCGTACTGCGCTTGGTTAATCAAGCAGCGCGACGCAATATTTTGCGGGATGTCGAATACTTCGGTCATGGTTCTTTCCTAAAAGAAGAGTCCGTTTCTGATGTTTAAGCCTGTGAGCTCTTGAGCTTGGTAATCAGTGCATTGGTGGCTTTGTCATACGACGGAGTCACGTTGTGATCGTCATTTAGGCTGCGGAAAATTGGTCCCGCAAGCTTTTTACCAAGTTCTACTCCCCACTGGTCGAAAGAGTTTATGTTCCACAATGCGCCTTGGCAAAAAACCTTGTGCTCATAAATTGCTAACAGCGCTCCAAGCTGGGAAGGGCCTAACTCGTCGACCAGGACGACGGACAGAGGATGTTGCCCGACCACAGCACGATGATTTTCCCCTGCGGATTCTGGATGCCAGCCGTCTGCCATGGCTTGGGCCTGGGCTAAGGCGTTTGCATTAAGCCAATTGCGATGCTCTGGCAGGTTCAGCGCATCCCTGCCGACCATGATGATGTCGGCGGCGTAAGCCGATGTGCCTTGATGTAACAATTGGTGATAGGCGTGCTGACCGTTGGTACCGCAGCCGCCCCACAAAATCGGCATGGTTGTATAGTCGAGTGAACGGCCCTGGCGGCTTACGGATTTACCGTTGCTTTCCATCTCGAGCTGCTGCAAATAGTCGGGCAACAGCCTCAAGCGTTGGTCATAGCTCAATATAGCAAGGCTATGGCAGGCGAGAACATTGTAGTTCCATAGTCCTGCGAGCGCGCATATCAGCGGCAAATTTTGGCCATCGGCTGTCTCGGCAAAGTGCTTATCCACCAGCGCCGCACCACTCAACAGTTTGTCGAAGTTTTCACTGCCGATAGCAATTGCAGCCGGCAGTCCCATGGCCGACCAGAGCGAGTAGCGGCCGCCAACCCACGCCCACATAGTGAAGATATTGTCTTCGGTTAAACCAAACTCTTTAGCCGTGGCAGTGTTATTTGTGATGCCGATAAAATGCTTCGCGACCGCTTCGGTATCGCATGTTCGCTCTAAAAACCAGTTACGCGCACTGCGCGCATTTTCCAAAGTTTCCAGCGTAGAGAAAGATTTTGACGCGACAATGAAGAGAGTGGTCGCAGGATCCAAAGCATCCAGCGTCGTGGCAAGCTCGAATCCGTCGACATTCGCGACGAAGTGAACTTTCGGGCTTGCTACAGCGTAGTTTGCTAATGCTTCAGTGATGAGCTCTGGGCCGAGATGGGACCCACCGATACCAATGTGCACGACATCCGTTATCGCTTTGCCGGTGTAACCGCGCCAAGTACCCGAGCGTATTGATTCGGCACACTGATAGAATTTTTGCCGCGCAGAACGGATCTCATGCATGAGATTTGCAGCTATATTCGGCGCTCCGTCGCGCAACGCCATGTGCAAAACGGCGCTGTTCTCGCTGATGTTTATTTTTTCACCGGCAAATAACGCGTCCCGCAGAGATTCCACGTTCGCCTCGCGGGCGAGCATGAGCAGAGCGTCCAGCGCGCTCTGATCGAAGCGTTGTCGGCTCAGGTCAAAGTAACACCCAGCGACTTCAAACATTAGCTGAGACTGGCGCTGTTCGTCCTCGAGCAACTCTCCTGTGGGTATCGTGTCCAAGCGCTGGCGATGCCCATGCAAAGTTTTCCAGATGGTCAAATCGAGTTATCTCGCAGCTTAAATGAGGGTCGGATTCGGGTTAAAAAACTGTCGGTTGCCTTCCATGTGCAAAATCTGTTCGAGCAATTGATCAAAGTGAACGTCGTTATTGGCAAAGTCGATTTCGGCGGCATTGACGATGAGCAATGGCGCATCGTCATAATAGTGGAAAAACTCAGTGTAGCTCTCGGACAGTGAGATTAAATAGTCGGCCGCAATTTGTAATTCGGATTGCAGACCGCGGTGATGGATTCGCTGCAGCAAAACGTCTGTCGGAGCCTGTAAATAGATAACGAGATCCGGGTTCGGTGGATTTAGCTTTAAGCTGTTCTGGATTTGCTGATAAAGAGCAAACTCTTGGGCATCCAAAGTGAGCTTCGCAAAAAGCTCATCCTTCTCCATAAGAAAGTCTGCGACCAAGTTTTGATCGAGTAGCCCACCTGAGGGCATATCCGCAAGTTGACGTGCGCGATGCAGCAAGAAGAACAGCTGCGTGGGTAGCGCCTGGCTCGCACCTTCGGTGTAAAAACGATCCAAGAATGGGTTTTCGTTTACTGGTTCCAGCATCAGTGGGTAATTCAGGCTCTCCGCTAAGCGACGCGCTAACGTGGTTTTACCGACGCCTATAGGTCCCTCTACAGCGATGAAACTGGGTAGAGCGTAGCGCTGATCGTTGGACCTAAGCGAACCTAACGCAGGGTTCGTTTGATCCGAGTTTGAAGTTTCAACGCTTAGAGTCACTGGATTCGCAGGCTAAATGTGCAGCGGTAACTATGTACAAGGGCAGGCCAGGGTTCAACTGTTACTGTGTCCCGCTGGCGGCAACATGGAAGTCGATTTTATTCGGCAGTGCGATGTTTGGCGCGGCGACGGCGTTTGCGCTGTGGCCGGGGCAGACCCTGAATCATCTCGTTTTGTTGAGCGTCATCCTGTTCTTGAAAGGCGCTCCACCAAGCGGCGCAATCACTAAGCTCGGTTTCAGATTCTGCGCGTAAACACAGGAAATCGAAGGCCGCACGAAAGCGCTTATGCTGCGCGAGTCGGGTGATAGTCTTTGGATTACGTCTGATCAGACGCTCTTGGATTATCCATGTTTCCTTAGCGAATGTGCCAAAGCGCCTCGGTATTGCGATCGAACGTTGCTGATCGCGTAGGGCCGCGAAAGCCGGATCATCGTCACTCGACGCGGCGTCTAATTTGCGCGCTGCAAAATCCTCCCACAATAAAACCGCGACCAAGAAACCGGGTGTCACCGATAAGCCGTTTTTAATGCGCTCATCGGTATTGCGCATTGCGGCAATAACCAAATCACTATCCGGATTACAGGTAGGAAACAGTGCACGCGCTATGCCGGTGTGGCGAATCTGATGCCATGTGGTTTCACCCACCCCGGTTAAAAATAGCTTCAAAAATTCATCGAATAGTCGCGCTGGAGGAATTGCTTGTAAACGCTGGGCGGTGTCTTCTGTTAACGCGACGATGTGCTCGTCTAGAGTGAAGTTGAGTTTATTTGCGAACCGCACCGCGCGCAGTATTCGCACAGGGTCCTCCGCGAGCCGAACAGCGGGCTCACCGATGAACCTGATGCGCCGCGCAGCGAGGTCCTTAAGGCCTCCAACATAATCGATAATTTCCTCGCTGTTGGGGTCGTAATACAAGGCGTTGATGCTGAAGTCGCGGCGAAAAGCATCCTCCTGTAGGGTGCCAAAAGCCTGATCACGTAAGATCATGCCTTGAGCATCATGCTCGATATTGTCTGAAACAGACTGCCTGAATGTGGAAACTTCGATTAGGTTCCTGCCGTAGCGCACGTGCGCAATTGGGAAACGTCGCCCGACGATACGCGAGCGCCGAAAAACCCGTTTAATCTCCTCGAGTGGCGCGTCGGTAGCCACGTCGAAGTCTTTAGGTCTTAAGCCGCACAATGCATCACGTATACAGCCGCCAACAAGCAAGGCGGTATAGCCATGCGCGTTCAACTGTCGGATCACATCCAGTGCGTCTGTGTCCAATTGCTCGAGATCAATGGGATGAGCGGTGGTACGCGTGGCCGTTGCTGAGATCAGTTGTTGGCTCCAGTGTCGAGCCTCGGGCCGCGCTTACGGGTTTTCTTGCGCGGTATATTCAGCCGCTGTCGCCGCTCCCACAAACTTTTGCGACTGATGCCGAGTTTTTCTGCCAGCTCGGTCTCGGTGAGCTGATCTTGGTGATCTTGTACGAAGCGCACGAAATAGTCCTCTAGAGAGGTTTGAGTTGCCTCTGTTTCGCTTGAAGCTTGCGGCTCAGTTTGCTTGAGTATCGGTTCAATGGCCAATAGGCTCGGTGTTATTTCGTTGTGATCGTCCGACAAAATCACCGCCCGTTCGATGGCATTGCTAAGCTCGCGCACATTGCCTGGCCAGTGATAGGCAACCATTGTTTCTTTTGCTGCATGGCCGAGGGTCAGGCCTTTTTTGTCAAGTCTTAGCGAGGCTTGTTTGAGTAACCACTCGCCGATTTCTAGGATGTCGTCGTCACGGTTTTGCAGTGGTGAGAGATGAAACGTCAGGACATTTAGGCGATAAAAAAGATCCGAGCGAAAATCACCGGATTCGGTGAGCGCCTGTAAATCGCGATGAGTGGCCGCGATCAGCCGGACGTCCACAGTCTTCGATCGAGCGCTCCCGACTTTGCGATTTTCGCCCTGAACCACCTGAATGAGCTTTGCCTGAGCGCTGAGACTAAGTTCGGCAATCTCGTCTAAAAACAGCGTTCCGCCATGTGCGGCCTCCACCAAACCGTTGCCGCCAGATTGGGCATGACCGAAGGGCTCTATGCCAAACAACTCTGTCTCGATAAGGTTTTCAGGCACGGTCGCACAGTTAATTGTAATCATTGGCGCCCGGGCTCTTCTGCTAGCAGCATGCAAGGCTCTCGCAACTAACTCTTTGCCTGTGCCAGACTGTCCGAGGATTAAAATAGGCGAATCGCTGGGCCCCACTTTTTCGATGCGTTTGCGTAAGGTCTGAATATTTTCAGAGGAGCCGATAAGCTCCATGCCATGGGCTGCAACGCTCTTTTGGCTCGGTGGGTAAGCGCACGCTCTCTCGATTGAGGCGAGCAGTTCGTCCGTTGTAATCGGATGCTCAAGGTAGTCGCGCGCGCCAAGCTGAATGGCGGTTACCGCATCCTTGATTGTGCCGTTTGGCGCCAAAACAATGACCGGCAACTGGGCAGTAAGGTTGGAAATATCCTCTGGCAATTCGTCGCGTTGGATCACTAGGCAATCGAACTGACCGAGAGCTAGGTTGTCTATGGTGTCGGCTGCCTTAACGCCTATACCTTGAGCGGTCAGCGACTCGGCGAGCGCGTTACTGCGTTCGCGCATGGCATCAATGAGCAACAAATCAGTCATGGCAGGATACTAACAAAGCTATAGGTCCGCGTCGCTGTAATGGATATCTTCATCCACCCATGTTGTCGCGCCGATATTTGGGCAATTTGGCCGGGATTTGGCCAATATCGAGGTGGTTAACGGACCAATTTAACAAAACTTCCACGGAATCTAGTGGTGCCGGAGGGTGCAGCCCTAGGTAACCCAGTGCGGCGCGGATGTTGGCCGGGGCGTGAGCATCACTGAGGGGTGGCGCGTGAGTCTGTTTCGATAACTTAGTGCCATCTTCGAATTCTAGGCAGGGAATATGCGTATAGTGCGGCGCAGTCAGGTCGAGTAAATGCATCAAATAGCGCTGTGGCGCGGTTACCGGCAATAGGTCTTGACCACGAACGACATGCGTTATGGTTTCGCCGTCGTCAACCGCCGTAGCCAAATTGTAAGAGATCAGCCCGTCCTTGCGTCGGACGATAAAGTCGCCCAGTTGGTTGTTTAAGTCCGCGTCAATCACACCTAAGAATCCGTCTGTGTAATTGTGGTCTCTATCCAGCATAAGCACTCGTACCGCGCGATCTGGAACAGCTGTCTTGGCGTTCCTACAGGTGCCGGGGTAGCGTTTGTGAGCGCGTAACTGTCGTCGGCTGCATTTGCAGTAGAACAGGTGCGGAGTAAGCTTTTGCAATGCGGATTCGTAAGCCTTTGCATGGTCACTTTGGAATATAACGGGGCGGGCCGGGTGTAAACCGTGGGCTCTGAGGCACCGTAGTATGGCGTTTATGGCGTTAGGATCTTGCCGTGGCGGATCCAGATCGTCTATGCGGACCAGCCACTCGCCCCCGGCTTTTGTAACCGAACAATAGCTCGCTAGCGCTGTGATTAAACTGCCCATATGCAGTGGGCCAGTCGGAGATGGTGCAAAGCGGCCCGTAATCACAGCAGTCTAGTGCTTCCCCCCAGCGGAAAGCCTCTAACCGTGGAGTTGCCGTTCCTTGATTTCGTCGAGCGCTTTGCAGTCGACACACTGGGTAGCCGTGGGCCTTGCCTCTAGTCGACGCAGGCCGATCTCGATACCACAGGTGTCACAGTAGCCGTAGTCATCCTGGTCTAAGCGCTCAATGGTGCCGTCGATTTTTTTGATCAATTTGCGCTCGCGATCGCGAGTTCTTAATTCGATGCTGAACTCTTCTTCCTGTGTCGCGCGATCTGCTGGATCTGGAAAGTTTGCGGCTTCGTCCTGCATGTGGTTGACGGTCCGATCAACTTCTTCCATGAGATCATTACGCCATGCCGCAAGCATCCCTCGGAGGTGCGCCAGCTGGCCCTCGCTCATGTATTCTTCATTGCGTTTCGGTTTGTAGGGCGTGAAATTACGGAACGGGGAGTCGGCCGCCGCCGCTTTTTTCTTATTCGCAGGAGATTTGGTGCGCTTTTTGGTTGCTGGTTTTGCTTTTGCGTCAGCCGCCATAATTGGTCCTCTGTTAGGGGATTATGTAAAGCCCGTAATTGCGAAGGGCGCGTAACCTACCAGAACATAGATTGAATGACCATAGCCTTTTTGCTCTTAGTTAATCGGGGTGTACGCGTTTCATAGTAAATAGTGCACACTCGTTTCCTCATAGGTAGGCGATGGTATTTATGTATTCGGCACGCAGCTCAGAAATAAAGCCTTTCACCGTGATGCAGCTATTGCAGCGGGCTCAGGAATTCGAGGCGCAGGGGTCGCGCGTTGTGCATTTTGAAGTTGGCGAGCCCGATTTCGTTACAGCGCTGCCGATCGTAGAGGCGGGCATCGAAGCCTTGCGAGGTGGCAAAACAAAGTACACCTCTGCCCAAGGTATTCTGCCGCTCCGTGAAAAGATATCTAGCTACTACCGAGACCAAGGCTTAGATGTGCCGGTGTCGCGGATTCAGATCACCAGTGGCGCCAGCGGCGGGTTAGTGCTGCTGGCTGGATTGTTATTGGATCCTGGCGATCGTTTGCTGATCACGGATCCAGGCTATCCATGCAATAAGGTTTTTGCGCGTTTAGTTGGGGCGCAAACTAGGGCGATAGCCTTGCAGGCACAGCGCGGTTTTCAAATAGCGCTCAGCGACGTAGAAGCCGCTTGGGAGGAGCAGGACAGAGGCGTCTTGTTGGCGTCGCCGGCGAACCCTACAGGGACGATGTTGGCCGCTGACACGCTCTCTGAGATCGGTCGGTGGGTCGCCCGGCGAGATGGTTTCGTGATTCTAGATGAAATATACCAAGGGCTAGTGCACGAGGAGTCTCCTTATGCTTCTGGCTTGGCTGTGCGCGATGACGTGTTCGTACTAAACAGCTTTTCCAAGTTCTTCGGCATGACGGGCTGGCGTCTGGGGTGGGTGGTGATACCAGAAGACGCGACAGAACGCTTTACTAAACTAGCGCAGAATTTGGTCATTTCGCCGAGTTCAGTGGCGCAGAGCGCAGCAATCGCGGCATTTTCTGACGCGTCCATGGTCGTGCATCAGGAGCGCGCTGCCGAATTTTCCCGGCGCTCGAAAAGACTGGCGGCTGGGTTATTGAATTTAGGTTTTACGATACCCGTAATGCCGGCAGGCGCCTTCTACCTGTACGTCGATGTAACGCATACCGGGATGCTAAGCGATGAATTTTGCTGGCGTCTGATTGAACAGTATCAGGTGGCGGTCACGCCCGGGAAAGACTTTGGCGATTTCGAAAGCGAGCGCTTTGTCAGATTCGCATATACCACTGATAGCAACTCTATTGAGCTAGGGCTGCAGCGTATCGAACAAGCGCTTACAGCTTGGGGAATTCGGCGGTGAAGTTGCCGGATTTGCAGGCCGGTACATTAGTGAGGCGATATAAACGGTTTCTGGCGGACATCCTTGATGCCCAAGGTAAGCCGTTGACTCTACACTGCCCGAATACCGGGGCAATGACTGGATGCGTAGAGCCTGGCAGTGCGGTGTACTACTCGCGCTCAGACAATGCGAAACGCAAATACCCTCATACGTTAGAGTTCGTCAATAGTGCTCACGGTTTGGTGGGCGTGAATACGGGACGCGCCAATCGCTTGGTCGAAGAAGCGTTGCTTACAGGGGCTATAGCGGAATTGGGCCAATGGCCTGCAGAGCAGATTCAAGCCGAGGCTAGGATTCCCAGCGGTGCTGGCCGTTTTGACTTTTTATTGTCACGGGATCGCAAACAAGTATTCATCGAGGTCAAAAGTGTAACCCTGCATCTTGCAGACGGGCTGGGCGCGTTTCCGGACGCGGTAAGTGCGAGAGCACTAAAGCATGTTGCGGAACTGCAATCGCTCGTTCAACAAGGCGCGCGCGGAGTTTTATTGTTTTGCGTTCAGCATCTTGGTATTCAATCTGTTAGTCCTGCAACTCACGTGGATCCAGAGTACGCCGAGGCGCTGAAGATCGCCTCCGGCAAAGGCGTCGAGATCTTGGCCTATGCGTGTAAAACAGATTTGCTGAACATGGATATTAGCCATCGCATTGGCTTCGATTTCCACGATTGAGTGGGTGTCCCCCCGTCCGCCGACCTAAGCAAAGGCGTGTTTTAATTCGGCGTACGCCTGCAAAGTTTTAAGACGCGCTCCGTACTGGGTGATCAGATGAGCTGCCGCGTGATTCGCGAACTTTGCCGCATTGAAGGGATCGGCACCCTGGCAGCGCGCTGCTAAACAAGCGCCCGCGTAGATATCGCCGGCGCCATTTGTATCGATGGGTGTAACGGCAAGCCCTGGGGACTCCTGTCTACGACCGTGCTCGTCAACGACAATAGACCCCCTCGCACCGACGGTGACAAAGACTTCCCGGGCGATGTCTTTGAGTTCCGAAATCGCTACATCTAAGCGATCGGTATTGGCCCACGCGAGAGCCTCCTCCTCGTTGCAAAACAGGCTGTGGACGCCGTTGCCAAGGATGCGTTGCAGATTGTCCTTAAAAATGGTCACCATAGAGATATCAGACAGTGAGACGGCGGTTTGCACCTGGCTGGTCTGCGCAATGGCGCGCGCGACCTCGGCGGCCTCAGTGCCGTTCGGAGACGAACTTAAATAGCCCTCCACATAAAAGACTTCGGCTGCAGCAATAGCTTGCTCATCGAGATCGGTGGCGGCCAGACTTGCGGAAATCCCGAGATCTGTGCACATAGTGCGCTCCGCGTCGTCGCTGATCATGACCAAACATTGTCCCGAACTAACACCGGCTTCGCTGCTCAAGCAGCTTGGGTTAAGACCGATCCCGGCGGCGCCCATTTCTTCAAGAAAATAGCGGCCGTTTATGTCATCGGCGACTTTGCAGGTGTAGCTCGTTTGCAGGCCAAAACCTTGTGCGGCGAAAATAGTGTTGGCCGCGGATCCACCGCTGCAGCGTTGCATTGTCGAACCGTCGAGTGCCGCGGTTAGCGCGCTGACCTGCTTTGAGTCGACGAGCGTCATTTGTCCTTTTGGAAGGCCCTGATCTGCGAGGAAGGAATCCTTCACATGAACCTCAACATCGACAATCGCATTACCAAGTCCAAAGATTTGAGTCATTTTTGCTCCTAAATTTTATCTGCTAAGTCGACATCAAGGTGTCGAAAGCAACCTCAGCAGCATCGAG
>TARA_B100000963_G_scaffold136105_1_pt1 | contig 18074 bp, 14 predicted proteins | sample TARA_B100000963 | Tara Oceans TARA_B100000963 (sample SAMEA2622097) | marine metagenome | biome: marine biome (ENVO:00000447); feature: surface water layer (ENVO:00002042); material: "saline water (ENVO:00002010), including plankton (ENVO:xxxxxxxx)" | depth 5 m | reverse complement strand
AAAAAATTGGGCCTATTTTAGCCACAAAATATAGTGAGGTTAAATAGCTTATGCTGCTTAAAGATTATATTCCCGGTATAAAAAAAAAAAACTGTCAAATTTTTTTTTCTGGTATCACTTTTGATAGCGCAAAAGTAAAGAAAAATGATATTTTTTTTGCTATTCAGGGAAATAATTTCGATGGCAATAAGTTTATACCAATTGTAGAAAAAAAAGGTTGTAGAATAATTGTTTCAGAGCAAAAAATAAAAAAAAAAATTAATGGAATACAAATTCATACAAAAAATGTTAGAAAATTATTAGCAGAAGTTTCATCCAAAATTTATAAAAATCGCCCAAAAAATTTAATTGCAGTTACAGGAACAAATGGAAAATCATCTGTTTGTGATTTTTACCGTCAGATATTAAAATTAAATAATAAAAAAGTTGCCTCTATCGGAACATTAGGAGTTAAGTCAGATAATGTTAATCTTGATCTATCTCACACTACAATTGATCCAATTAATTTAGGAAAGATATTGAATAAACTTAAAAAAAAAGGTGTTCAAAATGTAATTATGGAAGCCTCAAGCCATGGTCTTGAACAAAACAGACTTGATGGTCTTTTATTCACTTTAGGAATATTCACTAATTTTTCACACGACCATTTAGATTACCATAAAAATTTAGATAATTATTTAAAAGCAAAACTCTATTTATTTGAAAATCTCATTAAAAGTAATGGTGGTATAATAACAGATGAAAAAATAGCAGAATTTAAAAAGATCAAAAAAATTTCAATAAATAAAAATCTTAAACTTCATGGAATTAATAATAATGGTTTATTTAAAATTCTATCACATTCTTATAAAGGAGAGTCTCAATTTATAAAAATAGAGTATAAAAAATCTATCAGAATTATTAAACTTAATCTAATCGGAAAAATTCAACTAAAAAATATATTAATGGCAATTATCGCAGCAAAAAAAAGTGATTTAAATCTAGACAAAATTATCAAAGTTTTACCAAAAATTATACCAGTAGAGGGAAGATTTGAGAAAATTGGTAAAGTAAAAAATAATTCAAAAGTAATACTTGATTATGCGCACACGCCTGATGCTTTAAAGAGTTGTATATTGAACTTAAGAGAACAATTCAAAGATAAAAAGATTTCTTTATTGTTTGGATGTGGTGGTAATAGAGACCATAATAAAAGATCTAAAATGGGTAAAATTGCGTCTGATTATTCTGACAGAATTTATCTTACTGACGATAACCCGAGATTTGAAAATCCAAAAAAAATTCGAAGAGATATTAAAAAAGGTATAAATAATAAAAAAGTTATTGAAATATCTAATAGAGCTAAAGCGATATCTGTAGCAATCGAAAATTTAAATTCAGGCGAAATCCTACTTATTGCTGGGAAAGGTCATGAGAAAATACAAGACCTAGGAAAAAGAAAAATTTATTTTTCAGACAAACAGATTATTTTAAATTCAATCAAAAAAAAAAATTTAAATTTATCTAATAATATAAAGCTTAATATTTTGAAAGAATTGTCAGGTAATAAAAAATCACTTTCAAAATTATCTTTAAACTTTGTAAGAATTAATTCAGGTGAGGTAAAAAAAAATGACGCTTTTTTTGCAATTAAAGGAAGGAAAAATGATGGTAATAAATTTGTAAACCAAGCATTTAAAAATAAAGCCTCTATTGCTGTAGTAAACCATTTTCAAAAAGAATCTCAAATTAATAGGCAAATCAAAGTTAAAAATACACTAAAATTTTTAACAAATGTTTCAAAAGTTTTTAGACAAAATATAAACACAAATATAGTAGCTATAACTGGAAGTTGTGGAAAAACTACTCTCAAAGAATTACTAGGAAATTCATTAAGAAAAGTCTCTAAAGTAAGTATTTCACCAAAATCTTATAATAATAAATATGGGGTTCCTATAAGCATATTAAATTTAAAAGAAAATGATGATTTTGGAATTTTAGAGGTTGGTATGGATAAAAAAGGTGAAATAGATTATTTATCGAAAATAATCCAACCTGATGTAAGTGTAATAACAAATATTAATTTTGCACATGCTAAAAATTTTAAAAATATTAAGCAAATTGCCATCGCTAAATCTGAAATTATTCAAAATACTAAATCAGGTGGTTTTGTGGTTTTAAATGCTGACGATGATTTTTTTAGTCTGCATAAAAAAATAGTTATTCAAAATAAACTAAAATTAGTTTCTTTCGGAATGAAAAATAAAAACTCAAATGTAAAATTTTTGAATATTAAAAAAAAAGGCAACTATTTTCAACTTTGTATTCGATTTAATAGATTGAAAAAATATTTTTTAGTTTCGAACAATTTTCAAAATAATATTTATAATATTTTAGCTGCTCTAGGAATTATGAGTATATATATTGATATTTTTCGTTTAGATAAAAATATCTTTCTTAAATTTAAAGTTCCTCATGGCAGAGGAGATGTATCAAAAATTAGAATTTTTAAAAAGAATATCAATTTAATTGATGAAAGTTACAACTCAAATCCCTTATCATTAAAATCTGCTGTCTTGAATTATGATAAAGTTATCTCAAAAAAATTTAAAAATTATCTTTTACTTGGAGACATGTTGGAGTTGGGTAAACATTCAAAAAAACTTCATCAATCAATAGCAGCCACAATAAACAGAACAAAGATTGACAAAGTTTTTATAAAAGGTCATTACATGAAATATATGTTTGAAAAACTCTCAAACTCTAAAAAGGGTCGAGTTTTATCTAACAAATCTCAAATTATTGATTTGATTAAAAACGATTTAGATAATAATGATAGTCTTATGGTTAAGGCCTCAAATGCGACAGGTTTCAATAAAATAATAAAAAAGATAAAAGGGATGGTTTGATGCTTTATCAATTTTTATTAAATTTTGTTGACACGCTCAGTTTCTTAAATGTTTTTAAGTATCTCACATTTAGAACTGGTCTATCTGTCTTCACGTCATTGGTTATTGTTTTAATTATTGGGGGACCTTTTATAAGATTTTTTTCAAATCAAAAAATTTTAAACCCTATAAGAGATGATGGTCCGGAAGATCATATTGTAAAAAAAATTGGGACTCCAACTATGGGTGGAATAATCATCCTGTTAGGTTTATTGGTTTCGGTGTTACTTTGGGCAGATTTATCAAACCTAAATATTTTATTTTGTATATATATTGCTATTTCTTTTGGTTTACTTGGAGCATTCGATGATTACAAAAAAATTAGATATAGCAACTCTTCTGGAATTTCCTCAAAATTTAAAATAATTTTACAAATTTTATTAGCTGTCATTGGAGTTTGTTTATTTGTTTATTATGTTGATTATCAAGATATGACAAATTTATATTTTCCATTTTTTAAAAATCTTATAATAGATCTTGGATGGTTTTTTATTCCTTTTTCTGTTTTTGTGATTATAGGATCATCCAATGCGGTAAATCTTACTGATGGTCTAGATGGTTTGGCTACAGTGCCCGTAATATTAGTAGCAGCATGTTTTGCTTTTATTAGTTACGTAACCGGCAACATATTGTTCTCTGATTATTTACAAATACCTTACATAGAAGGCACAGGAGAAATTTCAATTTTTTGTGGAGCAATTATTGGTTCTTGTCTTGGGTTTTTGTGGTTTAACGCTCCTCCAGCAAAAATTTTTATGGGAGATACTGGATCATTATCTTTGGGAGGATCATTAGGTGCCGTAGGAATAATTACTAAACACGAGATTGTATTGGCAATAACAGGAGGCCTTTTTGTTTTGGAGGCTGTATCAGTAATGGTTCAGGTGATTTCTTTCAAACTGACAGGTAAAAGAATTTTCAAGATGGCACCTATTCACCATCATTTTGAAAAAAAGGGATGGCCGGAATCAACGGTTGTTATTAGGTTTTGGATTATCTCAATCATTCTTGCAATGATCGGTTTGGCAACACTCAAATTAAGATAGTGGAGAGTTGATTGAGTATTTTTTTAAATAAAAAAATATTAATTTATGGTTCAGGTAAAAGTGGGTTATCAACTTTACATTTTTTGAGAAATAAAAGTGAAGTTTTTTTGCACGATGATTTTAAAAAAAATTCAACAAAGTTAACTACTCGAAGATTTATAATTAAAAATCAATTTGATTTTATTATAATTAGTCCTGGTATAGATATAAATAAATGCAAATTATCTTGGTTTCTAAAAAAAAATTTACATAAAATTTATACCGATTTAGATGTTTTTTACTCATTTTACAGAAATGATTGTATTTCAATTACCGGAACAAACGGAAAATCTACAACTTGTCGGCTTTTATATGAAATATTACTAAAACATAATTATGATGTGAAATTAGTTGGAAATATTGGAAGACCAATATTATCGGTAAAAGATGTTAAATCTAAAACTATCTTTGTTGTTGAAGCTTCATCTTATCAATTGGAATATAGTAAAATTTTTAAATCAAAGTACGCTGCTATATTAAATATATCACCAGATCACCTTGAAAGGCATAAAACAATTAATAATTATGTAAGAGCTAAGTTTAAAATTTTAAATGATGACTCAAAAAATTCTTTAGGTTTTATTAATGAAAAAGATTTATTGACCATTAAAGAATTAACAAAGAGAAAAATAAAAAAAAAAATATTAAAAGTCAACCTCAGGTTATTAGGTCACGTTCAAAAAAAAATTAATAACGAATATTTTTTAGACGAGGCAAATAAAGAAAATTTATCGTTTATATTAGCTATTTCAAATAAATTAAAATTAAAAAAAAAGATAGTTTTTGAAACTTTAAAAACATTTAAGGGATTAAAATATCGTCAACAAACTATATATAAAAATAAGTTCCTTACTATAATTAATGATTCAAAATCCACTACTTTTTCATCATCAATTTCTATTTTAAAAAAAAGATTAAATATTTATTGGTTATTAGGTGGAATACCTAAAAAAGGTGATAAGTTTGTTTTACATAAAAAATATCATTCCAATATAAGAGCTTTCATATACGGAAAGAATAAAAAGTTTTTTATCAGTCAATTAGAAGGTAAAATTCAATATAGTAATTTTAATAATTTAAACGATGCTTTAAAAAGAGTATTTACAATCATTAATAAAAAAAATCTTTTAAAAAACACAATAATTTTTAGTCCATCCGCAGCTTCTTTTGATAGTTTCAGAAATTTTGAGCATAGAGGACAGTATTTTAATAAACTTATAAAAAAGCATTTAAATGGATAAACTAGTATCTTTCCAAAAAATATATTATGAATGGTGGAAAAATATTGATAAATTTATACTTACATTAATAATTTTATTATTCTTAATAGGTTTATTTTTTTCACTTGTATCTACGTCATTGATTGCATCTGATAAGTTAAATACTAATGATTATCTCTTTTTTTTTAAGCATTTAATTTTTTTGTGTATTGGGGCATTCTTTATTTTTATTTTTTCATCAATGAGTCAAAAAAATCTTTTTAAGATTTCTATTTTTTTATTTGTGTTATCAATAGTTCTTTTATTACTTGTCCCGCTGATTGGTATTGAAGTTAAAGGATCTAAGAGATGGATTGATCTTTATTTGCTGCCAAGGTTTCAGCCAATTGAGTTAGCTAAACCCTTTTTGATAGTGTTCTTAAGTATTATTTTAAGCAGTGAAAGATATGTCAATGTTCATTTAAAATATTTAGTTTCTTTTTTAGTAACTTTAGGCGTTGTATTCTTACTAGCTTTACAACCAGATATTGGTCAAACTCTGTTAATTTTCTTTTCATGGTCAGTATTAATTTTTATTTCTGGGATAAGTTTTATCTTTTTAATCAGTCTTTTTTTTGTTTTATTTTTATCATTCACTTACTTAATTTTATTTATACCTAAATTCGTTTATATTAAAAGTAGGATACTTTCGTTTTTTGATACTGAAACTGGGTCACATAATTTTCAATCCGATAAAGCGATTGAGTCAATTATTAGCGGAGGTTTTTTTGGTAAAGGTATTGGAGAAGGAACTCTAAAGAATAGGGTGCCTGAAGCACATACAGATTATATAATTTCTGTCATATCAGAAGAGTTTGGGATTATTGCTATAATTTTAATTTTATTTTTGTTTTTGGTTTTCATTCATACAGTTTTTAGAAAAGTAAATTTAGAAAATGACAATGAGTCAAAACTAATTTTGGTAGGTTGCATAAGTTTAATTTTAATGCAAACAATGATACACGTTGGAGTAAATATAAGATTATTTCCCACAACAGGAATGACTCTTCCCTTCATAAGTTATGGAGGTTCATCTATTGTAGGCATGTCAATCATTTCGGGAATAATTCTAAATTTGACAAAAAGAAAAATAGGTTAAAATGAAAAAGAGGATTTTAATTTCTACAGGAGGTTCAGGAGGTCATGTAATACCAGCTACTATTTTACATAATCACCTTTTAAAAAAAAAAGATGTTTTTATTTCAACAGATAATAGAGGATATAAATATTTGAATAAAGACATTCATAAAATTTTAATTATTGATACTCCCAAACTGAAGTTATTATCACTACCACTAAATTTCTTTAAGATTCTATTTTTGTCCATTAAAACTTTTTTTTTTCTTAAAAAAGAGAAAATAAATCAACTAATTTCAACTGGTGGATATATGTCATTGCCTTTAATTTTAGCAGGAAAATTTTTGAATTTAAAAATTTACTTATTTGAACCAAATCTTGTTTTGGGAAGAGCTAATAAATTTTTTTTAGGTTCATGTGAAAAAATTTTTTGCTACACAGACCAAATAAAAAATTTTCCCACTAAATTCAAAAATAAAATAGTAACAATATATCCACTCGTTAGGGATGAATTTTATAAAATAAAAAAATCTAAAACTAAAAATGATAAATTTTGTTTATTGATTGTTGGAGGGAGCCAAGGGGCAAGCATCTTTGATAAAAATTTAAAAAATTCAATCCTGAATATTTCAAAAAAATTTTCTATAAAAATTATCCAGCAAACACATTCAAAAAATATTTTTTCACTAAAAGAATTCTATACTTTAAACAATATTGAGAATGAAATATTTAATTATGATGAAAATTTTATTGAAAAAATTGCTAGAGCAGATGTTTGTGTAACAAGAGCAGGAGCATCAACATTAGCCGAATTGTCAATTCTTAATACCCCTTTTATAGCTGTGCCATTACCAAATTCTAAAGATAATCATCAATTTGAAAATGCGAATTTTTATTTGAAAAATGATTGCTGCTGGATCTTAGAGCAAAATCTTTTTGATGAAAGAATTGAGCAATTAATAATCAAAATTTTACAAAATAAATCAGATTTTGATAAAAAAAAAGAAAATTTACTTAATTTAAATTATCAAAACACATGGATAAATGTTAATCAAAAAATATTAAAAAATTTAGATGAAAATTGAACTTGCAAAAAATGAAGTTATTCACTTTATTGGAATAGGTGGAATAGGAATGAGTGGTCTATCTCTCATAATGAGAGGAAAAGAATTTAAAGTTCAAGGAAGTGATATAATTTTAAATAAAAATATAGAGAGATTAAAAAAAGAAAAAATAAAAATTTTTATAGGTCATAAAAAACAGCATATAAAAAATGCTACAATAATTGTAGTCTCATCAGCGATTAAAAAAAATAATCCAGAATTGCTAGAGGCAAAAAGAAAAAATTTACCTATAATAAAAAGAGGAAGAATGTTGGCACACATTGTTTCTCTTACAAAAAATATAGTTGTGGCTGGATCTCATGGAAAAACTACCACGACTTCATTGGTAGCTTCGATTTTTCAAAAAACTAATCTAGATCCAACAATAATTAATGGCGGTGTAATCAACTCTTTAAAAAGTTCTGCAAAATTAGGAAAAAGTGATTGGTCAATTTTAGAAGCAGACGAGTCGGATGGCAGCTTTGTTCATATTCCATCCACCTATTCAATTATCACGAATATTGACAGAGAACACATGGACTTTTACAAAGATATAGATGACTTAAAAAAATCTTTTAATGAATTTATCAAGAAAGTCCCTTCATTTGGAAAATCTTTTATCTGTATTGATGATAAAATTAATAGAGAGCTTATTAAAGATATTAAAAACAAAAATTTTTATACTTATGGTAAAAATTTAAAATCAAATTTTTTGATAAAAAATATATATTATAAAGAAGAAATAACACAATTCGATTTAGTGGTAAATCTTCCTAATCAAAAAAAACAAACAATCAAAAAGATTAAAATTCCACTAATTGGTATACACAATATAAGAAACTCTGTAGCAGCTGCCGCCGTAGCTCTAACAATTGGTATTACTGTAAAAGATATCAAAGATGGTTTATTGAGGTTTAAGGGTGTTCAAAGAAGGTTTAATAAAATTTTCAAATTTAATAATGTAAGTTTTTACGATGATTACGCACACCATCCAACTGAAATTAAGATGGTTTTAGATGGCGTTAAAAAAGTTTTTGAAGGTTATGAAAAAGTCTGTATATTTCAACCTCACCGAATTTCAAGGTTGATAAATCTTCGTAAAGAATTTTCATTTTCATTTCATAATGCAGATATAGTTATATTGTGTCCAGTTTATGCAGCAGGAGAAAAAATGAAATTAAACTTCAGCTATTTAAAATTTGCAAAAGAAATTATAAAAAATTCTAAAGTTAAACTTTTTCTCGTAAAAGATAATTTTCAATTAGCGAAATTTATAAAAAAAAATATTTATGGAAAAAAAATAGTAATAGGTATGGGCGCCGGCACTATTTCAAATTGGATGAGAAAACTCCCAGAGTTGATGAGATGAAAATAAATGAAATTAAAAAAATACTTCATAATTTTGGTGAAAACTTACACTTTGAATATGATTTGAAAAAAAAAAATTGGTTTAATATAGGTGGTAAATCTAAAGTATTTTTTAAAGCAGACCATCTAGACCAATTAATTAGTTTTCTTAAAATTCTTAATAATCAAGAAAGAATATTTGTACTTGGTGCCGGTTCAAATGTTCTAATAACTGATGATTTATTTGACGGAGTAGTTATCAAACTAGGGAAAAATTTTAATAATATTACATTACATAGCGAAGATATAATAATCGCTGGCAGTGCTGTATTGGATAAAAGTTTATCTAATTTCGCTCTTAAAAATAGTTTAAGTGGTTTTGAATTTCTATCATGTATACCAGGTACAGTTGGAGGTGGTATTACAATGAATGCCGGCTGTTTTAATAAAGAATTTAAAGATATATTAGTCTCTGTACAGGCTATTGACAAATTTGGGAGAGTAATAACAATACCATCAAAAGAGATTAAATTTGAGTATAGAAAAAGTAATATACCTGAAGATTATATTTTTTTAAGCGCTTCTTTTAAAGGTTTAAAGTCAAATAAAAAGGAAATAGAGACTACAATGAGTAAATTAAAATCAAAAAAGGAGAAAAATCAACCTACAAGAATTAAAACAAGTGGTAGTACATTTAAAAATCCAATAGCTCAAAGTAATAAAAAAGTTTGGGAGCTTATAAGAGACTCCGTACCCCTTGAGCAATCATTTGGAGATGCTTGTATTTCTGAGAAACATTCCAATTTTTTTGTAAATAAAGGTAATGCGAAGTTTCAAGATATGAAAAAATTGATAGATTACGTTTCTGAAAAAGTTTTAAAAAAAACTGGTATTAGTTTAGAAAAAGAAATTAAGATATTGGAATAATTTGAAAAAAAAAATATTAATAATTTCAGGTGGAATTTCAAAAGAAAGAACAATCAGTCTTGATACTGGAAAGCAAGTAGCAAAGGAATTGAAAAAAAATGGTTATCAAGTAAAGATCACTGAACCTAATTACAAATTCTTTCGCACTATAAAATCCTTCAAACCAAAAGTTATTTTTAACGCATTACATGGCCAATTCGGTGAGGATGGCTACATACAGACAATTTTAGAAAGTACCAGAATACCCTATACCCACTCAGGTGTTATTGCGTCCGCTTTAGCTATGGATAAGGAGATATCAAAAAAAATTTTTATAAAGAATAATATATTAACCCCAAAATTTTTTTGTTATTCTTTCAATTTATCAAAAAATAATTTGATTAAGAAAATCGAGAAAGAAATCAAATTTCCAGTTGTTATCAAACCAATAAATGAAGGATCAAGTGTCAATGTTTTTATATGCAATAAATCAAATATTTTTAAAAAATTAAGGTCATTAAGAGAATATAGAAAAATTATTATTGAGGAGTTTATATCAGGACGTGAAATTCAGGCAGCAATAATTGGATCAAACAAACTCGGAGCTATTGAATTAAAACCAAAGAGAAGATTTTATGATTATCAAGCTAAATATAATCCAAAAGCGAAAACTAAACACATAATTCCTGTAGATCTAAGTAAAAAACAATACAATAAATTAATGGACATTGCTTTTAAAGCTCACAAAATTTTAAAATGCAGCGGTGTTACACGGTCGGATTTTAAATTTTACAAAAATAGATTCTACCTTTTGGAAATTAATACTCAACCTGGTATGACAAAACTTTCTCTAGTACCTGAAATAGCCGCATTTAAAAAGATTAGTTTCATTAAATTAATTGAATTACTTTTAAAAAATGCAATTAAGATTAAGTAGAAAAATTTTATTTTATATTTTTTTAATTATTTTTTTAAGTACTTTCAATAATAAGTATTTCTCAAATATTGAATTAAAGACTATAGATGAAATTACTATAATAGGATTGAATGATAGAGAAATGCAAGATTTATTAGATAATCTTGAATCACTTAATTTGAAAAATATTTTTTTTTTAAATAAATTTGAGTTAGTGAAAAAATTAGAAGCTAACAAATTAATTGAAAATTACACTGTATTTAAAAAGTATCCCTCATCAATAGAAATTAGAGTAACTAAAACAAAATTTTTAGCTAACATTTTTAAAGATGGAAAAACCTTTGTATTGGGTTCAAATGGTAAATTAATTCAGTCAGTCAACAAAGATAATAATTTACCCGATATCTTTGGAGATTATGACAATATCTCTTTTTTTAATCTATTAAAATCTATAAAAAAATCAAAGTTCGAATTATCCAGAATAAAAAATTTGTATTTTTTTAAATCAGGGAGGTGGGATATTGAAACTGACAAAAACGTTATTATTAAACTTCCTAAAGAACGTTTAGAAGATTCATTAAATCTATCTTTAAGTTTATTACACAACAAAGAATTTAAGAATATTAAAATTTTAGATCTTCGCCAAGATAACCAGGTTATAGTTAATGGAAAATGATGTAAACTTTGAAGTTTTTTTATTTTTTAGTCAAAAAAAAATAATATTATCTGTTAATCGTAAAACTGACTTCAAATTAATATATAGGGATGAAATTTTTTTTGATGATAACAATACTCATTTGAACTTTGATAGATTAAATTTTTTTCTTAATGAAAACGTATTTAAGGTTGAAAAGATCTTAGGAAATTTTATAGAAAAAATAAACATAATATTAGAAACAAGAGATTTTTTAAATTTACAAATTTCTATGAAAAAGCATGATTATAATGAAAAGATTAACTCTAGTATAATTTTATACTTAATAAAAAGTGCAAGGAATCAGTGTGAAAAAACAATTCAAAATATGAGGATTATTCACATTTTAATTGACAGCTATCTTATTGATGATGTTTATTTTAAAGAGTTACCACTCAATCAAAAATGTAAGAATTTTTCTTTAGATATCAGTTTTATTTGTCTGCCCAATGAATTAACAAAGAATATTGAAAAAACTCTAAAAAAATTTCAAATTTCAGTAAACCGAATTTTGAGTGCCAGCTATATTGATAAATTTACTAAAGACAAAGATATTAATTTTTTTAAGATGACTAGTAAAATTATCAACGGACATAATAAAAATGAGGTGAAAATAATTAATAAAATATCAAAAAATAGGGGTTTTTTTGAAAAATTTTTTGATTTATTCAATTAATTGTATTTTACAGTAACATTTATTGTATTTGATTAGATCGATTACAGTAATAAAAGTTTTTCGTGTCATTATTAAATCAAAAAACAGTTAAAAGCCAAGTAATTTTTAGCGGCGTGGGTTTACACAGTGGAAAAGTATCAAAAATGTGCTTGAAACCATCAGAACCAAACTCAGGAATAATCTTTAAAAGAATTGACTTAAAAGCAAACAATATAGTTTTTCCAAATTTTTCTAATGTCAACAATACCATTCTCAATACCACAGTCTCTAATGAATATGGTGTTAAAGTCTCTACTATAGAACATCTAATGGGAGCCTTATTTGGACTAGGTGTAGATAATGTTTTAATTGAGATTGACAGTGAAGAAGTGCCAATTTTGGATGGTTCAGCAAAAGAATTTATAGAAAAAATATTAAGTACAGGTTTAACAAAAAGTGAAGCACCCATTAAGATTATCAAAATAAATAAAAAAGTAATTTATCGAAACAATGAAAAGTTCGTATCGATTGAGCCATCAAAACTAAGTTTAGACATTGATTTTGAGTTAAAATATAAAAATTCTATTATAGGCAATCAAAAAAATAAAATTAATATCTATGAAGATGACCTAACTAATATTTTCAACTCAAGAACTTTTTGTTTGTACGAGGATATAAAAAAAATTAGGGAAAACGGCCTTGCAAAAGGAGGCAGTTTAGATAATGCCATTGTTGTTGACAATGATAAAGTTTTAAATAAAGAGGGCCTAAGAAATTCTTTGGAATTTGTTAACCATAAGATTCTTGATTGTGTAGGAGATTTGTATACTACAGGTTATAGAATGATAGCTAGCATAAAGTGTTCTCAGGGTGGACATTTTATGACTAATCAACTTTTAAGAAAAGTGTTTGAAAATAAAGATAATTTTTCAATAATTGAGATTCAAGAGAGAAGTCTTCCACATTCATTAATTAACAAAAGACTATTAAGATCTATAGCTTAAATATATTGTTCTTTTAAATTTTTACTTTAAATTATATAAAAATTGAATGATATTTTTTAGAGCTTTATACTTATTATTTTTCTTTTTGATTGTTGTTTCTTGTTCTAAAAAAGATCTTAAAAATTCTGTAATTGAGGAAAAAAGTTTAGAACTTCAAGTTTTAGAGGTATATGAAATTGGGAAAGATGCACTAGAAAGTGGTGATGTTTTGTATGCAGCTAAAAAATTTAATGAAGTTGAAACACTATTTCCACAATCTGACTTAGCTCCAAGGTCTGCCTTAATGGCAGCTTATTCATATTATTCACAAGATTATTACAATGACTCTATTGCTGAATTAAAAAGATTTATAAAAGTTTACCCTTATTATAAAGATATTTCATATGCCCATTATCTAATGGGAATAAGTTATTTTGAGCAAATAGTAGATGAAAAAAAAGATTTGCAATCAATTAAGAATGCTAAGGAAAAATTTAATTTTGTTTTAAAAAAATTTCCTAATACAGAATATGCATTGGATGCAGAATTCAAAATAAGTTTGATTGACGATATTTTAGCTTCTAAGGAAATGTATATTGGCAGATATTACTTTGAAAAAAAAAAATGGATATCTGCAATTAACCGTTTTAGAACCATAATAGATAATTATGATACGACAATATATACTGCTGAGGCGTTACACAGGCTTGTGGAAGTTCATTACACGATTGGTCTAATTGATGAGGCAGAAAAATATGCACAGCTTCTTGGTTATAATTATGGCTCATCTGAATGGTATCAAAATACATACAGTTTGTTTGATAAGAATTATAAAATTAGTAAAAAAAATAAATTTAAAGATATAAAAAAAAAGAATAAGAAAATGATAGAGAAGTTCAAAACTCTTTTTGAGTAAGATGAAAAAAAAAGAAATTGAAAAAGAGTATTACAAAAAAATTGAAAAATTGATTAAATTAAATAAATTCTATTATGAAAAAAATAGTCCAATAGTTGATGATAGAGAATATGATGTTCTTAAAAATGATATTTTAAAACTCGAGAGTAAATATTCTTATCTTAAAAGCGAAAATTCACCTTCTATAACTGTAGGATTTAAACCTTCTAAAAACTTTAAAAAAATCTCTCATAGGGTCCCTATGCTTTCACTTGCTAATGCTTTTGATCAAGATGATTTGAATAACTTTGAAAAAAAAATTATGAATTATCTAAATCAGAAAGATTACTTAGAAATCGAATATAGTGCCGAACCTAAAATTGATGGAATTTCGGCCTCATTATCATTCAAAAATGGAAAGTTTATCAATGGTCTATCTAGAGGAGATGGCAAGGAAGGAGAGGATATAACAGAAAATTTAAAAACTATAAACGATATACCGCAAAAAATTTTATCAAAAGATTTCCCCAGTGAAATAGATATAAGAGGAGAAATATTCATTCAAAATAATGATTTTAAAAAATTAGCTGGTAAGTTTGCAAATCCTAGAAATGCTGCGTCTGGTTCTTTAAGACAAAAAAATCCTCTTGAAACAAAAAAAATCCCATTAAAATTTATTGCTTATACTTTCGGTTATGAAAAAGGTCTTAAAATTAAAAAGCAAAGTGAATTTTTGAAAAAACTTAAAGAATGGGGTTTTAAAACAAATCCTTTAAACAAAACTATTAAAGGTATAAAAAATTTAATGAAAAATTATAAAGAAATAGAGAATAAAAGAGAAAGTTTAGATTTTGATATTGATGGTATAGTTTATAAAATTAACGATTTAAAACTACAGAAAAGACTTGGTAATATCGCAAATGCTCCGAGATGGGCAGTTGCACATAAATTTTCTGCCAATAACGGTGTTTCAAAAATTGAAAATATCGAAATTCAAATTGGCAGAACAGGAGCATTAACTCCAGTTGCTAAGATTAAACCAATTAATATTGGAGGAGTGGTTGTTTCTAATGCAACATTGCATAATGAAGAAGAAATAATTCGAAAAGATATAAGAGTTGGTGATACTGTTTTGATTGAACGAGCAGGAGATGTAATACCGCATGTGATTTCAGTTGACCTAAAGCTTAGAAACAAGATGTCAAAAAAGTTTGAGTTTCCTTTGAGTTGCCCCTCTTGTGGATCAAAAACAGTTAAAGAATATAACACCATCACAAAAAAGGAGGATGCAGTAAGACGATGCACTAGTGAAGGTTTTGAATGTGATAAAATTGCTATAGAAAAAATTAAACATTTCGTATCCAAAGAGGCATTCAATATAGAGGGATTTGGTAAAAAAATTGTAGAAAACTTTTGGAAATTAAATCTGATCCGACTCCCTCAAGATATTTTTAGATTAGATTATTCTGCAATAGAAAATTTAGATGGATGGGGGAAACAATCTGTTTCTAATTTAAGATACTCAATAGATATAAAAAAAACAATCTCTTTCGAGAAATTTATTTTTGCTTTGGGAATAAGACATATAGGTTTAGAGAATGCTAAATTGATTTCAAAAAATCTATCATCAATTAAAAATTTTCTCTTATTATCTGAAACAAAAAAATTTGATGATTTGATAAACATAGATGGAATTGGTGAAACTCAAATTAATTCAATAAAAAGTTTTTTTTTAAATAGCACGAATTTAAAAGTATTAAAGGACTTAAGTGAGTTGATAAAAGTAAAAAATGCTATTTCAGTAAAAAGTAACGGTATATTTAGTAATAAAACTTTTATGATAACAGGCAAACTTAATGGCATTAGTAGAGCAGAAGCGAAATCTTTAATTGAGGAAAATTCTGGATCAATAATTAGCAATGTTTCAAAAAATTTAGATTATTTAATAACAGGTGAAAAACCAACAAAAAGAAAAATAGATGCAGCTAAAGATTTAAATATAAAAATATTGTCACAAACAGAATGGTTAAATATGTTAAATAAAACTAGCTAACCATTTTTTTTCTTGTTTATTGAGATATTTTGATAAATTTGAATATACATCTAAGTGATAATTAAAAAGGTAATTTTTTTCATCTTTATTAAGAAGATCAAAATTAATTAAATCCTTATCAATAGGTGCTAAAGTAAGATTAACAAACGATAATTTTTCTTTACTTTTCTTTATATATATAAGATTTTCAATTCTTATACCAAATCTTCCTCTTTTGTAATATCCTGGCTCATTGCTTAAAATCATACCCTCTTGTAATTTAATTGAATTGAATTTTGAAATAGCTTGAGGTCCTTCGTGAACATTAGAAAAAAAACCAACACCATGGCCCGTACCATGATCATAATCAAGACCACTTCTTTTAAGATATGCTCTAGCTCTTTTATCAATCAATTTACCATTATAATGAGTCTCAAGATTTGATGTAACAACAGCGATGTGTCCTTTTAAAACTTTTGTGAAAATATTTTTGATAGATTTGGGATGGTTGGAGAAACATATAGTTCTTGTTACATCAGTGGTACCGTATTTATATTGTCCACCAGAGTCACATAAAAATAGATCTTTTTTATGAATCTTTTTTGTATTATTGTTTGTTGCTCTAAAATGAATTATTGCTCCATTTTTTCCTGAACCTGCAATAGTATCAAAACTTGGAAATAAATATTTTTTGTTAATTTTTCGAAATTTCTCAAGTTTATTCTGTGCATCAACTTCAGTAATTTTTTTTTTATTTAATACCTTAATCCAAAATAGAAATTTTGTTAAAGCTACGCCATCATAGATGTGTGTATTTACAATACTTTTAATTTCATTCTTATTTTTAATTGATTTTAAAAGGTATATAGGATCATCCTTCATAATAATTTGGTGGTTAGCAACCAAAAAATTTCTGTAAAATAATGAACATGTTTTATTGTCAATTATTAATTTACCACTTTTTATTTTTTTAAAAAAACCGGTTAATTTTTTAGGATCTATTATCTGATTATTAGTAATTTTTTTTTCATTAATTAATCTTACTAATTTATTTTTTTCACAAATTATAAAAAACTTTTTATTTTTTGTTAAAAGTAGACGACAATTAGGGATTGGACTATTGGGATTATCATAACCTCTAATATTCAATAACCATGCAACATTTTCTGATGAGCTAATAAACAAATAATCTACTTTTTCTTTTTTTAATATATTTGAAACTCTATGAATTTTTTTTTTGTGACTCTCTCCAGTTATGCTTTCTTTCAAAGAATAAAATGGTTTAATCTTTTTTGGATATATTTTGTAAATTTCATCAACTAAATTTGGTTCAATAATTTTAATATTGTTATATTTTAAAAAAAATTTATTCACTTCATTACTTGTAAATATTTTGGGATCTATACCTAACGTAATGTTGTTAAATAAATTGCAATTTAAAATTTTGTTAATATTTTTAATAGTAAAATTACTTCCTGCCTGAATTTTAGCTTGTATAGAATATCTACCGTCTACAAATAGATAATTTTTTTTTTTCAAAATTACAGCATATCCTGCTGAACCACTAAAATTTGAAATTGCTTTAAGCCTATCATTTGTTGAATATTCTGAGAAAAATTCGTCATTTTTAGGCACTACATACCCATCAATACCAAACGCATTAAAATTTTTTTTTAATATTTTTAACCTTTTTTTTATCATTTAAGTTTTTTTTGATATCTTATCCAACCAGGACTTCTTATATTATCATTATCCTCAAAATTTATATCTTGGTTGAATTCAAAATCTTCTATTTCATTTTTATCTTGATCATAAAAAGAATTTTTTTCTAAAAATTTTTCAGGGAGTTCATCAACAAATCTTGATGCCATACTATCAATCCAGTCACCTTGATAAAATCTATTAATTGAAAACGATATGATTAATTTTTTTTTTGCTCTTGTTATACCGACATAAGCTAATCTTCTTTCCTCTTCTAAACCATTTTGTCCTTTTTCTTCAATAGATTTTTGATGGGGAAAAAGACCTTCTTCCCATCCTGGTAAAAAAACAACATCAAACTCTAAACCCTTAGCAGCATGCATTGTCATCATATTTATTTTTTCACCATCCCAATTTTGATCGATTGAAGTAGCTAACGAAACGTGCTCTAAAAAACTTTCTAAATTATCAAATTCTTTCATAGCGCTCAAAAG
>TARA_B100000963_G_scaffold253779_1_pt1 | contig 18080 bp, 11 predicted proteins | sample TARA_B100000963 | Tara Oceans TARA_B100000963 (sample SAMEA2622097) | marine metagenome | biome: marine biome (ENVO:00000447); feature: surface water layer (ENVO:00002042); material: "saline water (ENVO:00002010), including plankton (ENVO:xxxxxxxx)" | depth 5 m | reverse complement strand
GACGATTGAACTAGTCTGGGTTCGAGGTGTAGGTCGTGAAAAGTGCTATACTCTAAAGCAACTGGGCGCCAATCTGACATAATTAAATCGGCGTTCAACCAATCAGCCAAATCTTGACAATTTCCAACAGTTGCAGATAATGCAATTATCTGTGCATTTGGTTTTAAATAGCGCAATTTTGTAAGATTAATCTCAAGGGTTGGACCTCGCGAAACATCATTGAGCAAGTGAAATTCATCTGCTACTATTATTGACACATTTGACATTACTTCTGATCTATTTCTGATTATCGAATCTAATTTTTCAGATGTGCATACCAATATGTCGCAATCGTTTATCTTCTTCGCCTCAGATGTTGAGTCACCAATACCCAAACCAATTGTCAGATTGAGGGCTTTTCCTAATTGTGATAATTCTTCGAATTTTTCAGTTGCTAGGGCTTTTAGTGGGACGATGTAAACCGCTCTGGAGCCTACGTCTTCTAGTAATAGACGACGCAATATAGCAATATAGGCAATCAACGATTTGCCGCTTGCAGTTGGTATGGCGATTAGCGCATTGTTACCAGAAAAAATTGGCGCCATTGATTCTATTTGAGGCGGGTGAAGTCTTTCTATCCCCCATTTATTGATGAAAAATTGGCGTGCTTTATCGGGCAGATTCAAGTCATTAACCAACATTGATTTGTCTGCCATGTAACGGGTGTGTTGCCAATAGTCCAAAAGGACAACGCTAGATAATTCGACTCCGACATCAATAAGACCTTTCGATTACTGCGTAGATATATGAGCGATGACATTGATTCCATGGTCGAAGAGAGATTGGCAGTCTTTGATGACGAGCCTGACCTGAACGACTGGGTTGAGGTAATGTGTGGAGCCGCAATGGTTGTCTTAGGAATTTTTCATCTTATTGAACCGGGGGATCTTGTCAATCAAGACATAATGCGATGGTTTGCTGCGGCCGTAGTTGCTGCAGGAGCTGTTTGGGCGGGGCATGGTTTGAAAGATATGGCTGTCAAAGAGGTAAGGCGGTCAATAGCAATTCTGGAAATGTCTAATTCTCTAGAATCAAGTCCCAATCATGGACTAATTAGGGATGTTTTGTTAAATCCTGATGCTTACCGAGACTTTCTGTTAGAAGCTTATGATTCTGCTTGGGATGATGGTGTCATTACCGAGGATGAGTTAAACGAGTTGAAATCATTTCAGTCTGCTCTTGGCATCTCAGATGAAGAAGCCGCTAAAATCAATGTTGAAGCGGCTATGAAGTCAGCAGCGAAAGACGGTGAAATTACTGAGGATGAAAAATCTATGATATCGAAGGCTGCGAAACAAGCCGACATAGATGCTGATGAAGCAATTAAAACTGCAGAAAAGAAAGCCAAAAGCAAATCACAAAGCAAATCAAAAAACAAATCGCAAAGCAAATCAAAAGATAAGAAAACTAAATCTTGATATCGATTAAAGTCGTCGAACACTTCCTGCACTTGTATCGACCACTGCTTGGCTTCTTGCGCGGAAATTGTAAATTACAAGTATTACAATTCCACAGCCATTTAGCGGACCTAATGCGCAGAAATTCGGTAAACTTAGAGCCCAAACTTCCTGCATCCTTCCCCGGCCATGAATATTCTAATTGTCGAAATAGCCAATCATGATTCCTAAATCCCAATGCGTGGATAAACTCATGATGCAAGACAAATGCAGCGTAGGCACTCCACTCTTGGTTCAACAACTCTGGATGTAATTCAACAGTTTCCACGTTATCAGTACTTAGGTTATCTAAACTTATACCTCTTTGCCACTTTGTTACACCGTGTTTTTGTGTTGCGTTTTTCCTTAACAATCCAAGCTTGACAGTACGCAGTGGGCTCAAATCATGGTTTTGCCAAATTTCCATATCGGTCATTATATCAATAACGAGAAATCTCAAATTTTCTAACAACTCACTTTGAGATTTATTTGGTTTGACCATTGAATTAATTCCACCTATGATACGCCGGATGTCCTTCTTTTACCGCAACAAAAACGCCGTTGCCGCTAGCGCAAACCTTACCATTCGCCTCGAGTAATAAATCGACCAGCACCTTATTTCCATCTAGTTCTTTGATTTGACTGGTTACGATTAATTTCTCCCCCAATGGAGTTGGCCTCCTCAATGTTACAGAATATGAAGCCGTTACTGTACACGGTGGCTCAGACAGATTATTTTTATCCATCAGGCCTACAGCTGCAGTCCAGTTTCCGTGACAATCCAGCAAAGTACCAATAATTCCTCCATTAACCATACCAGGAAAGGCTTGGTGAGAATCAGTCGGCAAAAACTCCATGATTAGACCGTTGTCGATTCTGTAGCTTTCAATCCTGAGACCGTCTTGATTTGCTGGCCCGCATCCAAAGCAAATCGAATTGGGAGCGTATTCTTGTTGTACACATTTGTCTGCCATAATATGTCTACTTACAGTATGTCTTTGTTACTTGTGTTTATTTTGTTGATAATCGCATCATTCATTGATAAGGAACTTTTCCACGAAACATGGCGGGGCGGAAGAAAGTCAAGAAGGCGAAAGTGCGTCTTGCCCATGAACTTCCAAAACGTCGGAAAATTGCTATTCAAGAAGCGCTTGCTGCTCACCAGACAGAGGATCGCCCAGAATGGGATAGAGGCGCTAATTGGGGCAACATCAAACTGTTTCGAAAGACCATCAAACCCGGAACAATTAGAACCATCCCATTGCCACTGCTTGAGGTTAATTTAGGCGATCCTTGGCCTATACCTGTTACTGTTTTACATGGAGTAAGGCCCGGTCCAACGATAACCATTTTAGGAGGTATTCACGGTGATGAACTGACCGGTGCTTCCGCCTGTACTCATTTATTATCAAATGCATTCACTGATTTTGGCAAGAGTCTAGACCCAAAGCAACTTGCTGGTACCATTCGTATTGTACCAGTTGTAAATTTGCCAGGTTACCGGGCTAAATCTAGGTATTTTCCTGACGGTAGAGACCTAAATAGAAATTTCCCGGGGGATTTCAAAGGTTCAACAACAAGGAGGGTTGCTGCTCAAGTATGGAAATACTTACTTGTTGATAGTGACGCCATTATTGACCTTCACAGTGCGGCCAAAGGACGATCAAATATGCCCCAATTAAGGGTGGATTTAGCACATGCAGGGTCTAATATTCTAGCCAAAGCGTTTGGCATAGAGATATTACTGGATTCTAAAGCGCCATCGGGTTCGCTAAGAAAAGCGGCAAATGCACACGACATACCAGCGATTACCTATGAAGGTGGGGGCGCAAATTTGATTGATAATACGACGGTAAAAGTAGGCATCCATGGCGTTTTGAATGTATTGAGATCCCTTAGAATGGTGCCTGGGACACCCAATAGGCCTAGATTCAGAATGCTTGCTAGTGGTTCAAGATGGCTCAGAGCAGGAGAAGGCGGGTTACTAGATATGTTTGTAACGGCAGGTTCTGTGATGAGAGAAGGAGAAGTAATTGCTACAATCTCAGATCCTGCAACTCCGGGTCTAACCGTTGATATCGTTGCCCCAGAAGATGGTTTACTAATCGGCGCTGCCACAAATCCGTTTACCGCATCGGGCATGCCAGTTGGTCATTTCTTACCAGTGTCAAAACACATTTCATTACTTGAGCAGCAAATTGACTCAAGTGGGAAATTCATAGTCTGTGGTTCTGATGAAAAACCTTCATGGAGGGAAGAAATTGATGTCAGTGAAGTTGCTTTAGAGGGAGAATGGAGTGGCGGCAGCGTTGATAGCGAATGGGTAAATGCTTTATCTAATCAGAAGAATCTTGACACGTATCAAGAATTTGAGTAATCATTGGTCTAGAAATTGGTTGACTGCTTTTTCAACCTCGCTATCAAGCATGTTCCTTCTTTGAGATTTTGCTATCTCGAACAGATGAGAAACCAGTTCATCACTTACTTCATAGCCGTTTTGTTCCAGCCACCAAATAATGTTAGAACGCCCCGCCATGTGGCCTATTCTGATTATCTGTTTTAGTCCAAAATCACCTGCTGGGACGCCAGAGTATACCCTATCCGCTAACCAATCGTCACCCTTTCGCATAGCTTTGATAACTGCAGAGGCATGAACTCCAGTGCCTGTTTCAAACGCGTCATCTCCAAATACTGGGTAATTTCTTGGCAGTGGAACCTCGATATATTTATTGGCAGTTCTCGTATATTCATCGAGTAATGTCAGGTCATTATCTATTACGCCCATTAATTTTAGATTGACTAAGGTCTGATCGAGTGGTGCGTTTCCTGCCCTTTCCCCGACACCTAATGCTGTTCCATGAATTACATCCGCACCAGCTTCAACTGCTGCAATATTATTTGCAACTCCTAAGCCACGGTCCTGATGACCATGCCAGTTAACTTCTATTTCATGTCGTTTGTACCCACCATCCTTGATTACTTCTTCGTCAATGAAATTTAGTAATTTTTTTACTCCATTTGGTGTTACATGCCCGCACGTATCACAAACACACAATCTTCTAACACCCAATTCCATGGCTCTGTGATAAATGGCTTTTACATCATCTGGATTTGACCTTGTTGTATCTTCGGTCACGAACATCACTGGAACTTCATTTTCAACTGCATATGAAACAGCTTTTTCCATGGTTGAAATTAATTTATCCATTGTCCATCCTTCGGTATATTGACGTATTGGACTTGTTCCAAGGAAAGCCGATGCTTGTATCGATATTCCGTGATTTTCCTGCATCTCAACAAGCGGTTCAATGTCCTGCATCAAGGTTCTAACCGCTGCCCCTGGCCTTATTTCAAAATCATTTCCGATGATATGGGATAACATTGCGTTGATATGTTCTCGGTGAAATGGACCTGCACCAGGCAATCCCAAGTCTACTTTTTGTATTCCAAGCTTCTCCATATATGTCAGCAATTCTTTTTTTTCTTCTATTGTGGGATTTCTGGCACTGGGGCTTTGTAAACCGTCCCGTAATGTTTCATCATCAAACCATAAATCATGTGGATGATTAGCTGGATTACGATTTATCTCATAATCAATTACGTTCCAATCGTATATCAATTCGCTTGTATCCATAATACCACACTCGACGCTTCGGTTGTTCCAAGCACAGTCGTTATTCAATTTGAATCCGTCGATAAAAACTCATTCTTCTTCAAGTATCTTTGACTGTTGAGCAGCTTCAAATTCTTCCCTAGTGATTACTCCGTCGCCATCTGTATCCATGGTATCAAATTGATCGTCCTCCAGTAGTTCTGCTGGAAGTCGAGCAGTGAAAATAATTTCATCGATATAGCCATCCCTAGCCTTATTTCTCAATTCCATAATTCTTGTACCTTTAGATTTCTTAGTCTTGGTATCTTTAGTCTGGCCGGTAATGATTCTAATCATCATACCTTTCTTAGTCAGAATAAACAGATTATCGCCTAAATCAGGTATGTGTTTGGCCGATATAATTTCATCATCTGAGTCAATATTCATCGTGAATGCACCCTTAGCACCTGGTCGTGTTTTTCTGTAACCATCAGTCCTAAACATTGGCTCATTAGTCTCTTTATGCAATTTATGAGAGCCGTCCTCATTCAATATTGGTAAACGTTCGGCAGTACCAAGTCTACTTCGTTTTGCCATACCATTTTTCGTGACCGTGAGAATATTTGTTTCTGGATTATTAGTTGCAATCATCGCCACCACATGGCCGCCATCTGCACCTTTTCTATCTCCTGTTTTTATCCCATAAACTCCCCCCGAAACTCTTCCAGAGGCTCTGATGCTAGAACAATCAAACCTGCTTGCAAACCCAGTACTAGAAATCATAACGATATCAGCTTCATCTGTACCCGAGCGAACATTGACTAGTGAGTCGCCATCAAGTTTGAACCTAAGAGCGTATTTCCCGTTACGATTTATTCTGACATACTCCTCAAGTTTAGTTTTCTTGATTAGACCTTTTCTGGTCGCAAACAGTAAATAATGACCCGCTGGATTTTCTAACAAATCTCTGCTTAAGGGTAGGATTGAAACTATGTTCTCATCCTCTCTCAGACTTTCGAGTAGGTTTCGAATGTGACCGCCTCTCGAAAGTCTGCTACCAAGCGGTGTTTCCCATGCTTTCAACCCGTATACTCTCCCTTGATCGGTAAAAATTAGCAACCTGTCCTTGCTAAAACATGTAATAATCAATTGAGGTGTGTCTTCTTCCTTGGTTGTTACACCTTTCAATCCTTTACCGCCGCGATTTTGTACTCTAAATGCTTCTACAGGTAGGTGTCTAATGTAATTATCTTCACTAAGCGTTATCGCAATAGCACGCTCTTCAATTAGATCTTCTCGGTCCATCGATAACGGCATCGGGTCGATGTATGATCGCCTCTCGTCTCCGTGCTTTTCTACCATGTCATTCAATTCATCCAACAAGATTGTCAATCTCCTAATTCTTGAGGAAATAATATCTTGCAAGTCAGCGATTTTATCCTGCAACTCTGTATATTCATTCTGTACCTTTGCCACATCTAACCTACTAAGTTGGTAGAGTCGACGTTCTGCAATCGCTTTTGCCTGAGGTTCTGTAAAATCAAAAGGAGCGATATTTGGGAAATTTTCTTCCCCTTTCAAGACGTTCTCAAACTGCTCTCTTGATGCACTGCCTTTCCCAACCTCAATGACATCATCAATTCTATCTTGAGCTTTGACAAGACCCGCTAAAATATGTGCTCTAGCCTCAGCTTTATCCAGTTCGAATTTGGCTCTTCTCTCAATCACTAATTCTCTGTGATTAACATATGTGTGAAGCATCACTGGAAGGGTCAAAAGTACTGGCCTACCATCTAGAATTCCCATCATATTGGCTGAATATGATTCCTGCAATCTACTTGATTTGTAAAGTTGGTTTAATACCGCATTTGGGTCTGCATTGTTTTTTACTTCGATTACAACCCTTATTCCTTCCTTGGATGATTCATCCCGAATATCTCTAATGCCAATCACAGTTCCTTTAGTTACTAAATCTGCTATTTGTACCAACATATCAGCCTTTTTTACTTGATATGGTATCTCATGAATTATTATTTTCTTGCCGTTTGAATCATCCAATACCTCACATTTTGATCGCACATGGAACCTGCCTTTGCCACCGGAGTACATGTCGTAGATACCGTCGACCCCATGAATTCCTGCTCCGGTTGGGAAATCTGGCCCTTTTACATGCTCCATATATTCTTCTATAGAAATTTGAGGCATCTCATTTGATTCAGCGCCTTCTTCCAAGATTGTTGTTACATGCAAATTTACCGCACCAGCAACTTCGGTTAGATTGTGTGGAGGAATTCGTGTGGCCATACCCACCGCAATACCGTCACTACCGTTCAAGATTAGATTAGGAAGTCTTGATGGCAAAACTGTTGGTTCTTGCTCTGAGTCATCGAAATTCGCTTGGAAATCAACCGTGTTTTTGTCGATATCTTCAAGCATGTGTTTTGAGATTTTATCTAGCCTACTCTCTGTATAACGCATGGCTGCAGGTGGATCGCCATCGATTGAACCAAAATTTCCTTGCCCATCAACAAGTGGATATCGCAGTGAAAAGTCTTGGGCCATTCTAACCATCGTATCGTATATTGATTGATCACCATGAGGATGATATTTACCCATGACCTCCCCAACCGAACGGGCTGATTTACTGAATTTTTTGTCTGATGTATGACCTCCCTCATGCATACCATACAGAACTCTTCTGTGAACCGGTTTTAGACCATCCCGAGCATCCGGAAGAGCTCTGCCAATAATTACCGACATAGCATAATTGATGTAAGATGTCTTAAGTTCATCATTGAGTGGTTGATTCAGCATGTTACCCTGAACGGTTGCTTGGCCATCCTCATCAGTGTTGGTTTGTTCTTCAGATGTCAAGGTTAGTCACCTCCTTGGCGTGTTTCTCAATAAAGTGCCTCCTATCAGGCACATCTTCTCCCATCAGAATCTCGAACATGCGATCTGATTCTTCAGCATCTGCAACCGTTACTTTTAACATGGTTCTTGTTTCTGGATTCATAGTTGTGTTCCAGAGTTGGTCAGGGTTCATCTCGCCCAGACCTTTGTATCTTTGAATGCCAATCTTGGCGTTTGGATTGTCAACCTTCATCTCGTCAATGATATTGTCTCTCTCATCATCAGTAAATGCATACTTACTATTTCTGCCCTTTGTTATTTGATATAATGGCGGTTGGGCGATGTAGACATAACCTTCAACAATCGCTCGTTTCATGAACCGCCATAAGAATGTCAGCATGAGGGTTCTAATGTGAGCGCCATCTACATCTGCGTCTGTCATTATGATTATTTTTCTGTATCTTAATTTCTCAGGATTAAACGAGCTCTCATCCTCCTCGTCATTACCTACTCCAGCGCCAAATGCTCTAATAATAGTCTGAATTTCGTTATTTTGAAACACCTTTGCAACATTTCTCCTTTGCCTTTCGACATTCAAAATTTTACCCCTTAGAGGCAAAATTGCTTGAATTCTACGGTCCCTGCCAGTCTTTGCTGAACCGCCAGCAGAATCACCTTCGACCAGATATATCTCGCACTCATTCGGATCTCTAGACTGACAATCTGCAAGTTTACCAGGCAAGCCCCCTCCTTCTAGAACTCCTTTCCTACGAGTTAAATCCTTGGCCTTGCGAGCCGCTTCTCTAGCTTTCGATGCAAGAACGGCTTTGTCAACAATCAATTTTGCCATTGTGGGGTTTTCTTCAAAGTACTCACCTAATTTCTCATTGACAACTGACTCAACAATGCTAGAGACTTCGCTGCTAACGAGTTTGTCTTTGGTCTGTGATGAAAATGATGGATCTGGATGTTTAACGCTAACAATTGCGGCAAGACCTTCTCTAACATCTTCGCCTGATAACGAGTCTCCTTTCAGTAAATTCTTCTTTTTGGCGTATGAATTAACGCTCCTAGTCAACGCACCTCGTAACCCTGACAAATGCGTACCTCCATCCTTGTTACGAATAATGTTTGTGTAACAAAGAATTGATTCACTGAATGCGTCTGACCATTGAAGAGCAAGGTCGACGGTCACAGTACCTACCTCGATTTCATTTTCTCCGGTGATAAGAATTACATCTTTGTGCAATACTTGTCGGTGGTTATTTATTTGGGAAACGAATTCCTTGATGCCTCCTTCATAGAGATGGTTACTAACATGAGGTTCTTCTCCACGAGTATCCGAGATAACGATTTCAAGACCAGCATTCAAAAATGCTGTTTCTTTTAGTCTAGTATCGATTTGGTCAAATTCAAATTCAGTGATGTTTGTGAAAATTGATAAATCAGGTTTGAACGTTATTTCCGTACCGGTATCATCACAATCTCCAACAACACTAAGAGGCGATACTGGGACGCCTTTCTCGTACATTTGTTCATGGATTTTGCCATCTCGATGAATGGTTACCTTCATCCATTCAGATACCGCATTAACAGCTGAGACGCCAACTCCGTGCAAACCGCCGGAGACTTTGTATGAGTTATTGTCAAATTTCCCTCCAGCGTGTAATTTTGTCATAATTACTTCTGCAGCAGAAATATTGAATTCTTCATGCATACCAACAGGGATTCCGCGCCCAAAATCACGTACTGAGAGGGTTCCGCCGGCATTAATGCCCACCTCTATTTTGTCATTGTAACCAGCTAGGTGCTCATCCACCGAATTATCAACAACTTCCCAGATGCAGTGATGTAAGGCAGAACCATCATGGGGGTCGCCAATATACATACCCGGTCTTTTTCTTACGGCTTCAAGACCTTCCAATACTTGGATGCTAGATGCGCTATATTCATCACTCATTACATATCACCTCGAGTTTTGGATTAAAACAACATTATTTTGTTAGATATCATGGTTTAATTTACCAATTTTACTACTGCTTAACTAGGCCGCTGTAACACGAAACTAACCTGTCAAAACCCCTACCATTGCCTATCGGAGAAGGGGGTACTTTAAGGTAGTGCAAAACCTGTGAAATAATGGGTTAAATTGACACTGAAAGATGCCCATCAATGTCGCATTTTGAGAAGTAAACTTAGGCTAAAATAGCCGTGAGCATTAAGAACATATCCAAATTGGGCAATACATGGCAGAACCAAAAGTATGTGTCTCGTTGGAAGCAATCACAGTCGAAGAGATGATTGACGAAGCCACTCGAGCAAATATCGCTGGTGCTGATTATGTAGAAATCAGATTTGACAGGCTATATCTCAATAAGCCGGAACCCATAACAATGGTCAATAATGATGGAGAGGAATACACCAAGATGCCCCCCGTAGAAGAGTGGGGGGTCAAAGATTTTTCTGAAATTGATGTTCAACAAGCAATATCAACGCTAAAGGAAAGTATTCCAGTACCCGTTGTTTTTACTGTTAGGGCTGTAAGAGAGGGGGGGTTCTTTGCCGGCAATGAAGAGCAACGCCTTGACATTTTAGAGCAAGCAATCAACTCCCGTGTTTCATTTGTCGACCTAGAATTGTCAATAGAAGAGAAACCTAGAAATAAATTAATGCAACTTGCAAAGGATTCAGATTGCAAAGTAATTGCATCGATACATGAAACAAAAAGCACGCCAAAGGCTGCAGATATCATCGCAATAATCGAAGAAAATTCATCACAAGGAGATATTGTGAAGTTTTGCTCCACAGTCAGCAATCATCACGACGCCTTGCAAATTTTTGAGGCGTCCAACTCCTTAGTAGGGAAGGAATCCAAGCACTCATTAATGGGCTTAGGCAATGGAGGAGATTGGGTTAGGTTACACGCGCCAGTACTTGAGCAAGAAATTGTTTACGCAACAATGATGAACAATTTCAGATTGTCGGACAAAGGTTTGATCAATGTCAGAGACCTACGGGATGCATGGGCTTTGATGGAGTACTAATCATCAGCATAATCATCTGACAAGTTGGGGTAATTCTTGCCCTCTAAATTGTCTTGTTGGCTATATTCTGGCAGTTCAGCATCGACCTCCAAGGAAGGAACAAGGCCGGGTTCTGTAAGGTCGTTACTCACCTCCAAACCTGCTTTCATATATCTTGCATTCAAGATAAATGGGAAAATAACCATGCCGACAATCATCATGAGAAAAATAATTGCCACTGTATAATTAGGAAGAATGAACGATCTTTCCGTCGTAATTATGGTTACATCCGCTGCGGTAACGACGCCTGGAGCTGGAGCATCATTGTCGTGATTATTATCCCAAGTATCAATCACTATGTAGAAATCTTGCCACCTTTCCGAGCCGAATAAAGGAGTATATGATTCTGGGCCGTCTAAATTTAACGCGAAATTTATTTTATTTACCGACTCATATTGATGAGCGTCTCTGTAAGACCTCCAGCCTGTGAAATCTAGGCTGCGCCATTCTGGAGAAATATCGCTCAGGGCTTCAGAAATATCGCTGTAAAAACTTTGTTCTGAATGTGCGGAATAATACAACTCAGTGTATCTTTGATACTCCGAAGTAGTCATTAAGTATACGTCCACGGAATAATCATCATTGGTTTCGTTTAGTGCTTGAACAGTAATACAAATCGTCGTCCGATGCAATTCGGATAAGTTTACTCTCAGAGCACCAATGCTATCGTTTCCAACGAGCATGGTAGAATGGTGGTTAGATGTTAAAGTTTGGAGTCTCGTATCTCTATCCCAGCCCACATACATCCATTCTTCTTCGGGATTTAATGCAGTCTTTTCTCTGGTTTCTTCGAAAAACCAATCATTGTCATCGTTGTCGTGATTTCGACCTTTTCTATCATAATCTTCGTCATAATAATCACCAAACCCGAAGTATCCACTATAATAATTATAATGCGGCACTAAGGCAGAACGACCTACTGTCTGATTCCATACAATGGGCTCGATATCACCGCTACATGAGTCGGCTGCTGAAGCATTGGTTACGATTGAGTTATTATTTATTCCAATCATCGGTAAGGTAAAAATCAACACCAAGATGATGACTAATCTCTTACTCATGTCAACCACTAAATCCCCCGATGTTTAAACAGTACAATATTATAACTCTCAAATTCTTCTTCTTAACGGCCTGATGTAGCCACTATCCTCACTTCGTCGCTCCTCCTTTGACAGAATCGATGGGGCGGGAGGAGGTGTGTGTTGATCCATGCCTAACAGTCCGCCTTGAACCTCGACATGCTCTACATCTGTGTACGATTCCGCTGCTTGTTTTGCCTCATCTTCGACCTCAGAGGACTCTCTAAGAACCAACCAACCTAGAATCAAAGCAACAGCAATCAAAGCGATGTAGGTTGCGAGATCTGAGCCTGCGTCTTTGACCCAACTAGACCAATCCTCTAATTCAAAATCTGACAGAGATGGTTGTGGATCTGGCTTAGGAGTGACTTCTACGCTATCAGTGAATTCGACACAAACACCGATTGCATCACATGCTTTGACTAATATCTGGTAAGTGGAGGGTTCGTCCCATTTTACCTCGATTCGATAATCAAGTGATGCCTCAGCAGCGGTTTCCCAATCATCAACTAGAATTCCATTTTTGTTAGTATCTTTCTCAGTATTGATATCCCATAAAACCGTTAGAACTGGATTGAGTGTCTCGTCCTGAGTAAATAACGAACCGTCTTCCACATTTGTGTCCCGATAAATAATTACATTGTTGTTGAGTTCGTAATCTGAGATGTTAGCACTCAAATAAACGGATTCTTCAGCTATTATTTCATCTGGTATATCTATCCTAAATATCTCAGGAGGATAATCAACAATTATGGTAAATGACTCCTTACTTACATCACCCGTACCATATGAATCTCTAACTGTCAATGTGACTGTGTAAGTTCCAGGATTTTCATAAAAGTGCCATGGCGATGGTTCTTTGGACAACGGAGTTGCATCGCCAAAGTCCCAAGTGTATTCTACAATACCATTCCAATTTGAATTATTTTCATCAATCACGGGAGAATATTTTCCTTCATATCTAAGGTCTCCGTCTCTAGTCCCATCGGAATCAAAGTATAGCATATAACCTGGTGCCGTAAATGTATTCCCTGCCGAATCAAATGTGTGTGTCCATGCATCGGGGATAAAACCGATTGGTCTTGGAGTATTACGATCCATTTGTTGATTATCCACAAAACCGTCTAAGATTCTGACACTAATTATCGGCAGTGGATTCTGCACTCTCACCGTTATTGTTTTTGTTAGACTCTTTGCACCGTAATCATCAATTACGTACAGTGAAACTTGATGTATTCCTGGCTCGGTAAAGGTATAGGTAGATATTGCGCTATCCCTGTATTCGCCATCACCAAATGACCAGTTGTAAGTTAATCCTGATGAGTCGCCGGTAGCTGAATCTATATCGTACGAAGAGATCCCATCGAAGGTATATGGAATATCTACAAAACCATCTTGTGCTCTAAAGTCAATAGCAACAGTATCTCCATCAGTTGTGGCCCTAACGGTAAAGTCAGCGACTGGGACTTGATTTAGAACATTAACAAATAGTTGAGCGGTTGACTCACTACCATCATCATCGGTCACTTTCAGCGTGACAGATTTTACACCCGGAGTATTCCAAGATGGGGCAGGGTATGGTGAATCAGACGAGGTTTGAACAAAATCATCGCCTCGATCGGTTATTCCGCCATTAAGGTTTACACCCTCTGCAAAATTCCATTCATAGGTAACAATCGTACCATCATCATCTACAAAGACATCTGGCATTGTGACTGAAGTGTATGTGTAAGTTGTTAGGTTTTCACTAAATATTTGATAAGGTACTCTATTATTGACAAATACTGTAATATTTTTGCTACCAGTATTAAATCCATCAAATACTGATAAGGTTAGATTATATGCTTGAACCTCACTATCAATGGCGCCCCATTGATGTTGAGTGACGTAAACGCCTTGTCCGTTATCAAAGGTCCCATCTCCCCAATCCCATTGGAAAACAAGGTTTTGTATTGGAACATTATCTATTGTCCTCGATGCTGAAAACTGTATCATTTGATTAGTCAATATGCTAATATTATCAGTTATCACAATATTGTTAACTGTTATTACTGGCTGTGGAATTGAATCATCTGTGACATTTATTTGGAGGATATCGGTTTCAGACCACGTATTTCCTTGGTCCATTATTCTAAGCGTAGCGTTGTATATTCCTGTATTTTCATACAATCTAGTGGGTGATTTCAAATTCGAGGTAACGCCGTCATCAAAGTCCCACGCATACGCAATTGGCTGATCTAGATACGGTAAGGTGTTGTTATCTAACGACAAACCCCATGCATCAAATCCACTCCCTATGAATTGAATGTTTTCCCATGTTTGACTTGCATTAGTCGATACTGAACCATTTGCAACTGGCCTCATATTTGCCAAGTCGTAAGGTTGTGTTTCGACGCTATCTACCAGACTTCCAATCATATCGTACATATCAAATTCGACAGTATATTGATCGTCTTGGGGGGCAGTGAACCAAATGTTACTGTTGGAATTGACTCCACCACCTGCGGATATCCTTGAGGTAATTTCATCCACAATTATTCCCTGAGAGTCGATAATCTTAGTTTCGATGTCTAAATCTTCAAAGAATGCATTTGAGAAAACATCAAAATTTACCTGAACAGTATCATCATTGCCGTCGCCGTCACGATCTGTTAGTTCTGTATTGTTGATTGTCAGAGACGCAGGGTCGGTAATCCTTGCCGCCTCAATATCGACAGTACCTTGTGGATAAGATGAACCACATGAGGTGTAATCACAATCCGCTATCGTGCTACCATACCATGTAATGGCCCAAACTTCATCGGTTAGATTGCCGAATCCCGGAATTAATGCTGTTGCAATGTTATTTTGGAAGTCAAGGTCAGTTACCGAAAGAAGGCCATCAACCATCGATTTGCTTACGATTACCCCATCGAACTGACTTACATCGGCAGTTAACCTGATAGTCAACGGTGCTGGAGAAGATGCACCCGGTGTAAATTTGAATGCTCTTAGACCCCAACCCTCTACAGTATGACCTGTGGAGGAATATGGTGCGCTCCAGTCACTGTTTACATCGGTTGGTTGCGCCCGACAAAAAGAACCAGATGAGCAGGTTGGGGTTAAATCAAGGTTTGAAAATCCATAAATTCCTTGTTCTGAATCTAGGAAGGCTGCCACAGAAAAATTTGCAAATATCTCACTCATTGTTCTGCCAAGCATCCCTGGCTGGCCTGCTGGCGGTGACAGAGCAAGATTTTGCACTGATACACCCCCGGTTGCTGAATCCTGCACTAACTGTCGAACCGCTGGACCCCCGCCTAAATGATCTGCCAAATACATCGTGAAAATGAATCCTGCGCCATAATCAGCAAATCTCTGATTCCACCATCTAATAGACAATTCGGGAGACTCTGTCCATTGATTTAAATGGCTAACAAGTGTTGAATCAGAGCCAAAACACAGGTAGATTGCAACATCAGCATTTCCTTCATCAATCCATAGGTTTTCGTATGGATCTTGTGCGTTGTGCAGTAAGTGTTGTAGTTCATGCGCAATAATTGACTTACCCCATGAGAGAGTAATATCTGCAAAATCTATGAACACGGCTTCTCTTGAACTGGCGAACGACGGTGCGAAGTAACCGCCAGTGTTGAAAGCACCATCTATATCATAAATAACAATTTGAACTTGACAATTGTTGTCAACATCTGGAGCTGCTAGACCCCGCCCATCTTGGTAATCCTTACCGTAATATGTTGTCATTGTTGGATATATTGTTGAATCCCATGATGACGCTAAGTTATTCAACACAGTAGATGAGAGTGTCCTGCCGTTTTGTACAACAAATGCTACAGTCGAGGTGGTTTTTGCCACATAGGCGTCCAATGAACCACCAGATATCGGTACTGTAAGAGAATCTCCAACAAGGTGAGGATTACAAGCTCTTCCACTCGCTCTTCCTTGGGTTGCTGGTTCATACCTCATCTCGTCAACACCGGGCCTTCCAGCATCAATCCAAGCCTGTTTCATGAAACCATAGGCTGAGACTACCGGCATTTCCTCATCAATCAGTAAATATTCACGACCACTATTTACATCAAAATTTGCTAAATCACCAATGATTATTCCCTGTGCATCATACGCTCTTTCTTCCGGTGTTGAGCCTGATTCTGCAGAGGCTGATGAGGAGAGGATTGGCGCCGTTAGTGAAACTAACATAAGCGTGATTAACAAGCAAGATTTCCTAGAGCGTTTTTCCGACATAGTTCAAACCCCACTAAATGCGTTATTGCATTCAAATTGAGCAGTGAAAAAGAAGTATTTAAGTGTCAGTCTATTAGGATTACATAATGCTCACTGTCAAACAGCATAAAGATGGCCATTCAGTAGTTGCCTTTGTGTTAATATCTATCCTTTTAACAGGCTTTCTAGGAACCTCAAGTTCTGCAACTCCTGAGGTTGAATATCAAGGATTAGACCCTTGCTCATCAATTGACCAATTATCATTTAATTCGACTGCAGCAAATGCATCAATATCTTGGCAAACCGAACTAGGACCTAGGTTACCAGGTTCAACCCCATCCGCAGAACTTAGACGATCGGTGATTGAAAACTTAACCGATTTCACCTTTGAAGAATCAAGCCACCAAAGAGATAATTTCACTCTTACAAACCTTGTAGGGACATATAGTCCACAAAATTCTACAAGCCAAAATGTCGTTTTTGTTGCTCATTATGATAGTAGATATATTGCAGAAAGGGATGATAATGAATCAATGAGAAACCAACCTATTGATGGCGCAAACGACGGCGCTAGTGGTGTAGCAGTGCTGATTGAGTTAGGAAAAATTATTCCTCAATTAAATATCAATCATGATGTTACACTCTTCTTCACCGACGCCGAGGATCAAGGCATAACTGGTGGTTTTCACCCCTTAACATGGTCATATGGAGCATATGCATGGGTAGAAAATTTAACCGAAAGTTACAAGGAAAACATTTCTGCATATATTGTCATCGACATGATTGGCGATGAATATCTTGATTTTACTAGAGTAAGAGATACATCTAGCGATCTTTGGGAAACCATAACGCCAATTGCCGCTGCTCTTGGCATGATGGAAACAGAGCTTGACTGCGATGGTTACTATGGAGATTCAATATATAATCCAAACCACATAAGAGGCGTCATCGATGACCACGTCCCTGCTCATGAAGCTGGGATACCAGCAATCAATTTCATTGACATAAATTATGGTGAAAATGCCAGTGCCTTTGGCGGATATTGGCATACACACAACGACACTGCTGACAAAGTTAGTGCAGAATCTCTTGGCTATATCGGAAATTTGTTGGAGTTAGGCTTAATCACTGCAGCATGGACTTTATCTCCGACCGATATAGCCAATTCTAACACCGAGTCTAATCTAGAAGAGAATGGTCTGCAAAATGATGATGTGATAGAGCAACAGGTCGAAAAAAACCGAATTGTGGGATACCTATCAATAATTATCGTTTCGATTATCTTAATCTTAATCCTAATGGCGGACATCAGCCTTAAACTGTAACTCATAGCGCGGACAAATAGGGGAAGGGGTATTATCCGCGCACCGAAAGGATTGATTGAGTCGGAGGTGTAATCATGTCAGGGAAAAGTTTTGACGAACGCAGAGCCGCCTTGAGGGAACGTGTTCAAAATCAACTCGAAAGCGTCAATCCGGAATCCCAAGATTACACAGCCGATTTAACCTCGGTAGAAGAGACCCAAGAAATAGTGGTAAAGCCGATGATAGACCTTGATTATGATGATCGAGAAAGGTTGAGAATGATTGTTGCTATACTTGTGTTAATTGGAAGCATATTAGGAGTTGTAAGCGGGGGTATTTTGCTGCAAGGCAATCCCGACGAATTACTAAATTCTACAATCTTTAATGAGGCGGAAACTGTTGATATAACTGGACAGATTCTAACCATTGATGGTGTCACACTCGAGAATGCAACTGTAGAGTTGTATGAA